>Ga0081478_147868_pt1 | contig 22255 bp, 17 predicted proteins | sample OctSprmetagenome_FD_70983 | JGI IMG/M metagenome (GOLD analysis project Ga0081478, IMG submission 70983) | Hot spring and microbial mat streamer communities from Octopus Spring Streamers, Yellowstone National Park, USA - T=80-84 v2 (version 2) | ecosystem: Environmental > Aquatic > Thermal... | reverse complement strand
CTGGGTATAAAAAATTTTCCAATCAAATTTCAGATAAATATCTTTTAACAGCCCATCCCTAATTCCCCAAGTGCCTGCCACCGCATCTACAGACTATTAAATTCTTGTTGTGAAAGGGAAATAAAATTTGTCTGTATCTGCTGTATCTGATAGAACAAAAGTAATGGATAATTTTAGCAGATTAATTCTCTTGGCTGATTTCCTTAATTTTTATTTTGCCTTAATTTTTATTTTTTCTTATGCTTTTTGAGAAAGAGGTAGGAATTTCAAAAAAATCTTTGAGAAACAAAAAAAGAATATACGGTGAGCATTTGACTTCTATTCATATATTTGAAAAGTTTATATTACCTGAAATAAAAAATAAGATTTATGATTACCTGTGGATAGATCTCTTCTGTGGTGAGGGAAATCTTATACTGCCAATCTTGAATTTGCTACCAGAAGAAAAAAGAATTGAGTTTTTTAAAAATCATATCTTCCTTTTTGATGTTCAGAAGGAGATGATAGAAAAAGCAGTTCTAAATGCTTCCTCATACGGGATTCCGGAAGATATAGCCAGAGAAAGAATTATCTGTCAAGATACAATAAAAAATTATCCAGTTTTTATTTTTGATACAGGTCTCACTCCGTACCACATTACAAATCCCCCATATCTCTATATAGGACATATCGTAAAGTATAAAGAAACGCAAAAGTATTTGGAATACTTTCAAGGTGAGTTTGATGGGTATCAGGATTTATATCAGTTAGCTCTGATAAATGATTTAAAACATGGTATAAAAAACATGATTTATATTATACCATCTAATTTCCTCTTCGGATTTTCTGTTTCAAATAAGATCAGAGATGATTTCCTTCAATATTACACCATCAAAAAAGCTTTTATCTTTGAGAAAAAGATTTTTGACTTCACAGGTACAAATGTTTGTATTTGCTTTTTTGAAAGAAAATCAATCCCCAAAAAAGAAAAGATGGTTTTTGAGGGAGTCAAAATCAATAAGGGGGAAAAAAAGAAAATTTATGTTCTTGATCCTAAAAATCATTTTAGGGCAGGAAATGAATTTGAGGATTTTGTCTTAAATAACAAAGCAGATAGACCTTTAAAATTTTCTTTCTATTTGACCCTTGACGAAGTTGAGAAAAACAAGGGTAATAAACAAATTTGGGTTATTGATGTTAATGATTTTGATGGAAAAGAGTATGAAAAAAAGTTGATATTTGTGAATGATAAACTTTATGAAAAAGTCAAATCAAATATACTTTTCGTCAGGACACTTGATACAGGAAAATTTGAAGGAAGAGCAGGATTGTATTTAGTTAAAGAAGTCTATGGAGTGGATGGAATTTTGGTTTCAAAATCAAAATATAGAACTCATCCGATACAAATTTTCTTTCATCCAAAATTATCAGTAGAGATACAGCTTATTTTGAGAGATTATTTCAACTTATTGTTGGAGTATTTTAGGGAAAAAACTGATAGTGAGTTTATGACTACCTACAAGTACTCAAACAGTGAATATACAAGAAAATACTTGGGACTTTCTCAGGTAAAGGCATTGATAGAAACTTTTCCTTTTTTTAGCTTCAAGGACGAAAAGCAACTAAATAAGTTAGTAGATTTGATTAAAAGTAAAGATGCAGAAGGTGTAGTTTCGTTCGTAAATGCTGTTCAGCGTAAAAAGAATCTATCTTTATGGGGTTGAAAAGAAATTTAGAATACTGGAAAATATCTCTTAAAAATCCGGAACCAATAGTAGATGAATACTACATATCTGATGAGATTATAGTTGATGATAAAAAATTGATTAAAATTATAGAAAGGCTGAGAGATTTGATAACGACTTATTGCGTGCTATTGGAGAAAGACGAAAATTCAGCAAAGAAAATCCTTGATGAAATCTATGAAATCATTTCAGATACTGACAAAATTCAATATACTGAATTTGTTGCATTCTGGAAAACTTTAGATTTATCTTTTTCAGTATTTAATAAACTACAAAATCAGAAAATGATTTTAGCTGAACTACTGAAAGAATATTGTTCCCGCCGAAAAAAGTTATATGATAGGTTAGGTTATTCAAACATCACCATTCAGGCATTATATGACACCGGAGCGTCAAGAAAGAAAGGAACAAGCGGTGTAATAAAAATTATAGGTTTAGCAAAAGAAAAATTTAATCTTGAAAAGCTCTCTCATTTTAGGAAAATTGAAGACATTAAAACTCAAAAGGTAGGCTATTTTTTACCAGATTCAGGAGATGAGAAACTCTTTAGAAATTTTTGCAAAAATTTCAATATTAAATACAAGTTCGGTTATGAACATCAGGGGAAACTACCGGATGTTGTTTTAAAAGTAGGAAATCATTTTCTAATAATAGAAGCAAAACATATCAAGGAATCGGGAGGAGCACAAGATAAACAAATTGACGAAATAATAAAATTCATAAAGCATTCTGAAAACTTAAAATCTATTCATTATCTCTCTTTTCTTGACGGTATTTACTTCAACAACTTTATCTTACCTCCAAAGAGTAGTAAGGTTAATAGGCAAAAACAGGAGATTGAAGAATATCTGAAAAATAACCCGAATAATTTTTTTCTCAATACTGCTGGGATTATTTGTTTATTCCAAGATTTAAAAAAGGTTTTGAAATAACTTCTTAAATTTTTGATGTGAATGAAAGAAATAAAAAGAATAAGCCAAAAATTTTGAGAATTATAACCCGGCTTGAAAGGGGAGGAGTACCTTACGAAGTTTTAGAAGTCACGCGCAGCAAAGAAATAAATAAATTTTTTGATCAAGTACTTGTAAGTGGATATTGCGATAACGAAATTGAAATCCCTACTGATATAAAAATTTTGCGAGTAAAAAATTTAGTAAGAGATGTATCTTTGGTTAAAGATATTTTTGCTTTGCTTGAGCTAATAAAGATAATTCTTTTAGAAAAGCCAGATATAATTCATGCTCACACATCAAAGGCAGGATTTATTGGACGCCTTGCCGGATTTATTTGTAAGGTACCATACAAAATTTATTCACCTCACGGACACATATTTTTAGGATACTTTTCAAAACCTAAAACTTTTTTATTCAAGCTTTTGGAATTCATAGCAGGAAAATTTACAGATGTGCTGGTCGTGAGAACAGAAGATGAGAAAGAAGCTTTTGAAAATGTGGGATATAGAGGGAGATTTTTCTTTATACCAAAAGCAGAAGTGAAATTATCAGATCAGAAAGAACGGCAAAAAATTTCGGAAAGCAAAACGAATGAAGAAATAGAAAAAATAAAAGATAAAATAATTGGTTTGAAAAACTCTGGAGTAAAAATTGTTGGAACAATATCTCGTCTTGAACCTGTGAAGGGTATTGAATATCTTGTAAGGGCATTTTCACTTCTTCTTAAAGATTTGGACCAAAAAATTTTTTTGCTCATAGTTGGAGATGGCTCTGAAAGAAAAAGACTTCAAGAACTTGCAGAAAAAATTTTGGGAAAAGAAAATTTTCTCTTTACAGGTTGGATTTATCCTCCTGATGATTTTTACCCTCTTTTTGATGTCTTTTGTGTCCCGTCTTTGAATGAAGCGTGGGGAGTTACGATAATTGAAGCTGGAAAATTTGGAATTCCAATCGTTGCTTCTTCGGTCGGTGGAATCCCGTATTTCGCTGGTGGATATGTTTTACTCGTTCCTCCAAAAAACGAACAAAAGCTCAAAGAAGCTATAAAAAAAATCTTAACTGATGAGAAATTGAGAAAAGTCCTCTCAGAAAAATCTCGCGAGCTATTTCAAAAATATACAAGAGATTTTATGATCAAAAAGTATCTTGAGCTCTACTTTTCTCTGATGGAAAATTCCTGAAATTTGTTTTTTGTTTTCCTTTATTCATTATCTTATGAATACTTTTTCTTGATAGCCAAAAAATTAATAAATGGGGTCTAAACTATGGCTGTAAAGGAAGAAAAAGTTCCATTAGAGAGAGTGAGGAATATCGGATTTGTAGCTCACATAGACGCAGGTAAAACAACTACAACCGAACGAGTCCTCTTTTATACGGGAACAACATATAAAATTGGAGATGTTGATGAGGGAACCACCGTCACAGATTGGATGCCTCAGGAAAAAGAAAGAGGTATTACTATAACTTCCGCAGCGGTTTCTTGTTACTGGAAACAGCACAAAATAAATATAATAGATACACCCGGACACGTAGATTTTACAATTGAGGTGGAAAGATCATTAAGGGTTCTTGATGGATGTGTTATAATTTTCGATGCAGTAAATGGTGTTGAACCTCAGTCTGAAACGGTTTGGAGACAAGCTAACAAGTATTCTGTACCAAGAATTTGCTATGTCAACAAAATGGATAGAGTCGGGGCAGATTATTTTGCAACATTAGAAGATATAAAGAAAAAATTAGATATAACTCCTATTCCTTTGCAGATACCAAACGGAAAAGAGGAAACATTTAAAGGTTGTATAGATCTCATAAAAATGAAAGCAATTTACTTTTCAGAAGAAGATGATGGAAGAACATACTATTATGAAGAGATTCCAGATGAATTTAAAGATTTAGCTGCTGAATGGAGAGAAAAGATGATAGAATCTATTGCTGATCTTGATGATGAGTTCATGGCTAAATATGTAGAAAATCCTGATTCCATAACAGAAGACGATATTCATAGTGCCGTAAGAAGAATAACCATGGGGTTCAAGGGAGTTCCTGTTTTCTGTGGCTCATCCCTTAAAAACAAGGGAGTTCAACCTATGATAGACGGAATTTTACTCTATCTACCATCTCCCATTGATAGGGGTAGCGTGAAGGGGAGACATCCAGATAGCGGAGAAGAAATAGTCTTACCCCCTGATGAAAATGGTCCCCTTTGTGGTATCGTTTTTAAAATAATGAATGACCCTTACGCAGGTCAGCTCTCCTATGTAAGAATATATTCCGGAAAATTAAAACCAGGAACTACAATATATAATCCTCGTCTGAGAAAAACTGAAAGAATAGGAAGAGTTATGAGAATGTTTGCAAATAGAAGAGATGATATTGATGAGGTATCAGCGGGGGATGTCGTAGCAGTTACAGGATTAAAAGATACTATAACAGGGGATACAATTTGCTTGAAAGAAAACCCAATAATACTTGAAGGTATAGATATTCCGGAACCTGTCATTTATGCTTCTATTGAGCCACTTACTAAACAGGATCAAGAAAAGCTTTTTATATCATTGCACAAGCTTGAAATAGAGGATCCATCTTTTAAGGTAAAATACAATCATGAAACACAAGAAACTATAATGTGGGGAATGGGAGAGCTCCACCTTGAAATAATAAAAGATAGGCTTGAAAGAGAATATGGGGTGAAAACAAGGATGGGCAAACCCCAAGTAGCTTACAAAGAAACAATAGTAGGAACTGCTGATGCCGAAGGAAAATATATAAGACAATCAGGTGGTAGAGGACAATATGGACATGTAATAATAAGAGTTGAGCCTCTTGAAAGAGGTAAAGGCTTTGAATTTGTAAATCAGATAAAAGGTGGAATAATTCCTGCTGAATTCATTCCTTCTGTTGAAAAGGGTATCAGAGACGCTATGGAGGAAGGAGTTTTAGCAGGCTATCCTCTCGTTGATCTCAGAGTTACACTTTATGACGGTTCATTCCACGAGGTTGATTCTTCTGATATCGCTTTCAGAATAGCAGCTTCTATCGCCTTAAAAGATGCTGTCAAAAGAGCTGGATTAATTCTGCTTGAACCTATTATGAAAGTTGAAGTTTACACTCCTGAGGAATTTTTGGGAACAGTTATAGGAGATTTGAATTCAAGAAGAGGAAGAATAGTAGATATAGCTATGAAAGGTAGTTTTAGAGCTATCAGAGCATTTGTACCACTATCTGAAATGTTCGGATATGCTACAACTTTGAGATCTCTAACGCAGGGTAGAGGATACTACATTATGGAATTCCACGGATATGAAGAAGTTCCCAATTCTATTATGAATCAGATAGTTGAATCAAGAAAAGGTGCATCAGCGAAAAATTAAAATTGAAAAATTAAAAATGTAAGGAGGGAAGATTTGCCATGATTAACTTTAATAAGATAGTAATAAAGCTAAAAGCTTATGACCACAGGCTCCTTGATAACACAGTAAGAGAAATAGTCGGAACCGCTGAAAGAACAAATGCAAAGGTCATCGGTCCTATACCTTTACCAGTTAAAATAAAAAGATGGACAATCCTCCGCTCACCACATACAGATAAAAAATCTATGGAATCATTTGAATTGAGAATTCATAAAAGACTTATTCACATTCTCGACCCGCAAGCTGCTACAATAGAAGAATTAAGAAAAATTGATGTACCCCCGGGAATACATATAGAGATGAAAATCGAATAAATTAAGATGTTTATTTATATATATATAGATTGAATACAATAGAAAAAGGAGGATAAAAAATGATTTCAGGTCTTGTTTTGCATAAAGTCGGAATGACACAGATATTTGATCAGGAAGGAAATACAGTACCAGTCACAATTTTGAAACTTTCGGGAGGTTTTATTCTTGGATACAGAGAGGTAAAATCTAATGATAAACTGGAAAAGAGAGCAATAGTTGCTTTTGATGAATGTAAAATAAAGAATGTTCCCAAACCTATCATAGGCATAATAAAAAAAGCTGGAATTGAAAAAGGTTTTAAAACAATAAAAGAATTTAGCGTTATTTCCCAAGATAATCTTCCCCCAGTGGGTTCAAAAGTTGGAGTTGAAATTTTTCAAGTGGGTGATTTAGTAGATATTACAGGAACAAGCAAAGGTAGGGGCTTTCAAGGTGTTGTAAAAAGATGGGGATTTTCCGGCGGACCGGCAAGTCATGGTTCTATGTCTCATAGAAGACCAGGATCAATAGGACAAAAAACTGAACCCGGAAGAGTTTGGAAAGGAAAAAAAATGCCAGGACATATGGGAATGCAAACTATAACGATAAAAAATCTCAAGGTCGTTTATGTTGATAAAGAGAATGAAATAATAGCTGTTAAAGGCTCCGTCCCAGGTTCAATAGGGGGAAAAGTTTTGATAAGAAAAAAACTGAAATAGTATAAAGTGCAAAGAAAAATTGATTCATAAATAAATGATGCAAAATAAAAAAATAAATAGGTAAAAAATAAAAAGCAAGGAGGAATTACAAATGGAAGCCGTTACTTCATCTTTAAACAAAGCCGTTTCAGATGATTTCATCAGTATTGATGTTCATGATGCTTTATCAGGAGAGAAGAAGGGGCAAATCAAAGTAGAAAAAAGATTCTTCTCCGCACCTAATAAAAATCTTCTTTGGTATTATATCAGATGGTATCTTGCTGGGAAAAGAGCAGGCACACATGAGACCAAGACCATATCAACTGTTAGCGGAAGTGGGAGAAAACCTTGGCCACAAAAACATACAGGTAGAGCAAGACAAGGTTTTATAAGGAACCCTCACTGGGTCGGAGGAGCTGTCGCTCACGGACCTCATCCAAGAGATTATTCATTCAAGATGAATAAGAAAGAAAAGAAAGAAGCTCTAAGAAGCGCAATTGCTTCAAAGTTCATCGAAGGAAAACTTAAAATCATAGATGAATTAAATTTTGATAGTCCCAAAACCAAAAAAGCAACTGAAATCATAAGAAACTTGGAAGCTTATCCTTTAATTCTCATAACAGATGGTTCAAAGAAAAATGTGTTGCTATCTTTCAGGGCAGTTCAGCTTTCACGGGTTCTACCGGTAGATGAGATAAATGCCTACGAGATTTTGAAATACGATTTTGCAGTGTTTGAGAAAAACGCATTTCTTAAAATTTTACAAAGATATAATGTAAAGGTGGAGGAAAAATAAAATGCAAGAGAATAAAATACAAGAAAATAAAAATAAAATTGAAAGAAAAATGAAAATTATTACAAATATTGCGCCAGAAGATGTAATTTTGACCCCAGTTTTAACAGAGAAATCTCATAAACTCAGCGAGAAGGGAAAGTTTGTTTTTATCTGTCGTATTGATGCAACTAAACCGCAGATAAAGAGAGCTGTGGAAAAAATATTTGGTGTCAAAGTCAAGAAAGTTAATACAATGATATATAGAGGTAAAGTGAAAAGAAGAGGAATTTTTGTGGGAAGGAGACCTTCTTTCAAGAAGGCAATAGTTTCAATTGAGGGACAATTAGATATAGGAAAAATTACTGAAAAATTCACTTTGTCAGCAAATAAATAAATACTTATAAGCTTATACAAAAAAGTAAATCAAAGGAGGTAAAATAAATGGGAATAAAAACATATAAACCTATAACCCCCGGTAGAAGACACATGACAGGATACGATTTTGCTGAAATAACAAAAGATGAGCCAGAGAAAAGCCTTCTTGATAGATGGAAACAAAAAGCCGGAAGAAACAATATGGGAAGAATAACGGCAAGACACAGGGGGGGAGGGCATAAAAAAAGATATAGAATAATTGATTTTAAAAGAGATAAATTTGATATACCCGGTAAAGTACTATCAATAGAGTACGACCCTTGCAGAACTGCAAGAATTTGCCTTGTTCAGTATAAAGATGGTGAAAAAAGATATATAATTTGGCCAAAAGGATTGCAAGTTGGAGATACAATCTTATCATCAAAAAATAAAATAGAGGCTCGGGTGGGGTGGGCTATGCCTCTAAAATATATCCCAGATGGAACTATCATTCACAATATAGAACTTGTACCGGGCGGAGGAGCTGAACTTTGTAGGTCGGCTGGAAGTTGGGCTCAGATCCTTGCTAAAATAGGTAAATATGCTCTTGTAAGACTTCCATCAAAAGAAGAAAGATTAATTCATGGTGATTGCCTCGCAACGGTAGGACAAGTCGGACTTGAAGAGCATGAACTTATTAGTTTAGGTAAAGCAGGAAGGTCAAGATGGCTTGGAAGAAGACCCCATGTCAGAGGTGTAGCTATGAACCCTGTTGACCACCCACATGGAGGAGGTGAGGGAAGGTGTCCGCAGGGCAACCCTCATCCAGTTTCTCCTTGGGGACTTTTGACAAAGGGCTATAAGACAAGAAGAGGAAAAAGACCTTCTGATAGATTTATAATCAAAAGCAGAAAAGGAAAAGTTCTGCAGAAAATTGAAATTGGAAAAGTCTCTACTACATAAAGTTATTTTTTAGAAATCATTTTCCTGTGCATAGATTTACCTAATATATAATCTTTTTATTTGATTTCTCTTTCTATCTTATCCATTTTGTCTTTAAATAATATGCACAAAATAAAAGCAAAAAAATAAAAGCAAAGTTGCCGAAATAGTCTAAAAGGAGTATGAGGAAGGTAAAAGTTGCAATTTTAGGGTGTGGTAATGTTGGAAAATACCTCGTGAAAAATATATTTGAGCTAAAAGATATAATAAGGTCAAGATACGGTTTAGATTTGGAAATAGTTAAGATACTTGTGAGAGATAAAAAGAAGCAGAGGACAATCAATGGCTTCAAAATCCCTCAGGAACTTCTGACATCTCATTTTTCAGATATTATGAAAGCTGACCCAGATATAGTGGTGGAGCTTATAGGAGATATTGATTCAGCTCGCACTTTTATAAGGGAAGCTTTGAAGAGTGGAAAAAAAGTTGTTTCGGCAAATAAGTTTCTCCTTTCAATAGATGATGAAATTTTTAGCGATCCAAATGTTCTATTTGATGCATCTGTTGGAGGAGGAATACCTGTAATAAGAACCATACAAAATGCTGTACCAGATGAGATAACAGAAATTGTAGGAATACTGAACGGAACAACTAATTACATCTTATCTTCTATGGAGTCAGGTCTTGAGTTTGCAGAAGCTCTGGAACAAGCAAAAAAATTGGGGTATGCAGAACCTGACCCTTCTTTTGATATTAATGGAACAGATGCTGCTCAAAAAATTTGCATACTAACTGCTCTCTGCTTTGGTGTAAGAGTAAAACCCGATGATATACTCAAAGAAGGTGTATCCTCAATTGAAAAGATAGATATAGAATTTGCAAAAGATTTCGGATACGCTATAAGGTCAATTGCCGTTTCAAGAAAAAAAATATATGGGAACGAGGAAAAATTAGAGATTTCCGTTTTTCCCGCTCTCATACCTTATGAATCTCCAATATCTCAGGTCAAGGGCAATCTTAATGCTGTTATCATAAAGGGGAAAAGATTGGGTGAGTTGTTTTTAAAAGGTCAAGGAGCAGGCGGTGATCCAACTTCTATTTCTGTTCTATCTGATATAATTGAATCTGCAATACATCACCAGCATTATCCAAAGAGGTCATTTTCCTTATCACGCGAAAAGGTAATTCAGCCAGACCTTATGATTTCAAAATTCTATGTAAGGCTTAGGGTTGTGGATAGACCTGGGGTTCTGGCAAAAATAGCTGATAGCTTTGGAAAACACAAAGTATCAATAGAATCAGTTTTACAAAAGGGAAGGGGCTACGGGAAGGAAGGAGTTCCTATATTTATCATAACTCATGAGTGTGTTGAAAAAGATTTCAAAGATGCTCTTGAAGAATGTTCAAGATTTGATGTTGTACTTGACGCACCTTTTTACCTCAGAATATATGAGTAAATTATGGAGCCAAAGCTAAATCACAGGTGGGATCTCACAGAAGAGGATGCCAAAAAGCTACAACAAGAACTTTCTAAAATCGTAAGGGAGCAAAAACTTGATTTTACCCCTCGCCTTGTAGTAGGTGTAGATATATCATACAATATTGGTTCAGATATACTTTTTGCTGCTGCCGTTGTTCTAAATTATGAAGATTTATCAATAGTTGAAAAAGTTTTTGCAATAAAAGAAGTAAAATTCAAGTATATTCCGGGACTTCTTTCTTTTCGTGAGACTCCAGCTATTTTGGAAGCTTTTTCAAAGCTTAAAACAGAACCTGACATAATTTTCGTTGACGGTCAAGGAGTTGCTCATCCGAGATTTTTCGGTATAGCCTCTCATATAGGCGTGATATACGATAAGCCATCTATCGGAGTTGCTAAATCTATTTTGGTCGGTACTCCAGATTTTCTACCAAAACGTAAATGGGAAACAGCTCCACTGAGGTTCAAAGGAAAAGTCGTGGGTTATCTGATGTGTACAGATGAGAGAGCTCAGCCAATCGTAGTATCAGTAGGGCATAAAATAACACTGGACGATGCAGTTCAGGTTGTCAAGAAAATGACAGCTGGTTTCAGAATACCGGAACCTACAAGACTTGCTCATATTTTTGTCAACGAGGTAAGAAAAAAATATATGAAGAAAATGTAAATGAGGAAAGTATAACATATTTCAAGGAACTGATTCTCAGAAACCATAGGCAAAGAAATACCAAAACACAAATAAAGCTGGCCAGATAATCATTTATTGATTATCAGACGAAAAAACAAGGTTTTTACCTTAAAAAATTATATTTGAAGAAAAATAATAAATTTATCTTTGTAAGTTAAAGTTTTTAGTTTATGGTGGGTTTATTTCTTATACCTTTTTTTGTTCTGAATTTCAATCTTGTAAAGAAATGGTACAGCATAGAGACTACTCATTTTGTTTTATATTACTACGATGGTCTTGAAGATTTCGCTCAAAGAAGCGCCCAATTTTTAGAAGAAAAAGCATATCACCATGTCGTAAATACCCTGAAAAATCCGCTTGATAGAAAAACCCATATTGTCTTTTTAGATGTTGATGATATAGGTAATGGGTTTGCTATTGAAATCCTTGACCAAATAGTTATTTTTGCTGCTGATATTTATTATATTCCTTTGAGAGGAAGACACCCATGGCTTGAAGATGTTCTGACGCACGAATTTTCTCATATCGTCGCTTTGAGAAAAGCTAAAAAAACATCAAGGTATGTTCCAACGGTTTTTATAAGTGGAGGACTCTTTTGTGGAATAGGTAAGGGGAGTTTATGTTCTATTTCACTATCTGAGCGACAAGCTACATTAGTTGGTGGCTTTGGGTTCGGCTTACCTCCTTACTCTGAGCCAGCTTATTTTACGGAAGGTATAGCTCAACTTGTGACTGCTGAGCTCGGTCATGATGCTCTTGACTCTTATAGAAATATGATTTTGCGGACTTTACTTTATCACAAAAAAATCTATCCTCTAAAATACCTTTGGAATTTTGAAGCAAAGCAGGCGTGGCAGGGAGAAATCGTTTATAATCACGGATTTTCTTTTTTATATTTCATAAAAGAAAATTATGGATGGGATGCTATTTTGAGAACAATTGATTGTGCCTCGGGGGTTTTGACTTTCTCTTATGAGAGTTGTTTTGAAAAAGCAACGGGAGAAAAGTTTTATCAACTTGAAGACAAATGGAAAAACTGGCTCTACACAACCTACCAGGAACAAATTTCAAGGTTTGAATATAGTCAAGGGAAATTGCAAGGAAAACTTTTGAAACTTGAAAAGCAAAAGGTTGGTCTTTATGAGAGAAATATATATTTCGTGTCTTTGCCAAAATATTATGGGAACGGTTTTTTTGTTATTCAGGATGGAGTTCTTATGTATTATGAAGGGGATAGAAAACCACAAAAAGTTTTTGGTCGTGTAAATTCGTATGCCGTGAGTGGCACTTACATAGCTATATCTTTTTTCAAACCTACCAAAAAATTTATTTTCTTTGCATCAATACCAGAAGAGTACTTTCAACTTTCTTTGGGGAGAATAGAAATAGAAGAAAGTAAAGATGTGAGTCAGGGGAAAAGGATAAAAATAAAAGATTTGAAGGATGTGTCAACAAGAGCTTCATTTCCATCTTTCTCCCCAGATAACAAGTTTTTGGTTTATGTAAAAAATGAGCTTGATTCAAGGAACATTTTCGTTTATGATATTGAAAAGGGAAAGGAATATAGAATTACAAAGTTTTTATCAGGGCAACAATTTACTTTTCCAAAGTTTTCGCATGATGGGAAATTTATTATAGCCTCATACTTTGATGGTAAAAGCCAAGATATAGTCCTGATTCCTTTTATCCAAGAAAGGGTAATGCAGGGAGAAGTAATATACGATAAAAAAGAGCTCATTTTCATAACTCAAGATAAATTTGAAGATAGGGACCCTCAATTTGTTTCAGCCGAAGCTGTGGCTTTTTCATCTGATAGAGATGGGGTTTTTAACATATATGTAAAAGACTTAAAATCCGGAGAAACTTGGAAGGTAACAGAGGAAATCTCATCAGCTCTATTTGCTGATTTTTCAACAAAAGGAGTTTTATATGTATCATTTGAACCAGAGGGTTTCAGGGTAAGAGAACTTAAAACCGAAAGAGAAAATTGGATTCCTATTGAAAAATCCGAGCCTGTTTTATTAGATAAAGGTAATTCTGCGGAGCTTGACGATGAAATTAATTCAGAGAGTATAATATCTTCTAATAACTACTTTCAGCCAAAAAGCGTTGGGCTTTTGAATTTATCTTCTCCTTTATTTGTTCCAATTTTAGGACTTACTTTGACCCCTTTTCTTACAGGTTCTGCAAAAACTTTCTTTCTACCGCTTGATATTTTCGGGCTTTCTTTTCAGTTAGCGACATTTGATAGGTTAGGGCGCGCTCAGATTTTAGGAGACGGGTTTTTAGGGATTCGTGGTTCATGGAGCCTGACTTTTCAGACCGATCTGATTTACTTCAAAGACTTTATACCATCTTTATTTTTTGGAGCATCAAATATCAAGGCTGTACCTTTGACTACTAGTACCGTATTCAATTTAACACAATCATCAAATATTTTTGATATCTTTGGAGGAGGACAAATCATCTTCCCAATTTTGTATGGTGCTGTCCCTAGGGGAACTGGGGTGCCTGCGAGAGCATTATTTTTATCAGCCGGAGCATTTGGAGAAATTTATTCTGTCTCTTCTAACATTAGTGGTTTCTTTATAGTACCATTTTCTCAGTCTTTTAGTGCAAGGTCTATAAATGCATTTATCGGAGCTAATAGCTCATTATCTTTCCCCTCTCCTATTGGAGGTTTATCTCTGTTAGCAGCTTTTCGTTCTACCTTCTTTTCAACAAGTATTGATGCATCTGAAAAACAATTTGATATTTCCCAAACCGTTGAGATTAGAAACTATCAATCTGCTAGACTTGAGGGCGGATTAGGTCTTGCTTATACGCTTCCTATTGCTCTTGGTCAGACCATATCTTTGAGATTATTCTCTTCTGGTGGTTATACATTACAAGATGTTGAAATTTTTGATGAATTCAGGGGAACATCTCCCGGATACTTTCTTGTTTTCTTCGGGGATTGGTATTTGAGGTTTCAGGCTGCATCTATTTTTGATCTATGGTACGGGTATGTTCCTTTGTTTTCAACTTTTTCTTTGAATAAGTTTTCTGTCCTTGCCGCTTTTGACACTTTTAGATTTGCACAGAAAGGAAAAAGTTTAGAAGCTCCGGTTCGTATTTGTTCGGGTGAGGATTTTCTTTGCTCTGTTTATGGAGGTTTTGTTTTGTATGGTAATTTATTTTATAGATATGGTTTTGCTTTCCAGATGATTTTCGCTCGTGGTTTGCAAGATCCACTCAAAGCACCTGTCAGAATATACTTTGGTCTGGGGTTGGGATTGTGAATCTTTATCTTAAATTTCCTTTTTTTTGTTTAGAATTTTTTTTCAGATTTTTTTTATTCAGAATTTTTTATTCTCAGATGTTCCCTAAACATGCATTTATCTTGAATGAAAAGTAAGCCGTTTTCTTCTGCAAGTCTTTTAGCTTCATCATTAACTATTCCCTCTTGGAGCCATATAGCTTTTATGTCTCCCCTTTGCTTCTTCCTTTCTATTGCATCTCTTACTACTTCTAACACCTGTTCAGGTCTTCTGAAAACATCAACAACATCTATTTCATCTTCAACTTCAAGAAGGCTTTTGTAAGATTTAAGTCCCATTATCTCGTTTTTTGTTGGGTTTACAGGGATTATTTTGTATCCCTGCTTCATAAGATATGCAGGGACTCTATTTGAAGGTTTTTCTGGATTATCGCTCATTCCGACAACTGCTATGTTTTTGAAGGAGAAAATTTGTTTTATTTTTTCTTCTTCTGTCATAAAAAAGGGGTGGACGACGGGGCTCGAACCCGCAACCCCGGGAGCCACAGTCCCGTGCTCTTCCAGTTGAGCTACGCCCACCACCACTACATAATCATTATTAATTATATGCTTAAATTTCCTACATTCTAATTTTTCGGATTTCCTTTCTTCTTAACTCTGTTATTCATTTGTTCAGTTATCCAATCAACAGCTTCATATAAGGTTTCTTCAACTGACCGAGAAGAGTATCCTAACTCATTCCGAGCTTTATTATCCGAGTAATACCAATATTTTTCTGACGCTATGAGGAGAGTTCCTACATCTAATTTTACATTTTTAAGGATTTTCTTTTCAATCAATTCAAGGATTTTTTGTGGTGTAAAAAGAAATATTTTGAATATTTTAGGGCTTACCTTGGTTTTAGGAGAAGGTTTGCCAAGTCTTTCACAAACTATTTTGCCTATCTTTTCATAGTGTATATTTTCTCCGCCGACTATATATTTTTCTCCTTCTTTTCCTTTTTCAAGTGCAAGTACCAGAGCTTTTGCGGCATCCCCAACCCATTGGATGTTTATTCCCATATCAAAATAGAAATTCATTCCCATAACAAAAGGTAAGATTGCTTTTGAGGAAGAAAGATATATATCTCCTTCGCCTAAACAAAAATTAGGGTAGACCCTGACACATTTTAGTCCAGCTCTTATGTATTCGTCTGCTATTATTTCAGACATTCTTTTTGCTCTAACATAAGGGATTTTCTTTTCAAGGTGTTCTAAATTAAACTGAACAGTTTCATCTGCTAAGTTTTTGTCTTTTCCCTTCCCAAGACCAAATATAGAGCCTAAAAACACAATTTTTTTTACTCTTGATCTTATAGCTTGTTTGAACAAATTTTGTGTTGAAATATAATTAGCTGTCATTATTTCTGCTTGCTTTTCTTTTATCAGTGATGTATCAACCTTTCCTGCCGTGTGGATTACATACTCGCAACCTTTCAAGCATTCTCTCACAAAGTTTTCATCTTTTAGATCTCCGAAGAGAACTTCAACTTTATCAAGGAAGCTTTTTATATTCTTTGTATTTGAATTTTCTCTCAAAGATATTCTTACTTTATATCCATTTGATAGTAATTCTTTTAATGTCCAACTCCCGATAAAACCAGTAGCACCTGTCAGAAATACCATATATACAAAAAATAAAAAGTTTTTCTGTTTTTTTTCTAAATTTTGTATTAGCTTTTACTTGTTTTAACTAGGTTATTCCTCATTTAATTTATTTTTTTTGCTTTATAATAATTATTTTTCTTTTTTTAAATCGGCAGGAGGTGAAAAGATATGAACGATATTGAGATGAAAATAAAAAGCGTAATCGCAGAGAAAGCAGGAAAAAGCGTATCTGACATAAGAGATGACGCTTCCTTTATTGAGGATCTTGGGCTTGATTCCCTTGACCTTGTTGATATGATAATGAAGCTTGAAGAGGAGTTCGGTATATCAATTCCAGATGAAGATTTAGATAAAATAAGGACAGTAAAAGACGCTATAAACTACATAAAAGAAAAATCAAATAAATAAAATCAGCTAAATAAAAAATAATAGCCTATCACTAACTGGTGATAAAAATTTTGAATTGGCATGCGCTTTAAATTTATTTCACTTATGGTTTCTGAAAGCTTTGACAAAATCATCCCATGTTTTTGCTTCTATTATTTTTCTCTTTATTTTTCTGAGATGATTTAAATCATCTACTTTCTCCAAAAAAGTTTTTACCTTCTTTACCTTTGATTTACCAAATTTGATTTGAACATCCAATAAAATTGCTTCTTTTAAACCTTCCTGTCTCCCTTTTACAATTCCTCTCTGTTCCCCCTCTCTTAACCCTTCTCTCTTTCCTTCCCTGAATCCTTCCTCTCTTCCCCACCTATAAAAAGGAGCTTTTCTTATGTCTATCTGAATTGGCATAGGCTTTACTTTTATCTTAACATCAAATAAACTCGCTAAAAAATTTATATCATTCATATATTTTATAACCTCTTTTTCATTTTTGACAATCTCCGAAATCCTTTTCACAACTTTACTGAATGCTTCTGGTTTTTCCTTATATTTCCCAGCTAAAACTCCGACAACGACCTCGTACGGCTTTCGGCTCTTTATGAAAACATCTGGATCTACCCTCTTCATATCCAGAACTTCATATCTTAGAGCTAATTTAGTAGTTTTGTACTCTGATGGAGGAGGGTTTCCTTTACCAACAAATAAAACAATTTGGGTAGGTTCTTTTTTGTATTTTTCTACTATCGCATAGTAATACTTGAACATTCTTTCAGGCATGGTTTTATCCTGCTGAGCTTGGATTTCAATCTGAAAAATCTCACCTCCTATCTCAAACAAGATATCCGTATAGAAGGATTTAGCTAATCTTATTTCCGCTGGAAACAATTTGAGTTTGCCTTCTACTTTTCTACCCGTCGCTAACCATATAATTTTGCTTGCAGCCTTTGAGATAATCTCTTTCAAAATAAGGTCAAATCTTTTCAGCTCTTTTTTATGCTTATATTCTCTTTTTTCTCCTTGATGTTTTCTTTTATTCTTCTTCATTCTAAAATTTTGCTTTGTATTTTAGTTATTTAGGTGGAATAGGATATCTTGTTTGTTAGTTAATAATAGTTAATTTTACTTTTCTTGTTTGAGTATTTTATAGTTTTTCAGTTGTAGGTTGGGTCGTTTTGGAAGAGCTCAAGATAAAGTTCTTTTAATACTTCCATATAATTTTCTTCACCTTTTCCGATTTTGTCCATCTTTTCCTCAACTTTTCTTGTGTATTCTTCATTTGTGTATTTTGAATATTTCTTGCTATTCCTTAATTTCTCATATACTTCTTTCCCCAATTTTGTTATAATTATGAAACCTTTTCTATCTATGCAATAGCCCCTGTCAAGAAGGGTTTTTATTATGTATGCATAAGTTGATGGTCGCCCAATTCCTCTTTTTCTCATCTCCTCTATAAGGGAGCCGTGAGTATATGGAGGAACCGGAGGTACAAATGAAAATTTGAAATCTTTTGTTTCAAATTCAATAACTTTCTTTTCAACTATGAATCTTCCGACATCTGAAATTGGAAGAAAATTAACTTTGTTCCATCCATCTTCAATAACTTTTAAATTCATTTCTGATATTTTTTCAATTGAAATTTCCTCTCCATTTGTGTTCCAGCTTATTTGTAGCTTTACTTTCCCTTTGAGGACTTTTATTGGTTTCATCTGACTTGCTATGAATCTCGAAAATATGATCTCATAAAGCTTTATTGCATTTTCAGATAAAGATATTGTTCCTATTTTAGATGAGATTGATAGTTCATCTGGTGTTAAAGCTTTTGTTGGTCTTATACATTCGTGAGCTCCTTCTTCGCCCCAGGTTCTTCCTACGAAATAATTTGCTCCAATATTTTCTGTTATAAATTCCTTTGCAAGAGAAATTCCTACATCTGAAACATGAGTTGAGTCTGTTCTGTGATATGTAATCATACCTAATTCAAATAGTTGTTGAGCAAGACTCATCGTTTGGGTTGAAGACAACTTTAATTTTGAAAACGCCTCTTTTATAAGTTCAGGAGTATTGAGAGGAGGGGGTGGATTCATCGTATCTTCACTTGTATCTAAAAGTTCATATCTTATTTTTATTTTTGCATTCTCTGATCTTTGCTTTTCATCCTCTTCGTTTTTTCTTTTTCTACCTTTCAATTTTTTGATTGATTTGCTAATTCTTTTTGCTTGCTCTCTATTTTCAATCCTTATTGAATCTGATATTCCATTTTCCCCCTTGAAGCTCAGAACACCGATTTTATTTTTCATTTCCTTTTCTCTTTCTATTAACCATCCAAGAACAGGGGTCTGAACCCGTCCGGCAGATAACCATCTTTTCTCCTCTTCCTTTTGTAAAAATTCACTCATAGCAAATCCAACCCATCTATCTGTAACTCTTCTGACTATTTGCGACATAACAAGCGATAGATTCAGGTCTCGGGGATTTTGTATAGCGTTGAATATTGCTTTTCTTGTCACTTCATGATATTCTATTCTTTTTATTTCTTTTTTGTATTTTGGTATAGACATGAATAAGTCAAAAGCTATTTTTTCTCCTTCATAATCTGGATCTGTTGCGATAAAAATTAGATTTGCTTCCTGAGCAAGTTTTTGTATTGCCTTAATGACTTCTGTTTTGTCATCAAAGTTTATTGATCCGCAATAGGGACATTTTTCATCTTCAAAAAAATTCTCTCCACAATTTCTACATCTTTTTATGGATTTGTACTTTGGTATAAAAGTTATTTTTCCGTTCTGCTTTACAATTTTAACATCGTATTTTTCATCTTTTTCGTTCTCCTCTCTGTAATAAGAGTATGGTAGATCAATTATATGGCCTCCTGATGCTATTATTGTTATGTTTAGGTCGCCACGAGAAACTTCCCATGCCTCTTGGGTTTTCCCGTTCCCGTTCACCACTATTCTTCTTTTAGTTGGTTTGCCGATGAGTTTAGCAATTGTCCCAGCCTTATTTGGAGACTCAACTATTAACAGAGCATTTTGCGGAGGTTTTATAGAAGCTTGCGTAATTAGTGGAGTTATTTTACCTTCCATCAAGTCTCTTATATTTTTTCTATCATTATCTATCTCTTCAAGAACATTTTTAAGTTCTATCTTATCGAACTCTTTGAAATTTATTGATTCAAATAGTTCTAACTTCAATCGTTTTTTCAATTGAACAAAAGCCTTTTTATCATCAACTATCATTACAGATAATCCTTTTGATAGACCGCCTATGTAAAGACGTGAGGTTCTCCCAGATGCCTGAATATAAGCTGATGAATCTGCAACTACGAATTTTATCTTACCATCTTCTCCTATTCTTAAAGGTATGTCTTCTGATTCCTTTATTTTCTTTATCACTTCCGGATCATTTAGCTTTTCCTCTATAAAGTTTTTTATACTTAAAATTCTCTCCTTTATCGGAGGATACTTTTCTATATCCTCTGCTCTCATTCCTGAATATTTTTTCATGGATTCTATGAATGAGAAAATCTTTTTTCCGTTACCTATTGCGTTTTTCAAAGATATAAGTACCCCTAACATTTTTGCTGGCTCATCTATCTCACCAAGAGAGAAAATGAATCTCGGAACTCCTGCGAAAACGGCATACCTTACAGCATCTGGCATGTCTATTCCTCTACAAAGTGGGTTTCTCAAAGATGATATACCTATCACCGCTTTTATCTCTCCGTTCCTGAATTTTTCTTGGGTTTTCTCGTCGAATTCTTCATAGGTTGCTACTTCTATTCCTGATGATTTGAGAAAGTCTTTCATTTCATAGACTGATTGTTTCCCGTACTCTGCATTTATAAAGATAAAGCAACCGTTTCCACACTTTTGTATGACTTCTCTTGTTTTCTCAAATACAAAAGCCTTGATGTTTGTGAGCTTTTCTTTTCCATTATTTTCCCCGTTATAGTCTATTATTGTATCCTCTATATTTCTTATTGTTGTTGCGTATGGAGATATTTCAAATCCAAATATTTCTCTGAAATATCTTGTTGTATTTGCTCTGGGCTTTGCAGTTGCTGATGAGATTACTAAAACCCCTTTTATTTTCTTTCTTATCTCCGATACTTTCCCACTGATTTCGTTGAACCCTTTTATTTTCTCCTCTATTGATTCTTTTCCTCTAACTATAGAGAATTTTCTATTCATGAGTGTTTTTAATTCATTCACATCCTCATCACTTAATCCCATAACTTTCAGAATTCTTTCAACATTTTTAGGTTGCTTGAGATATGTATCAACATCATCTATGAATATAAAATCAAATCTTTTATCTAAAATGAGTTTTTCGTTTCTTGCAAGGAACATACTTGTTGTTATGAGTATATCAAAATCTGAATTTTGAAGTGCTTCCTTCTCTTTGATGTTTTTTGCTCCATGAACTATAAGTATCTTTTTGTTTATTCCTAATTTTTCTGCTGCTTCTATAACTCTCTTTGCTACAAGTTTTGAAAGAAGCCTTGTAGGTATTACAATATATGACTTACCTTCCAAAAACAGAGCAGTAACAATCCCGAAAGTTGTTTTACCTACACCCGTTGGAGCGAGAGCTACAAAACTCTGACCTGTCAGTACCCTCTTTGCCCATCCTACTTGTAATGACCATGGTGGAAATCCCACAATTTTCTCAAAAAACTTTGAAAATTCGTCAGCCCTTTTTTCTATCTCATATATCTCACCTAAATTTTTAAGCCTTCCTAATCTTTCAAGCTCATTCTTTATTTCTTCAAAAGTTATGTTTTCTGGAACCTCTGGAAGGCAAGAAACACACGGGAGCCATCTAGATAATCTATCAGATGTTATATCTCCTCCACAGTTAGGGCACATCTTGATAAATATAGCTGGAATGTTCTCTTTCCCTAAATCAGCCATTTCTACCAAACTCCCAACTCTTGAAATAAAATTCAAATCTTCTAACACTTAAACAAATATTATAAATATTTTCAACTCAAATAACAAACAAAATATTTATCAATATTCTTCTTTCAACATTTTTTTCTTTTTCCACCTTACAAATATTGCATTCAAAAAAAGAATTAGAATAAAAAAACTTTTTCCTTTTTCTATTAAAAATTCCTAATTATGTGCATGCATAATACACCATTTTTTGATAAGATAAAAGGAAAAATCATTAAAGCTGAAAATTCTGGTAAGCTTGACGGTCCTTTTATACCTTTCATTTTCGGTTCCCTTATTTTCCTTTCCCTTTTCGTTCTTGCAATATATAGAAGAGAGAACATATCGGCAGCGTGGATTTTAGTTCTGGCTCTATCTTCTTACTTTGTTGGATATAGGTATTATAGTAGATTCATAGCAAATAGGGTTTTCAGGTTAGATCCTTTGAACCCAACACCTGCTCACATTTTCAATAATGGATATGATTTCGTCCCTACAAACAAATATGTGGTTTTTGGGCATCACTTCGCTACAATAAGTGGAGCAGGACCTCTGGTCGGACCGGTTCTCGCAGCTCAGATGGGTTATCTTCCGGCTACTTTATGGATAATATTTGGAGTCATTTTAGCAGGTGCTGTTCAAGATATGGTAATTCTCATAATATCTACAAGAAGTAAAGCCAAATCTTTGGGAGAGATAGCATCTGAGC
>Ga0081478_139795_pt1 | contig 22374 bp, 27 predicted proteins | sample OctSprmetagenome_FD_70983 | JGI IMG/M metagenome (GOLD analysis project Ga0081478, IMG submission 70983) | Hot spring and microbial mat streamer communities from Octopus Spring Streamers, Yellowstone National Park, USA - T=80-84 v2 (version 2) | ecosystem: Environmental > Aquatic > Thermal... | reverse complement strand
TTCTGTGCCCAGGCCAAGAAGCTATAGCTTCAAGACCCCTCAGAAGTCCAGGTCCGGAGGTAGCAGAAAAAGCCCTTGCACCGCCCCTGACCGCACCAGCTATGGCGGACATGGCACCGTACTCTTCCTCAGCCCTGTAGTAGTCCTTAAGGTAGCCCTGAGCCCACAGGTCTCCCACAAGGTGCATAACCTCAGACTGGGGGGTAATTGGATAGGCTATGGCTATATCCACGTTGGCGCGCTTTACCGCCTCCGCCATAGCCTGAGCGCCCGTGATAAACTTGCGCTCCCTTGGGGCTTCTAACAAAAGATAATCTGCATCTACAACCCTTTGCTCTGGCATACTACCACCTCCAGTTTTTTATTCGCTTTCAGGGACATACTCACCCCTTCTGGGGATGAGTAGGTATGAATACTCTCCGTAATCCAACACCGAAAGGGTCTCCCAATTTTCCTTGGGTAGGGACGGGTTCTCTGGTGGAAGCTTGGGCTCCCATTCAATACCCAGTTCCTTTCTAACCTCCACCAGCACATCCCTGAACCTTCTTATCTCCTCCGCATGCACATCCCTGAGGGACACCATGGCATCTTCGTGTCCCATCTCTGCACACAGGGCTATGGTAAAGCAGTTGGTCCCTGCCCTGATCATTCTCAAGGATAAATTGGCATAATGGCAATGAACACCCACAAATATGCAGGCTTCTATCTTGTTGTGAAGGATGGTAAGGTTAGGGTGGTTTGGGTTTATCTCCGCCTCTGGGTCTATTTTGGGATACTTGGGTCTGTAGTCGGGCATGGGTATGATCCTGCAGTTGGGTATCTCCATAGCAAGCTCCAGCACTGCCTTTGCCTTTTCCATGGCACCGGCGTTCCACCCCCACAGGACGAGGGGACCTGGAAATATGGTAGGATTTCTGCGGGTGAGCATGGCTTTGGCAGCCTCTCTCATGGCTATTTCTTCATCTACTATCTTGCCGTAGAGGAGTGCTTTGCCCGGGGGTGGCAGTTCTACACCCTCAAAGGCTGGGGGTGTGGGTATATAACCAGCTGGTCCTGGGAGTACCTCCATCTTTACCTCCTTACTTTTGGATTATAAAAAAATTAGCATGTATTGAAAGACTGTCAAGCGTAAAAGGTATGATTTTCATCATAAGCTATTTCTTAGACTGATCCCTTTTCCTCTCCCACTCTTCAAGCTTGGGCGAAAGCCTTTTATAGGTAGCGTTTGCCAGAAAGATTATGATCAAAAGCAAGGGCAAACCTACCAAAAGCATCATCAGAAGGAGCTTTCCAAAGAACAAAAGCCAAGCCAAGGCTTCAGCCATCCCCAACCACCAAGTTTATAAGCTTATTTTTTACATATATGACCTTTTGGAGCTTTTTGTTTTCCAACGCCTTTGCAACTTTTTCTTGGGCTAAGACTATGGACTTTACAGCATCCTCTTGGGCGTCTATGGGGACCTTGACGACTGCCTTTAGCTTTCCGTTGACCTGCACTGCTATTTCCACCTCTTCCTCTTTTAGTGCCTCTGGGTCTGGCTGTGGGAAGGTGTAAAAGACCATGGGCTTCTGGTTGCCCAGCTTGTTCCACAGCTCCTCGCAGATGTGGGGAGTAATTGGATAGAGCATAAAAAGAATTAGCTCAAGGGCTTCCTTGAGAACTTTGTAGTCTGCTTGGGTTTCTGGTTTAAAATCCTGAAGGGTGTTCAAAAGCTCCATTATGCCCGCAATGGCGGTGTTGAAGGAGAGCTCTTCCATGTCCTGCAAATACTTTTTTAGGGTTTGGTGGGCTTTCTTTCGCACATCCCTTGTCCCGCCTTCCACCCTTAAGAGTTCCTCCCTTGTGTATTCAAGGTCCATTAGCCTTTCAAGGTTTTCATGAAAGAAGCCCCAGAGCCTCTTTAGAAATCTGTGGGCACCCTGAAGACCCTCTTCTGTCCATTCAAAGTCCTTTTCTACAGGTCCTGCAAATAGGACGTAGAGCCTAACCGTGTCTGCCCCGTAGCTATTGACCATGTCCTCTGGGTCTACGGTGTTTGCCTTAGACTTGGACATTTTGGCGGTTTCACCCACCGCAGACTCCACCCTTTTTACAAATTCCTCTTGGTAGATGCCAAGCCTTTCCAGCAAGAACTTAAAGTTATCTCCCACAGAAAGCTTGTTTTCCTTTAGGAATTCACCAATGGTCATAGGAATTTATTTTAAAAAATTCTTACACGTCGGGTCAGAAATTGCTTCCATATTTGAGACTTTCTGAAAAAGCTACGAGCCTATAGCGTAGCTATAAAGGTAGGCAAGTAAGGTAATCCCTTTCCTCCACCTGCTTACTCGGTTGAAAAGCTTTATCTGTGAATTTACACCCTCTACCACCTGCATTATACCCTTCCATACTCACAACCTCTATATCCTCTGCCTCCCATAAACTCAAAACTATCCACTAAACTGGATGTCAGAGACTTTTGGAGGTCTGCCTGCCCTTTTCTTTTCCTGATCAACTCCAAGGTAGAAGGTTAGGGACTTTAGGACCATTTGGTATAAACTATAGAGGTGATTTTTCATGTTAGTGCCTCTTTGGTAGGGTTCGGAGGTATTATAAGCTCTTTCCCTGCCAAGACTTTTTTCTAAGAGATTTCCAGCTTCTTTAAATTTCCCACCCGACGTATCAAAGTAAAATATTATCACACATGAAAAAAGTCTTAGTTTGGGGCTTAGGATTGAGCGGAAGGTCTGCCATTGAACTTTTAAAGAGTAAAGGCATTGAGGTTTATTGGGGTGATGATAAAGACAAGGTAGATTTTAGGGAGTTTTTGGGGGTTGTGGATACGGTTGTTCTTTCACCGGGTATTCCTCCGAGCCATCCTCTTTGGAAGGAAGCACAAAAAAGGAGCATAGAAATTATCGGAGAGTTGGAGTTGGCATGGAGGTTCTTTGAGGGAAGGGCAATAGCCATCACGGGCACTGATGGAAAATCCACAACCACTAGGCTGACCTACCTTATGCTGAGCTCCTATTTTGACAATGTGGAAGAGGGTGGAAACATTGGCGTTCCCTTTTCGGATATAGTCTTAAAAAACCCAAAGAGTTTGGCGGTCTTGGAGGTTTCCTCCTTTCAGGGTAAAACCTTAAACACCTTTCGTCCTATTGGGGGAGCCTTTTTGAACTTCTCCTCAGACCACTTAGATTGGCATCCTACCCTAGAAGACTATCTACATAGTAAATACAACATCTTTGCAAGGCAAACGGAAGAAGATCTTATAGTGCTGAACGAATTCCAAAAGGAAGTGGCAGAAACACCCACAAGGGCGCAAAAGATTTTTATAGGGCAGAGGGATGCCTTCATCAAGGATGGCAAAGCCTACCTTTTTGGGGAACCACTATTTGAGTTAGAAAAACTCAAGCTCTTTGGTCTTCATAACGCATACAATCTTCTGTTTGCCTCCGCCATAGCAAAGAGGATGGGTGTGCCCACCGAGAACATCCAGGAGGTTGCCTATACCTTCAGAGGACTTCCTCACCGTTTGGAGTATGTGGGAGAGATAAGGGGTGTAAAGGTTTATAACGACTCTAAGGCTACTACACCCCACGCCCTTCAGTCTGCTTTGGAAAGTATGCCCGATGACAAGGTAGTCCTCATTGCAGGAGGCAAGGACAAGGGATTTAACTTTGAGGAACTCCTACCGCTGGTTAAGAAAAAAACAAAGGCTTGCCTTTTGATAGGGGAAGCAAAGGAGAAAATAGCAAAGGCTTGGAATGAGGCTTATCTCTGCCACGGGCTTGAGGATGCGGTAGAAAAGGCCTTTGAGTTGGCAAAGGAAGGAGACATTATCCTCTTTTCGCCCGCCTGTGCATCCTTTGATATGTTTAAGGATTACAAAGAGAGAGGAGAAGTCTTTAAAAGGCTTGTTTTGAGATATGCTGAGAAGTGATTTATACAACCCCTCCCAAATCCCTTAAAGCTCGTTTTATCTCTTCAATGACCTCTTTGTTATAAACAGCCTTCCTACCTTTCTCGTCTTTTACTGAGAATACTACAAAAACCTTTCCTCCAACCTCCCTTTCAAACTTACTATGGCTTTTCTTAAGCCAATCTAACCAATTGTATATCTGAGGTGTTTGTTTGTAGGTGATGGGCTTTATCTGTATGCCTATATACCCTTTTGGAGCACTAATGTAAAAATCTATATTGTATTTTCTATCCCACTCATCAGGGGCTGGTTTTAGCTTCACACCTATTTCTTCTTCTAAATACTCATATACCGTCTTCTTTTCTGTTATATATCCTTCATAGGTTTTCTCTAAAACCAACTGCTTAATATACTCTTTGCAATCTCCTTCTGATATTTCTTCCACTTCCTTTTTAAGAACTTCGTGAATCTTTTTACAAAGCTCAGCACCTAAGTAGTCCAAATACTCTTCCATAGTAAGCGTAGGGACTGATTTTTTCATCTCAATATACTTGGGAGGTTGCACGTTCTCGTAGTAATATTTTTTCCAGTCTTCAAGACTCTTAGGCTGACACTTTCTTATTTCTTCTGAGACTTTACCCACATGTTTAGGTCTGTTATACTGCCATCTGTTAAGGGATATGTTTAAAACCCACTCCTTAGCCAATCTTTGAAACCTCCATAAATTTATTTTTGTAGGAAAAATCTCTTTCCGTATCAACTTTTGCCAAGCCCATCTCTAACATCTTTTTGTTAATAAAGATTTTGTTTTTTAAATACACATAAGCATCCACAGAGTTATTGTGATAAAAATCTTTTCCCGTTTCAAATTTCAAAAATACTTGTTTGCCTTTCACATACTTATTTAGATAATCCATAGCTTCTTTTGCCTTACTCTTCGGCACTTCCAAGCCTAAAAGCCTAACCACCAATCCAGTATCTAACAGCAATTCTTTTTCTGATATTACTTCTACCACTTTGTAAAACTTTTGTTTTCCAAACCTTAGTTTTTTCTCTTCAATAATTGGCTTTGCGTCCTTTATTCTGGGTTGATAATTCACTTCAGGAAGCTTTGGGTTTTCCTTTCTTTCTATGATTTTTAGGTTTAAAGTTCCAACTTTTCTTTTAATTAACTCAACAAATTCAGGGTTTATCTCGTAGCCTATTGCTTCTCTACCTAGCTCCAATGCAGATTTTAAAGTAGTTCCACTGCCTGCAAAGGGATCAAGCACCCTATCACCGACAAAAGAAAACATCTTTATGAGCCTTTTGGGAAGCTCTTCGGGAAAAACTGCCTCGTGTTCTACCTGCTTTGCACCTCCAAATTTCCAATGTCCGCTAAAATACTCTTTCCACTCCTCTTTGCTTAAGATTGACAGCTCTTTTTTATCTTTGGGAACTTTTCTCTTACCTTCTTTTTTAAAGATAAGGATAAACTCGTAATCTATCTCAATTATGCCGTTGGGTGGATAGGGAAAGCTTCCCATGATTACAGCCCCGCCTGTGGTATTCATAGTGGTTTTTTTCTGCCAAATTATAGCTCCCATGTAATCAAAACCGATTTCTTCACACATAGATATTACCTCTGCGTGTATGGGTATTACTTTATACTTTCCATATATCACACTTCTTGCAAACTGATCGCCTATATTTATGCAAAACCGCGAACCTTTTTCAAGCACCCTGTAGCACTCGGAAAAAACCCTGTAAAGATCCCTTAGGTATTCGTGAAGGCTCTGCCCGTAGCCTATCTGCCCCTTAACTCCATAATCTTTTATATGCCAGTAAGGTGGTGAAGTTACGATCAGTTGCACGCTTTCATTTTCAAGCTCTTGCATACTGCGGGCATCCGCTAAATAAAGTTTTGCCTTCATTATATCCTCAGAATAGTGAAAGACAGTTGTCCCTTTGATGGAAAGAATTATAATACACGCCCTAGAGATAGTTGCCCTCAACCACAAGGAGATTGTATCATATATTTTTAATGCTTAGAATAGCCCTAACTGGCAACATAGGTTCTGGAAAATCCACCGTGGCTGGGTTTTTCAAGGAGTGCGGTTTTTATGTCTTTGATGCAGACCGCATAATAAAGGGATTTTATGAAGAGATGGGAAAGGTGTACGAAGAGGTTCTGAAAGCCTTTGGGAATGAAATATTAGACCCAGGGGGAAACATAAACACAAAAAAGCTTGCAGGCATTGTGTTTGCAGACAGAGAAAAGCTCTTGCTTTTGGAAAGGATCACACACTCTGCCCTTTATGAGCGATTGGAGGAGGAGTTTGAAAAACTTCCCGAGCACGCAATAGTCGTGGTGGAGGCTTCCTTGGTTTTGGAGAAAAAGACGCAAGGTAGGTATGACTTTGTGGTTTTAGTTTATGCACCCTATGAGCTTTGCAAACAGAGGGTCCTTGCCAAAGGCATGTCCTTGGAGGACTTTGAAAGAAGATGGCAAAAGCAACTTCCACCTGAAGAGAAGCTAAAAAAAGCCCACTATGTGATAGACAACAGCCAAAGCCTTGAAAGGACAAGGGAGATAGTCTTTGGGTTGTGTAAAGTCTTTAAAAACCTTGTCCTTTTTCAGAGAGGGTGGAGGTTATTCTAAAAATACAAACCCATTGACACACAATGGTTTTTCCTCTAAAATCTAACCCTGATGTTTGTTAGCCTACAGTTCAAGCTTGAACTGAAAAGGGAAGACAAAGAAAAACTCATACAACTGATGCGCAAGCAATCCTCAGCCATCCGTGTGGCATACAACATGCTAAAGAAGTTGGAAAAAGAGAAAACAAAAAACCCTCATTCCCAAATATACCACAGACTAAGACAGCTATTTCCTGAGTTGCCCACTAAATACATTGACTCAGCCGTATACAAAGCTAAGCAATATCCCACAGATAAATCAGTGGTATTTGGAGGCAAAAGACTTTTTGAAAAACTTTGCAAAAATCACCTTACAGACAAGGCAATAGAAAGAATTAAAAAGCAATGGAGGGAATTAAGACAGGGAACATTGATTAGTATAGGTTCAAAACATAAAACTGCACAGGGTAACCTACTACTCAGGTTTATGGAACTGAATGGAAACCTGCATCTTAGGATTACCACAGGAAACAGAGAGTTTATCTACGCCAAAGTGTTAAGAGAACCAAGCAACAGCAAAGACAAGTGGCTCACCTTTATGGCTATGCTTTTAGAAAGTTGGCAAACTCAAAATTACTTTGCCTATACCGTGGAGTTAAAGCTAAAAGAAGGAGAAGTTTATGGGAGTGTATCCTTTGAAATCCCAACGCCTAAGGTAAGGTACACCAAAGAGAACGGAGTGATAGCCATAGACACAAACGCATCACCTATCCACTTAGCTATAGCGGAAGTTTCAAAAACTGGAGAACTACTAAGCTATCAGACTATTAGCCTTCATAATCTTTTGGGACTTTCTCAAAATACCAAAGACCACCAAGAGTGGATATTGACACATCAAATAGTGAATTTAGCTATTGAGAAAGGTAAAGCCATAGCTGTAGAGAATTTGAAAAAGCTTAAGAGGGGAAGGAAAGGAGATGGCAAGGCTAAACTGAGAAAAATACTTCACCAATGGAACGCCAAAAAGTTCTTGCAAAAGCTAAAGAGAGTTGCGATGTTAAAGGGAGTGGAAGTAATAGAGGTAAATCCTGCTTATACATCAGTTATAGGCATGCTAAAGTATGCACCACAGTTAAGCATAGACAAGGACGTGGCTGGTGCTTATGTGATAGGAAGAAGGGCATTAGGTTTTAGAGAGGACACACCTGAGAATTACGAGGAGCTTTTAAAAGACAAAGCATATTTGGAGTTTGCTTTAGAAAGATATGAAGAAAGGGAAGAGGAACTTAGAGAACTTTTAGAGAAGGAAACTAACGAATATAAAAGAAATGCCATAAAAAGCGAACTGAAGAATGTAGAGTATGCAAATGAAGCTATTAACTAATCTCATACAAAGCCTTCAGAGCGAACCGAGCTCCTGTGAGGGAGCCTATGGAAGGAATCCCAAGCAGGGAGAGACTAAGAAGGTCTCTCAATCCGCTTGCCAAGTTCTGAAGGTAGCCCTCCTCTTCCCTATCCTTGGAAAGGTTTTGCCAAGAGACCTTTCTCCTCTGAAGCCCGTGTTGGTGGGAAGGAGCGTGGGATAGGGTGAGGTATTCTAATGGGTTAGTTCCCTTAGAGGCTGGGGGGACGGTCCCGATAAGGGATTTTTAGAACAGCCTCGAGAGGGTGAGCCTTTGCTTTAGCCTACAAACAGTGCATACGTCCCCAGAGGTGGGCTCACCACAAATGGAACATGGCTTTAGCTCAAGTTTTTCCTCCCGCTTGAGAAGGGGCTGAACCTTTCTCAAAAACTCTAAGTAGAACCTGAGCTTGGTGCCGGGGCTCTTTTCCTCTATCTGAGAGAGCAAAAGCTTATGCTCAATTGAAGAGGCACCTACTGAGTAGGGACACTCTTCCTCCACAAAGTCTATGCCGGAAAGAAGGGCATACAGGGCACTTTCCTTCTCTGTGATAAGGCACAGGGGCTTTACCTTTTTCACAAAGCCGTTGCCCTCCTTTAAAACTGGGGACTGCCTTTGCAGGTAGTCTAAGTTCCAAGAGAGGACGTTTCCCATAAGGGTGGCGCTTTCATCGTCCAAGTTGTGCCCTGTGGCAATCACCGAAAAACCGAGCTCTCTGGCACTTTTGTTCATGTAATACCTTTTGAGATTCCCACACACAGAACAGGCAGGTCTTTTTTCCATCTCCTTTAGGGTTGGTATATCTTCCACCAATTCCTTGAGCCTTATCACATGCAGGGTCCTTCCTAAACCCTGGGCGAACTTCTTGGCTTTTTCCTCCGATAGTTTAGAATACTCTCCTATGCCCAAGTTTATGTAGAGCCCATCCGCTTGGTAGCCAAGCTTGTGGAGGGCATGCCAAAGGGAAAGGCTGTCTTTCCCACCAGATACCGCCACTAAAACCCTATCCTCTTTTGAAAACATTCTAAACTCTTTTATTGTCCTTTCCACCCTCCTTTCAAACCACTCAAGGTAATGCCCTTTGCACAGGGCAATTCTATGGTGGGGCAAATAGACAACTGCCTTTTGGGAACACTTAGCACATCTTTTCATAAGTTTTTAATCTTAACCCTACCCTCCCGAAAGAGGCTGTTCAGAAAATCCCTCATCGGGACGCCCCTCCAGCCTCTAAAGGAGCTAACCCTTTCCTCACCCTATCCCATACCCCTTCCACCAACACTGGCTTCAGAGGGGACAAATCTCTTGGAAGGATTTGTCCAAGGACAGGGAAGAGGAGGGCTACCTTCAGAACTTGCCAAGCACTTTGAAGAGTAGTTTTTGCTACCCTTCCCTGCTCGGGACTCCTTCCATAGGCTCCCTCACGGAAGCTTGACTCGCTCTGAAGACTTTGTATGAGATTGACTAGAAGCTTCTTTGCATACTCTACATTCCTCAGTTCGCTTTTCAGTGCGTTTCTCTCGTATTCACTGCTTTCATTCTCTATAAGTTCTCTAAGTTCCTTTTCTCTCTCTTCATACCTTTTCAGTGCAAACTCCAGATATGTTTTGTCCTTCAAAAGCTTCTCATAATTCTCAGGCATGTCCTCTTTAAAGCCCAGTGCCCTCCTCCCTATCACATATGCGGATGCTATGTCTTTGTCTATGTTTAACTGCGGTGCATACTTTAGCATGCCTATAACTGATGTGTAGGCGGGATTGACTTCTACTACTTCCACTCTTCTTATCATTGCCACCCTCTTTAGCTTTTGCAGGAGCTTTTTGGCATTCCATTGGTGGAGTCTTTTTCTCAGTTTAGCCTTGCCATCTGCTCTCTTTCCCTTCTTAAGCTTTTTCAAATTCTCTATAGCTATGGCTTTACCTTTCTCAATAGCTAAATTCATTATCTGATGGGCTAATATCCACTCTTGATGGTCTTTGCTGTTTTGGGAAAGTCCTAAAAGGTGGTGTAGCTTGATAGTCTGATAGCTTAATAGTTCTCCAGTTTTTGAGACTTCCGCTATGGCTAAGTGTATGGGTGATGCGTTTGTGTCTATGGCTATTACTCCGTTTTCTTTGGTGCATTTCACTTCAGGCGTTGGAATTTCAAAGGATACGTTTCCATAAATCTCTCCATCTCTCAGTTTTAACTCCACTGTGTAAGGAAAGCAATTTTGAGTTTGCCAGCTGTCTAAAAGCATAGCCATAAAGGTGAGCCACTTGTCTTTGCTGTTGCTGGGTTCTCTTAACACTTTGGCGTAGATGAACTCCCTGTTTCCTGTGGTAATTCTCAAGTGTAACTGTCCGTTTAGGTCTTCAAATCTTGTTAGCCTATTTCCTCTGTCTGATTTTGACCCAATGCTTATAAGTGTTCCTTGTCTCATTTCTCTCCACTGCTTTTTGAGTCTTTCTCTAGTCTTTCCTGTAAGGTTATTTTTGCAAAGTTTTTCAAAAAGTTTTTTGCTTCCAAACACTACTGGTTTATCTGTAGGATATTGCTTGGCTTTGTAAATAGCTGAATCTATGTATCTGGTCGGCAACTCAGGAAATAGCTGTCTTAGTCTCTGGTATATTTGGGAATGAGGGTTTTTTGTTTTCTCCTTTTCCAACTCTTTTAGCGTATTGTATGCCACACGAATGGCAGAGGATTGCTTACGCATAAGCTTTATGAGTTTTTCTTTGTCTTCCTTTTTCAGTTCAGGCTTAAACTGTAGGCTAACAAACATCAGGATTAGATTTTAGCCTTAAAACTCTTCTGTATCAATGGGTTCGTGATTTCCCTCCCGAAATGGCATTTATCACCCGCACTTGGTCTCCCTCTCTTATGTAAAAGTCCTCCTCCACCACCTCTCCATTGACCACCACAAAGGCATACTCCCTTGAGAGGTTCATAGACTTTAAAAGGTCCTTCGCCTTTACCTTGTCTCCTTCAAACTCCAACTCTAACTCCTTTCCTCTGTATTGAACCCGCAATTTCATAATGAATATTTTCACCCAAAAAACTGTTGCATCATATGTTGCAACATGCAACAAAGTCTAAAAGGATGCCCTCTCAAAAGCCTTGAAAATAAAGCCTTTTAAAACCAAGCCCTTTTGGCACCATTTTTGCTTATATATTAAGTGAAAAACCTTTAAGGAGGTGTAAGCCATGGCAACACTAAGCAAGCTCAAAGAGCTTATGTCCATACCCGGCGCTGTTGCAGCTGGGGAATTTTCAGATGATGGTAGGCTGATTGCCTACTATGGCAACGTTAACGAGAAGTTTGCCGAGATTGCAGCCATGATGTGCGCTGCCAACAAGCTCATGGGCAATATGCAAGCAAAGGGCTGGAGTGCATATACCGGTCAAGAGGGCTTCTACCCTGTATACGGCTTTGCGGTAGCCGGTGGAAAGTACGCCGCCTGCATAATGGGCAACGTAGGTGTTTTTGTGGAGCTTGATAAGGCAGACTTTGACAAAACCTTTGAAGTATTGTCCAAATACTTATAAAAGGAGGTGAGAGCCATGGCAGACTTGGACAAACTCATGAGCGTAAAGGGTGTTTGGGCTGCGGGAGAGTTCTTCCCCGATGGTAGGCTGATTGCCTACAAGGGCAACATATCCGAAGAGCACGCAGCGATGGCTGCATTGATGTGCGCCGCCAACACACTGATGGCAGAGATGCAAACTCAGGGCTGGACCGCCTTCACTGGTCAAGAATGGACACCTCTGATAGGCTGGGCTCTGACCGGTCCCAAGTATTCGGTTTGCGTAATAGGCAATGTGGGCGTCTTTGTTAACAACGACGAAGTGTCCTTTAACGAAGTCTTTAAGGTTTTAAGGGAAGTGGCAGGCAAGTAAAACCGTCTCGGGGGCACGCCCGCCCCCTTTTTAAAGGAGGAGAAAATGCATAAGTTCCTCTCGGAAGATTGGATAAAGGCTTACAAAGAGGAGTGGAACAAAAATCAAAAGCTCAAAGAGGAACTGAAGGACTTTTCCGCCAGCATAAAGTATTACATAGAGGGAAAAGAAGGAGACGCAGTCCATCTTACAGTGAAAAACGGAGAGGCAGTTGAAGCAGGAAAGGCAGACTCAAGAGATTATGATTTTGAACTCTGGGCAAGCTTGGATAACTGGAAAAGGCTCGCCACGGGAGATATGGGACCAAAGGTTGCCATGCTAACCAAGAGGCTAAAGTTCAAGGGCTCCATGATCACCGCCATGAAATATATGTCCGCCTTTGAGGGTAGTTTAAAGATGATGGGTAACATTCCCACCGACTGGGATATAAAATAAAACTTAATGGACTTTGAGGTCTTTGAAAGTTTTTTTGAGGGGGTCCTCGTCTTAGACCAAAAGTTAAGCGTTGTTTATGCAAACCCATCTGCAAAGGAGATTTTGGGAGACAAGTTAAAAATAGGAGAAGGGTGCAGGGGGCTCTTTTCTATCTGCAAAAGCTGTCCCGCAAAGTTCGTAAAGGAGGAGGGAGAGGGTGTTCAGGTTTACGATGTGGAGACTGCCTCTGGCAGGCATGTGTGCTGGAGCATGAGCTTTGTAAAGAATGGCTACTTTGTGGAAACCTTCAGGGATGTTAGCAATGTGGTCCATTGCATAGTGGAGGCAGAAAAGCAGAGGGCACACAAGGAGGCCATACTCAACTCCATAGTGGAAGCAATACTTGTGGTGGATAAAGAGGGCTATGTGCTGGAGCACAACAAGATAGCCCACAGGATGCTATGCAGGCAAGAGGAAGAGAGCTTGGTAGGTAAGAACATAAAGGAGCTTATAGAACTCTCCTTGGAGGAGCTACCGCCGGAGGGTGAAAGGGCGGATGTTTATGTGGAAACACCCTGCGGAAAACAGAAGGCTTCTGTGTTGGTGTCCCCCATGAGCTCCGGCTTTGGGTATGTGGTATCTTTGCATCCCATTCAGGAGGTGCTGAGCTGCACCCTCGGGGAAGAAAACGCTATTGTTTTCAAAAGCAAGGCTATGCAAAAGGTCCTTGAGCTTGCCCAAAGCGTGGCGGAGTACGATACCAACGTGTTAATAGAGGGAGAGACGGGAACGGGTAAAAACCTTCTGGCTAAATACATACATTACCTTTCTCCCAGAAGGGACAAACCCTTTGTGAAGATCAACTGCAGTGCAATACCGGAGGGGCTCTTAGAGGCGGAGCTCTTTGGCTACGTGAAGGGCGCATTCACCGGTGCCATAAAGGACAAACCCGGAAAGGTAGAATTAGCAGAGGGAGGAACGCTACTTTTGGATGAAATAGGAGACATGCCCCTGAGCCTTCAGGCAAAGATTTTGCATCTAGTTCAAGACAGGGAGTTTGAGAGACTGGGAGATACCAAATTCCGCAAAGCCAACGTTCGGATCATAGCCAGTACCAACAAAAACCTATGGGAAATGGTTCAAAAGGGCAAATTTAGGGAAGACCTATACTACAGGCTGAGTGTGATAAAAATAACCATTCCACCCCTGAGGGATAGAAGGGAGGATATTCCCATATTGGTGGAACACTTTCTGCAGAAGTTCTCCAAAAAATACAACAGAAGGCTAAAGGGCATCTCCCCCGAGGCAATGAAAATACTACTTTCTTATCCCTTTTACGGAAACATAAGGGAGTTGGAGAACATAATAGAGAGGGCGGTTATCACAGCAAAGGGTTCCATGATAAGGGTGGAGGACATACAGTTGGACCACCAGGGTAAGGAAGAAGAGGAAAGGGAGAGGATCAAAAGGGTTTTAGAGCAAGTAGGAGGAAACAAGAGCTTAGCGGCGAAAGTACTTGGCATACACCGAACCACTCTCTGGCGTAAGATGAGGGAGTACGGTTTGGAAAATTTGGTATAATTTTTATACTGCATCCGGGGTAGCTCAACGGGCAGAGCGGGTGGCTGTTAACCACCAGGTTGGGGGTTCGAGTCCCTCCCCCGGAGCATTGAAAAAAATGATTGAGATAAGGGGCATAACTCTACCAGTGCTATTGATCAGGCTCTCCGAGGGGGCAGAGGAATCAGTGGTATTTGAACAGTTAGAAAAATTACTCAACTCTAAACTCTCTGAAGGTGCCTACTTCTTAGTGGAGGGGGATTCTCCCTTGGCGAAGAAAGTTGAAGAGTTTTTAACAAAGAAGGATGTAAGGAACATTAAGAAACTTGAAAAGGCTTTAGAAGAGAAAACTCCAGAGCCAAGGCTCTTGGTCGTAGAAAAACATCTCAGGTCAGGACAAAGGATAGAGCACAATGGGGACGTGTTGGTGCTTGGGAATGTGAATAAGGACGCTCAAATCGTGGCAACGGGAAACATAATAGTTATGGGCACTCTCAGAGGTATTGCTATAGCGGGTGCCCTCGGAGATGAAAGCGCAGTGGTGGTAGCCTTAAGGATGGAACCACAACAGATAAGAATAGGTAGAAAGATAGCCATATCTAACGAGGAGGAGAGGATATCTCCCGGCTATCCTGAAATCGCAAAAGTGGAGGATGATGCTATAATTCTTGAAAGGGTATAAAGATGACAAAGGTTTTTGTGGTAACATCGGGCAAAGGCGGTGTAGGAAAGACAACCATAACTGCCAACCTCTCAGTAGCCCTTGCAAAAATGGAAAAGAAGGTCTTATGCATTGATGCAGACATAGGGCTAAGAAACCTTGACATGATCCTGGGCTTGGAAAACAGGATCGTTTATGATGTGCTGGATGTTCTTGAGGGAAGGGTAGATTTTCAAAAGGCTTTGGTCAAGGACAAAAGAGGCTTTAGCCTGTGGCTTTTGCCCGCCAATCAAACCAAAAACAAGGATGCTGTAGACCCAGAAAAGTGGCTAAAGCTCGTTGAGGATATAAAAAGTTCAGGGCAGTATGATTACATATTCATAGACTCTCCCGCTGGAATAGAGAAGGGCTTTCAGATCGCATCTTCTCCCGCAGACACTGCATTAGTGGTGGTAAATCCTGAAGTATCCTCTGTAAGGGATGCGGATAGGGTCATAGGAATATTGGAAAACATGGGAAAGACCGATTACAAGCTGATAATAAACCGGATAAGATGGGATGCGGTAGAAAAGGGTCAAATGCTCTCTGTGGAGGATATAGTGGAAATCCTAAAGGCGCCCCTCTTAGGTGTTGTGCCGGAGGAACCAAAGCTTGTGGATTTTACCAACAGAGGAGAACCCGTTGTTTTGGAAGACTATCCCGCATCAAGGGCACTCACGGACATAGCAAGGAGAATAACGGGAGAAGAGGTCCCCATGGTATATCACGGGCAGAAGAAGGGACTTTTTGAAAGGCTGTTTGGGAGATGATAATCTTGAACTTTTTATTTGGACGCGATAAAAGCAAAGACGAGGCAAAGAAGAGGCTTACCCTTGTGCTTGCCTACGAGAGGAAAGGACTACCGCCCAATTTTATAGAAAGGCTGAGGGATGACCTGGTTTATATTTTCTCTAAATACTCCCAGTTTGATGTTAATAAGATTGAAGTAGATATAAAAAAAGAAAGGGAGGGCTTTGAAGAGCTCTGGATCAGCATACCATTCAAACAATGAAGAGGAAGATCTTTTTGATAGACCTTGACGGCGTCCTGGTAGGGGATAAAAAGCTTAACCCTATAAAAGGGGCAAAGGAGTTCCTTGAGGTATTGAGGTCTGAAGGTATCCCCTTTAGGGTAGTATCCAACAACTCCACAAGACCGCCCTCTGAAATCGTGAAGATTTTAAGAGAAAAGGGTTTAGAGTTGGAAGAGGAACGCTTTGTGAGCCCCCTTAAAGTGCTGCCAAAATATCTGAGGTCTATGAACATCAAAAGGATCCTTCTCATAGGTATGGAGCCAGTAAAGAGGTATCTTATGGAAGAGGGTATTGAGGTGGTTGAAGACCATCGGGTTCAAGGAGTCGTGGTAGCCCAGGACAGGAGCCTTGACTTTCGTAAGCTAAAGCTGGCTGTCTCTGCGGTCTTTTTGGCATCCGCCAAGATCATTCCAGTGAACCTGAGCAGGATCGTAAAGGACGACGATGGGCTTTACTTCCCTGGTGCGGGCAGTGTGGCATTAATGCTAAAGCATGCCACCAACTACCCAGACGAACTTCCAAACCTTGGAAAACCTTCAAAGGAGTTTATAGACTATGCCTTAGATGGGCTTGAGGGAGAGGAAGTTTATCTTATAAGCGACGACATATACACAGACCTCTTGGGTGCCAAGGCGTTAGGTATAAAGACCATCTTTATGACCACGGGCAAATATAAAAGGGATGAGTTAGAAAGGGCGAACTTTGAACCAGACCTTACCTTTGATAGCCTTGAGGAGTTGATGGAACACTTTGGTTTAAAATTTTCCCTTTAATGAAAGCTATCATCCTTGGCAGTGGTCCAAACCGAATAGGTCAGGGCATAGAGTTTGACTATGCCTGCGTCCAAGCTATATTTGCCCTAAAGGAAGAGGGTGTTCAAACGGTTATGGTAAATTGCAACCCGGAGACCGTCTCCACCGACTACGATACCGCAGACAGGCTGTATTTTGAGCCCATCGTCCTGGAAAATGTCCTTGAGATAATAAGGAGGGAAAAACCCGACGGACTTCTGATCCAGTTTGGAGGACAAACACCCTTAAAGCTTTCCATACCTTTGAGGAACTTAAAAGTTCCCATTTTGGGCACAGACCCAGAGAGCATAGACATAGCAGAGGACAGAGAAAAGTTCAGGGACCTCATAAATCAACTTGGATTAAAACAGCCAGAGAGCCTTACCGCAAGGACCAAAGAAGAAGCCCTGAGGCGTGCAAAGGAGCTTGGCTACCCACTGCTTGTGCGACCCTCCTATGTGCTCGGAGGCAGGGCTATGAGGATCGTCTATGAAGAGAGTGAGCTTGTTGAGTATTTGCAAGAGGCGGTGGAGGTTAGCTACCAAAGACCCATCCTTTTGGACAGATATCTCTCCGACAGCGTGGAAGTGGATGTGGATGCCATCGGAGATGGTGAAGACTTTTTGATAGGTGCGGTTATGGAGCACATAGAGGAGGCTGGTGTCCATTCGGGAGATAGCGCCGCGTCTATTCCTCCCTACACCCTTGGAGAAGATACGGTGGAGGAGATAAAGAGGCAAACCAAACTCATAGCCAAAGCCCTAAAGGTAAAGGGGCTCATCAACCTCCAGTTTGCGGTAAAGGATGGAGAGGTGTATGTGTTGGAAGTAAATCCGAGGGCTTCTCGCACTGTGCCCTTTGTTAGCAAGAGCGTAGGCTATTCTTTGGCAAAGCTTGCCGCCAAGGTGTGCGTGGGGAGAAAACTAAGGGAACTTGTGCCCGAGGTATTTGAAAGGCTTGAAAAAGGCAATGTCCATTATTGCAGTGATTTCCTGCCAAAGGATTGGAATTACTACACTGTTAAGGAAGTAGTTTTTCCATGGAACAGATTTCCTGAGGTGGACCCCCTTTTGGGTCCGGAGATGAAGAGCACGGGGGAGGTGATGGGCATAGACAGAAAGTTTGGTCTTGCCTATTACAAAGCCCAGCTTGCAGCTGGTAGTAGGTTGCCCACAGAGGGTAAAGTTTTCATAAGCGTGGCAGACAGAGACAAGCCCAAAGTGTTTGAGCTGGCAAAGGGATTTTTGGACCTTGGTTTTGAGGTATTGGCAACAGCAGGGACCTACCGATCCTTAAAGGAAAGGGGGCTAAGTGTTAAGCAGGTTTTAAAGGTCTCCGAGGGAAGACCAAACATAGTGGATATGATCAAAAACGGAGAGGTGCAGGCAGTTATAAACACACCCACCGGCACAAGGGCAAGGTCTGATGCCTACCACATCCGCAGGGCAACTGTCCAGCAGGGCATTCCCTACACTACCACCATAAGAGGAGGCTATGCCATGTTAGAGGCAATAAGGTGCTATTTAGAACACAACAAAAGCCTTGAGGTCTATTCCCTGCAGGAGGTTTTCGGTGAAGTATAGGTATAAACCATACTCCTATGAGCGTCGCAGAAGACCAATTGTCTTAAAACTCATAAGAAGGCTCGCGATCTTCTCCTTGCTACTTTTGAGCTTCTATGCCCTCTTTCTCTCCCTTGGGGGAAGACCCCAGTTGGAAGGTGTGGAGTCTTTAAAGTTCATCCCGGCGGAGGGGGAGTATAACCTAAAGGTTAAAAATGGCAAAATAAAATCCGCCAGGCTATATGTGGAGCAAGAAGGAAAGAACTACAAAGTTTTTGAGGGGAATTTCCCAGAGGGGACAGACTCTTTGAAGATGAGCATAAACGCCAAAGCCTTGGGAATAAAGGAGGGAGATGCCAAGGTCAAATTATGGGTAAGCGCAGGCTTCCTTAGAGAAAGGGAGTACACCATTGACGCAAAGGTAGACCTAACACCGCCTTCTCTTGAAATTCTTTCCTATCCTACAAGCTTGAAAGAAGGTTCCGTGGGAATTTTGAAGGTGAAAAGCGATGGTGTGGAGGTATCTTTGGAATGGGATGGTAAAAAGGTTTCAATGACCCTAGTTTCTCCAGAGGGTTATGTTGCCCTTTTCCCGGCTCCTCTAAATGCGGAGAGCATAGACCTACGCATAACTGCCAAAGACCAGGCGAGCAACTTAACCCAAAGAACTTTAAGGATAGCCATCAAAAAGGCAAACTTTAAAAAGGAAAGGATAGAACTAACCGATGACTTTATAAACTCGGTGATCTATCCCCTCTTGGGAGAACAAGCCAAAGGGTTAGACCCTGTCTCCGCCTTTAAGATGGTAAACGAAGAGTGGAGAGAAAGGGATGTAAAGAGGCTCTCTGAGATAGCTCAAAAGAGCGAACCTGTAAAACTCTGGAAGGGTGCCTTTCTACGGCTACCAAACAGCAAGGTACTTTCAACTTATGGCATTGATAGGTTATATTATTACAAGGGACAGCAGGTTAGCCAGAGCAGGCATATGGGCTACGATTTTGCCTCGGTAGAAAGGGCTCCCGTTCCCGCTTCCAACGATGGGGTAGTTGTCTTTGTGGGCACATTGGGTATATACGGCAACGTGGTTTTGATAGACCACGGGCTTGGGATCTTTAGCCTTTACGGACACCTTTCAGAGATTTCCGTCAAGGAAGGACAGTATGTAAAGAAGGGAGACATCATAGGAAGGACGGGTAGGACGGGGCTTGCCCTGGGGGATCATCTTCACTTTGGCATCATGGTGCACGGGCAAGAGGTGGACCCCATTTACTGGCTTGACCCCAAATGGCTCAAAAACAACATAGACATTGCCTTTGAGAGATGATGAAGAAACTTAGAAGGGAGCTTATTATACTTCTTTTGCCCTTTATATCCGTCCTTCTCAGGTTGTGGGCGAGGACCATAAGGTGGCAGAACAGGTATGACTTTGAGAAGAACAGAGGGAAAATATACGCCCTCTGGCATAGATACTCTTTAGCCTTTCCTTTTTACGCCATAGATAGAGGTATAGTGGCTTTGGTTAGCCGGTTCAGGGACGGAGACATAGCGGATGGTCTTTTGAAGAGGTTTGGCTTTGAAACTGTCAGGGGCTCCGCTGAGGAGGGAAGGGAAGGAAAGGGAGGAAGGTCTGCCCTTTTGAAGCTCATGAAACTCCTGAAACAAGGCAAAAACGTAGCCATAACGGTAGATGGTCCCAAGGGACCCCCCTTTAAGGCAAAGCATGGGGTTATTTTCTTAGCCCAAAAGACTGGTGCAGTGATCATCCCTGTCTGTGTGAAGTTTGAAAAGTTCTTTTGTCTCAACACCTGGGACAGATTTGTAATTCCCTACCCCTTTACAAAAGCCCAACTTTTAGTGGGCAAAGAGATAAAGGCAGATCCGGAAGATGCTATAGAAGATAAAAGAAGGGAGTTAGAGGAGGAACTATTGAGGTTAGAAAGAATAGCTTCTGGCAACCCCGGATAAGCCTTTATGAACCTACCCTTTTCGTCAAAAAGATAGGTGGAGGGAAGAAAGACGATCCGGTAGTAATCGTTGAACTTCACCTCTGGGTCAAGAACTGTAATAAATTTAGGGCTTATGCTTATATCTCTGTAAGACTTTACCACATCCTCCCGCACCATGGCTACCGCATAAGATATGATGTAAAGGTCCTTTCTCTTTTCTGAGAGCTCGTTGAGAAGTTTTAACTGCTCCGAGTGTCCCACACAGGTCCTACTCCATACGTAGAGAACTGTCTTCTTTCCCTTAAACTGATTTAGAGATACCCTACTCCCGTCTAAGGTCTCAAGGGAGAGGGGAGGGATGACCTCCCTTTGGGTGCAAGAAACAAAAAGTAAGGTCAAAACAAGTCCAAGTAGCCTCAAACCCTAACCAAAATTTTCTCTTTGAAGTCCAAAAGTGTCGGCTTGATCCTTATTGTTTCCTTTACATGCCCTTCCAAGACCTCCAAGGTTTTGTAGCCATTGCCGGTGATGTATGCTACCACCACTTCATCCTCTTTGAAGGCACCCCTTTCTGCCAACTTTTTGAGGACTGCGATGGTAGTTCCTCCTGCGGTCTCGGTGAAGATGCCCTCCGTTTCTGCCAGCAATTTAATGCCTTCTATGATCTCCTCGTCTGTAGCAGTTTCCCAATCTCCCCTGCTTTCTTTGGCAACTTGAAGGGCATAGATGCCGTCCGCCGGGTTGCCTATGGCTATGGACTTAGCTATGGTGTTGGGTTTAACGGGCTTTATGTAGTCCCTACCTTCCCTCCAAGCTTGGGCGATAGGGCTACAACCTTCCGCCTGGGCACCGTACACCCTGGTGTTCATTTCATCTATTAGACCCACGAGCTTTAACTCCTTCAGTCCTTTCCATATCTTTGTCACCAAAGAACCCGACGCAGCGGGAGCCACCACCGCATCCGGTGCTCTCCAACCCAGCTGTTCTACCACCTCAAAGGCAAGGGTCTTGGAACCCTCCGCATAGTATGGTCTTATGTTTATGTTGACAAAAGCCCAGTATAGCTCGTTGGCGATCTCAGAACACAGCCTATTCACATCGTCGTAGGTGCCCTCCACCGCCACCACCGTGGGAGAGAAAACCAAGCTACCATAGATCTTTTGAGACTCAAGGTTTGCAGGTATGAACACAAAACAGTTCAGTCCAGCTTGGGCACAGTGCGCCGCCACCGAGTTGGCAAGGTTGCCCGTAGAGGCACACGCTGCAGTGTCAAAGCCGAACTCCACCGCCTTTGAAAGGGCGACGGAAACCACCCTGTCTTTGAAGGAAAGGGTGGGATGGTTCACCGAGTCATCCTTTATGTAGAGGTTCTTAAGACCGAGGACTTTACCCAAATTTTCAGCCTTCTTCAAAGGTGTGTATCCGGCAGTAAGCCCTACCTTTGGCTCCTCCACGGGCAAAAGGTCTATGTATCTCCAAAGACTCTTTGGTCCTCTTTCTATCTTCTCCTTGGAGATGTTTTTCTTTATTTCCTCGTAATCATAAACCACCTCCAAGGGTCCAAAGCAAAAATCACACACATGGATAGGTTCAGCAGGATACTCCTTTCCACACTCTCTGCACTTTAAACCCTTCACCTTTGCCATGGGATAAAATTATAACTTCTTTTCCGTTCTGTAGGGCACGGGTATATACTGAACAGAAGGTACCTGAGCACCCATAGGCTGAGGGTAAAGCTCCATCAGTTGATAGACCTCTTCTGGCACTTCGGTGGATACATTCAAGCCAAGTTCTCTCAGTTTATCAATTCCCAAAGGAAAATCGTGGGTGTACTTACCGGTGGCAAGCTCTTGGGCTATAGCCATGGCCTTTTCCTCCTCCATACCATTTTCCACCAAAAGCCAAACCACATATTTAACCATTCTGATCTATTGCCTTTTGGGCTATGTCGGCCATTATCAAAGTATGGTCTTCTATGTCTTTTATATCCTTCTTCTCCAAGACCTTTAGTATGGACGCAGCGGGTATGCCCTGCAGTTGTGGGTCCACGGGCCCAAGCACTGCGTTAGGGTCTATTATGATTTCGTCCGCTGCAAGGGCTATCAAAGTGCCACCGGACATAGCATAGTGGGGAATTACTACCCTTACGGGACCTTTGTGTCTGACGAGGGCATTGGCGATCTGGGTGGCTGCAAGGGCTAAACCCCCGGGAGTGTGAATGATAAGGTCTATGGGCATATCTAGTGGCGTAAGCCTTATAGCCCTCAAAACATGCTCTGAGTCCTCAATGTCTATGTATCTTATATTATAATAACACAACAAGAAAGGCAGACAAGCAGATGAGGCTTACAAACAAACTCAGAAATGTAGATAGAGAGCATATAAGTAGGTTTACATACCTGCTCAAAGGTATATTCGGATTGTCTGTCATATTAGTGTGCTTTTCTTTTTCTTGGGCAAGCCCTATACAGAAAAGGATCTTTACCTTTCAAGAGTTAAACCTTCTTTCACAGGACCTTTTACTAAAGGGGGTGGGTCCAAAGCAGGATTTTTATATACCCACAC
>Ga0081478_168160_pt1 | contig 22465 bp, 26 predicted proteins | sample OctSprmetagenome_FD_70983 | JGI IMG/M metagenome (GOLD analysis project Ga0081478, IMG submission 70983) | Hot spring and microbial mat streamer communities from Octopus Spring Streamers, Yellowstone National Park, USA - T=80-84 v2 (version 2) | ecosystem: Environmental > Aquatic > Thermal... | reverse complement strand
GAGCCTAGCCCACGCGGCGGGCCGCGGCCCCGTCATGAGTGCCCTCGGCAGGCCGGGCACCTAGTGGCTTGGGGAAAACACAACTCAAGGACGAAAAACCGTTAATGATTTAAAGAAAAAACATAAAACTATTAAGCCCTAAAGCCGCAGTTTAAGACGCCGATTTTCGATGTAAAGGTGCAAGGGTGAGAAAAAGCGGTTAGAGTATCCTCACGTACTCCCTCGCCGCCGCGGCGAATGCCAGCAGACCCTTGGGGCGGTATACCTGTGCCCGAAGGCTACACGATAGTCGTGAAGACGCATTTCGAAATCCAGGTACGGAAAAACGGTGCGGTTGAGATCGCTGTAAAGCCAAAGGCGGGTGCGGTAACGAAAACCGCTAAGGCTACCTTCACCGTCGAGAGGAAAAAATAACTTTTTCACCCTCCCCTTGAGTGGGAGGACTGCAAAAGGACCCCAAACACCACAAGCAGTCGTGTAATGTAGGTAGCATAAACCACGCAGAGACGCAATGGAGAGTTGCGAGAACATTCTGTAAGCTTGTACGGCCCCCCTACGTAATACTATACAACGCATCAGAGATACCGATCTATATGGGCTTTTGTATGATTACACGAGGTGAGAGCTGAGAATAGCGAGAGACGGCGCTGTGACTGTGATACAGAAAGAAGAAGTGGCGACTGGTAGGTCGCGCTGTAATTTCGGAATAGAGGAAAGCTCCTTGTTGTTGCTGTGTAGTTCTCATATCGTTGCAACACACCTCTGAAGTTAAAACACACCTCACCAGCTATCTAGCAACGAGAATAGCCAGCGGTACACAGATAAGGCGCCCCTCTTGCGAGAAACGATTTTTATCTTCTTAAAATCACCGCCTCAGGCTTTTCCGTGTAACGGTACAGGTCGACCCACGCCCTAAAGACTGCGGTCTCGTTGACGCTCACTAGCTCTACAAAAATGTCGCCGCAGTTAACCGCCTCTCCCGCCTTCAAACTGACGAGGCGCGTGCCGAGGCGCACTTCGACAACCCCCTCGTCGATGTTGACGCCCGCCAGCTCCAGCTCGCAACGCCTATCTTGATAGCTCAACAACGCGGCCTCGCCAAGAGACAGGACAAATGCGGCGTAGTTAAACTTCGAGACCCGGACCACCGGCGCCGCCGCCGCGCGGCGCCCGGGAGACCCCACCTCCAGCCATGCCTTGAAGACAGCCCTCCCCCCGCCGGCTTCGGCAAGCTCGAGAAACGCCTCTCTATCCCACTCGCTGAAGACGGCAACCCGCCCGCCGACTCTAAGCGCGGCGGTCCTCGCCTCCACGCCATCTGTCACAGCCAGCACCACACCACCGTCAAGCTCCCTAACCTCCACCCTAAAGTACCAAAGAGAGTAGAAGTAGACCAAGGCCGACTCATCTACGCCAAGCGCGAATGTGGCAGGCGCCTGGGGCGCGGCCCTCCTCTTCACGATCTCCACAGGCCTTAGAGGTCCGAGCGGATGCGGCGGCCCCACCTCCAGCCACGTCTTAAACGTTGCGTTTCCCCCGCCCACGTCTACAAGCTCGAGGCGGACGCCCCCCTCCTCTGTAACAAAGGCAGTAACAGAGTCGCCCACCTCCAGCACATGTCTCTCTCTTCCCTCCCTTATGAAGCCCGGAGCCAGCACCCACGCCTTTTTTGAAGCCGCATCTACATCAACCAGCCGCACCGAAAGCTCAAGCTTCTTAACAGCGCCGATTTTATAAACCAGCAGAGCCTCCTCACCCACGTCAAGCGTAAAATTCGCGCAACCCGCCAATGCGCCTATCTCTATCTTCTCCTTGATCTCAGGCCACATCGTCACGAATAAGACAACAACCACCACAACAACCACCGCCAGCCCAACACGCCACATCTGCACAGCCATCTTCTTTATAATAAATCATCACTTTTGATAAATCTTCCTAAGCGGCGCCCGTGGAAACCGTCGGCAACTTCAAGGCGTTCTAAGCAAAAACACCTAAATGGAGAAGTGGCTCAAAGACTACACCACAGAAACCCCACTACAACTCACTAAACAACAAATCCTACAAATAATCTGGCGGATAAACCTACAGACAAAATAACCCCCCCTTTTTCCCAACCCCTCCCTCTCCACCCCCCTTTCACGCTAAGCCAGAATACTGTCCTACTTCCCTCGCCACTCTTTCCTTCTGTGCGGTTATTGTGCCGTCTCTTGCCACTTTCAGCGTCCACCTTGTCACGTCGCCGCTTGTTTCGTACCAGGTGTAGAAGTGGAGGAGGTAGCCGTCTTCCACAGCTCGGACCTCCGCCGGCGTAATAACGCTTTTCAGCCTTTGGTACTGGGCGTAGCGCTTCTGCGCCCACCTCCTCACCTCTGGGTTGCCGCTTTTGTTAAGCTTTTCTATGTACTGCGGTGATAGGCCGGGTATTTCTGTGGCGTTGTTTATTATTTTGAAGGGGAATCCCGCGGCGTCGGCGTAGATGTAGATCTTCGCCAGCTCCCACGCCTCCTCAACGCTGTCTACAGCCAGCCCCTCCGCCTTCACCACAGTGTTAAACTCGTCGGGTAGAAGGTAACAAATGTCTAAAGGCCCCCTCGCCACCACGTAGTAAAAAGGCGGCACGAGCAACAGACCCATCCCGGCTATATACAACTTGTGTTGTTTAAAAAGCGTGATTTCGCTTTTTACGTAGGACCCGCCGTCGCGCACCTCGTAGATATGTGTCATCTCTGTGAGACGTCCACATCTCTGGTATAGGATGGTGCATTCTCCGGGGAAGTGGGGTTTGGGGTAGCGGGGGAGGTCTCCAGAAATACACGCCGCGCCGAGACCCAGCGGATATAAAACAACTAAGACAGACACCGCGGCGATGGCCCACACAACCCACCGACGCATACCTAACCCGCCGCATAGGTATAAAATTTATCCCGTGGCGCAGTTCCTAACACGCAGAGGGCCGCGGGGCGCCTGTGATGTGGCTCTACGCCCACATGGAGACGTTGCCCGGTCTCCTCTCCGTGCGTTATGAAAACGGCGTCGTGTGGGGGCGTGGCGCGGTGGACGACAAAGGCCACCTGGTGGCTTATATGAAGGCGTTCCTAGAGGCGAAGCCCCGGGGCACGCTTGTCCTTACCTTGGTCACCGCAGAGGAAGACAACAGCGCGGGGACGTAAGCCCTGACGTGAGGATTCCGCCGGGGAAGACGTGTCGGTACCTCCTCTCCGCCCTTCCGCCACAGGCCAAGGCCTTTTTATCGGTATAAAAATGGATCTGAGACTCAACCTGTCTAGAGTCTGTGAGCGCTGGGATCGGCGCGCTAGCGGGGTGGCTGTTTGGTATTACGCGTAGTAGGAGCTAGCGTAACTGCTCCAGCAACAAGGCGTATTTCATCAAGCTGTCGGGGAATATCAACACATAGACGCCGTCGTGCCGCTGAGCCGTGAAGGCCTTATACACCGCGCCTGCGCTGGGCCCGATGAGGAGGCCGGTCTTTCTGGCGAATTCACGCACCCCCTCCAGCGCCTCCCTCAGCGACACGTCAACTATCTCCGCCTCTACTAGAGATATCCACTTCATGCCCGTCTCCACCCGCCTTATGCCCGGAATCCAGTCCCTCGGCTGCACGCCTATTAGCTTCGTGCCGTATTTCACGCCGAAGTAGAACCCAAGCGCCGAGGCGTGGCCGGAGGTGCCGAGCCCGGCGATGATGTAGTCGGGCCGCCTCCCCACGGAAGACAGCTGCCAGTCCAGCTCCGCGGCTGTTCTGAGATGCGCGATGAAGTTTAGGTCGTTGCCGAACTGGTTGGGATGCACCGCGCCCTCTCTTATGTCCTTCTGGAGGTGCTCCAGCGCCTCCACAGTCATGGAGACGTCTAGTACCTGGTACTCAACACCAAGGAAGTCTAGAAAAGGCGCTACGTATCTCCCAGCCGTCGGGATGTACACCTTAACCTTCTTACCCAAGACGTTGCCCACGGCAGCAAGCGCGACGGCCACGTTGCCGCTAGACACCTCCACCACCCTCTCCCCCTCCACCGACCTCAACAAGTAGTACACCGTCCTGTCCTTTACGCTGGCACTGAAGGGGTTATACCACTCAAGCTTGGCGTAGGCCTCCTTCGGAGGCCCCGACACCTTGAGAAGAGGCGTGGGCCACCCCGCCGTAAGGAGCTCCAGTGGGCTGTCGTACACCCGGTGGGCTCTCGGCTTCGGCATAAGCTCGTCGAGACGCACCTCCTCACCCACAGCAATTGACCTGCCGAAGAGAAGGGAGAGACACTCCGCCGCCTCCCGGCTACTTGCCTTGTACCTGCCGCTTTTTACAAGCTCCCTGTAGTGCCCAAGACACACCCCAACATCAGATGACACATTTATACCTGTTTATAACACTAACGAGACGTCGACACCGCGGTCTCCTTTAGGTAGACGCCGTATGTCCTCAACAACACTATATGTAACGTAGCCATGGAGACGTAGACGCCCAGCGCGGCGGCGGCTAATCCGTTGATCTCCGCATGTCGATACAGCTCGGCCATCAACCCGGCGAGGAGGCTGCCGACGCCTATGCCAAGGCCCAGCATCACGCTGTATATGCCCATGGTGGTGCCTCTGTATCTTATATCTGCCTCGTCGCCGATTAAGGCAAGTATACTAGGCCCGATGGCAGAGGTCAAGAAGAGGAGCGGCGCCGTGAGCGCCACCGCCTCCATGGGGCCGAGACCTAGGAACAACGCGGCGTTCAGCGTTACTAGGGCCAGAAGACCCCCCACGAGCCCCAGCCTAAACGTCTTTACGCGGCCCCACCTGTCTGCAAGCCTCCCGAAAAAGATAGCCCCGGCGCCGAGCACAGACAAAGCCCCTATGAAGAGGAGACCCACCACCAGACTCCCGCCGAGTCTCCCCACGATGTGGCTCACGACGCCACTGCTGTCGACGCCCTCCACCTGCAGAACTCTCGGCGCATACATGCCGAGGCCGATGATGGTGGTTAGAGCAAACCAGACAGGCAACAGCAACACTGCTGACGGCGGCAAGACGGAGAGGAGGAACTTGCCTCCTACAGGCGCCGCGGGCCTCGTCTCGGGGAGGAACTTGGCGAAAATCGGCGTTGCGGCTGTCGTAAGCAACGCTATCGTCAAGTAGGCGGCCGGGCCCGTGAAGACCGTGTAAAGAAAGGAGCCCAGGAGGTAGCCGACGCCGTAGCTTCCCAGGTTAATGAACTCGAAGCCGCCCATGCCGAGGCCCCTGTTTCTAACCTCAGTGAGGTCGGTGGCCATGGCGAGAGACGCCGTTAGGATAAACGCCGTGGTGAACCCAATCAAGCCGTTGAGCAAGGCCTCGAGCCAAGGCGCCTCGTGGGTGTAGAAGGCCCACGCCAGGAGGAGCATGGCCAAGGACCTCACGAAGTAGCCCGTCACCAGCGTCATCTTGCGGCCTAACGTGTCGGACCACCGGCCCGCTATTAACGCGCCGAGGGCCTCCAAGAAGGGGTACGCGGCTAGGACAATGCCGGCTTCGAGATTGCCGCCGCTCGCCAGCTTCACGACCAAGAAGGCGCTTGCCCCCGAGCCTACACGCGCCACGAAGATGGGGACATAAGACGCAGTAAGCCTCACGACGTCTCCTCAGCTCCCTATTTAAAACTTTCTACAGACCCCCACAGGAGGTCGTGCCGAAATCTAAAAGCCTCCCGAGTCCGCGTATCGACGACTTCAAATTCGTCGTTGACGGGCTTTACGAGATACGGCCCCACCTTCTCCGGCGTCTGGCCGGCTGTCGACAACGCTACGTACATAGTCGCGGCCATTAAAGGACCTCTTAGCCTTGGGCAAAAAGCCAAGGCAGTCCTCCCATTTACTACAAATTCGCCGAGACGCCTCATGAGCTCTTCTAATGCCTGGACATCGTCAAGAAGTTCCACCGCCCTCAACGCCCACTTGACCGCGATGCCGAACTCGATCCCCACCCGGGCGAAGAACCACGCGTCGCTCATATTCGCCGCCAGCTTAGCCCTCTGAGCCTCCAAAAGTTTGAGCTGCTCTGTGGAGTAGCCCGAGCTGTCACCCCCCATCAACACGTAGATGTACTCCCTGAGGAGCCGCCAGCCCCCCGGCCCCAGCCGCTCCTCAAAGGCCTTGTCCACCGCCTCCCCAACCCACTCCACCAACCTCCTCAGCCCCTCCCTCCAGGGGGCAGGCCCGTCGCAACCGCAGTCTCTGCTCCACCTCCCCAGCCCGTGGGGACAGCTCCAGGAGGTCCGCTCCACTATCTCCACCTCGCCCCGGTACCCCCTCTCGTACAGCCTGCCGAAGTTCGCCAGCTCATCCCTGTGATGAGCGATAAACTGCGCCAGCATCTTCTCGGCGCCTCTCTGGTGGTGGCCGAAGGTCTCGCCGTCGAGGGCGACCACCACGTCGCCAGATGCGCCCCTCAGCGACTCGACAAACCGCTCAAAGCCCCCGAAGGCCAGCTCGTTGGAGAGCCTCTCATCCCGCACGAAGACGGCTATGCTTCTGCCGCTGGGCAGAACCACCTTGTAGGGCCCCCCAGCCCTCCCTCCCCTGACCTGGCTCTGGGTGAGGACGGTATACGCGATGCCGTTGTCCACAAGCACCTCAAGCGTCTCGAGGTCAACCGCCATCTCGGGGAGCCACATGCCCTCGGGGCTCCGCCTAAAATGCCTCTTGAAGTACTCCACGCCCCAATACACAAGGACGTCGCGGTCGCGCCGCGGCACCAGCGGCAGAATGACGTGGTAGTAGGGGTGCGCCAGGGCGTTGCCGTAGCCCCACCTCTCCAGCCCCGCCCTATCTGCCTCGCGGAGGGCCATGTACACCATGGGCCGGCTCTGCCTAAGCCAGCTCACCAGAGTCGGCCCCACGTCGAAGTTGACCCAGCTGTAGTTGCCAAGCTCGGCATTCGGCTCGTAACACTCGTGGGAGATCCTCTCGTTCCAATGCCTATACGGAGAGGCGGAGGGCTCAGGGAATATCATCTCAAGCCAAGGGTCCGCCCTCTCGGGCTGGTAGAGGTGGAGGTGGAAAACAATCACACAAAACAGCCGACGTGAATTTAAAAGACCAGCTTCCCAGCCCACAGCGGCCGCGGCCTCACCACAGCCCCATAGGCTAGGTGAAGCGTTGCATAATACACAAAATACAGCGGCAGATGTAGCGGATCAGGCACGTACTCCCTATCCACCGCGTAGGGCATAAACACCGATACAAAAACCAACAAATTAGTCAAAACAGCATACAGAAACACGTACAACAAAAGAGAGAAAAACCTCCTCCTGCCAACCCCCAAGGCGGCCGCCGCCACAAACCCGCCAACAAACCCCACAAAAACCCCAACAGAGGGATGAACCACAGCTGCAAACAGAAACGACATAAGAAGAAAAACCCACCCCCACAAGGAGTACACCCCAAGAAAAGCCACATGGTAAGAGGCAGCCCCCAACGCAAACAAAAAAGGATGATCAAGAGGGTTAAAGAAAAAAAGAGGCAAATTCAACAAATACAACAACGCAGTGGAGACCAACCCCCTAGCGATAATACCGCGGATCACAGGATCTACTAGGTGGCTGTTGCTGATAAAGACAGTGCCACGTGGAGTATGGATCCACACTAAAATCTACCGGATATGCCGAAAACGTGGAATAGACTTCTAGATATAAGTGCTCCGTTAATCCCACAATGGAGTACGAACCAAGTACTAGCGTATAGCTATCCACTGCTCTGCTTATGGGATAGTAAAGTCTTGCTATGACTACGTTTGTACGCTCTTCCCAGCCTACGTTTATCTTTACACTACAGCTATCGACTGAAACTGTCGTCTTGGCGCTACTCAGCGCAGACTCGGCCACCCTACCGGCAAACGTAACCACCTTATACGTAGCCCTGATTTCTGGATCTTGCGCATGTCTATCCACCACAAAGCCTAAGGCAGAGAGAGCCCCGTTGATATATCTTAATATAGGCAGAAGCTTACTAGACAAGGTTGTCCTCCTCCCCTTTACCGCATAAGATCTGAGGGGCTCACCCAGACAACCCGTGTATACAACATGCTCGCCAGCTGGCAAGGGCACCACGCCACTTGGAGTTACAATAGGCGAGACAGTCAACCTAAGATGGATCCCATTTAACGAAAGTCCAGGTAGTTCTGGTTGTGCCTCTATTCTTAATACTCCATTCATGACATAGGTCGCATCAAGCCATCTGACTAACAGAAACGCAGGCGAGGCTGGTCTGTTGAACTCGGGTCTCCGCATGCCGGCCACGTACAGTTCATATACCCTGAGGGAGGTGCCTTGCGGCAGCGGGCCTATGGCTAGGTCTGTGGTGCCCAACAGGGCGTAGGGCAACGGCAGAAGGCTCGGGCGGAAGGTCACGTCGACTGTACTGTAGTAGGCGCACCCCCCTGAAGAGTAGCTGTAGTAGAAGGTGACGCTTCCGATCCAAAACGGCCGGATGTAGACGTCGGCTGTAAAGCTACTGGGCGCGCTGGGGGAGCAGACAACGGCGCCTACCTTAACTCTCACCTCCTCCGTGCCGTGGACGCCTCCCGGCGGGATGTGTATAGGTATAGCGGCGTAGACGCCGGAGCGTACAGTAGACGCATACCTAAAGCCGTATTGACTCACAGCCTTCATCCCGGCGGCCCAGCGGTTGTCCATGTGGCGAGACGCGTCGAACACGCCGACCACCACCACGTCAACCGACCTATACGCCGAATTTAGGTTCCTAACGCCGACCGTCAGCTTTAGCTGTTCGCCGTAGCCCCAGTTGACCACCGGTATCGACATGACGAAGTAGTACGGGCTCCTCCCGTCCACGGCCACTTCCACAGCTAGGTTGAAATAGGTATCAGCCGTCTGGGCGTCTGCGACAACCGCCACCACCCTGTACCGGCCTGGCTGAGTCACGTTTGTGAGGTAGATGTAGAGGTACCTGGTGCCGTTGGGGAGATCTATGGGGAGAGACGAGGCGAAGCCGTTCGACGCCAGGGTGGCGTTGGTTAGGTACTTCGACCTGAAGCCGCCCGATATAGTCCTCACGCCCGTCAGCTGCTGGGCCTGCAGGGGGGCCTCCTCAACTGCGTCAATTCTGCCGACTTTTCTAACCTCCACAGCCGAGGGCCTCGGCGCGACTACTGGAGCCGGCGGCGGGTCGAGGGGGTCTCTGTTAGAAATCACCACGTATCTACCCCTAATTTCATAAATCTCGCCGCCTCTCTTCGCCCTTGCGGGAGGCCTCTCGGGCCTGTCGGGGAGGGAAATACACACCAAGGTGTTATCCTCAAGCCGCGGCGGCAGGGCGTGGGACCTAAACGCGTACCTATACATCTGTGACGTTGACCAAGGGGATCACGTCCATCTCTACGGCCGCGACTCTCCACGGCAGATGCCTCGGCTCGCCGCGGTGCCAAGCCAGCACGGCAACTGAGCCAATGTCTCTGCCAGCCAACCCCAGGACCTTGGCGGGCACGCAGACCTCCTCGAAGGACACGTCCGCACCTTGGCCCGCGGACGCCAGAGCCACCGCCAGCAACACCACCGTTACCCCTATTTTAGACAACATGACTCAAAAAAACGAGTATATAAACTTTGCGCCTGCGTCTTATGCGGCTTGCCGCATTGCATATAAACTGTGCATAACTACTCGCCGTGGAGCCTCTACATGCCTTGGCGATCGCCACGGCCGTATACGCCGTCTTGCTGGCGGTGACGTATACAGTAATGGTGTTGAAGTCGCCCCAGCCCTACAGAAAGCCGAGGGCCGGGGAGGTCGCGGCGCTTCTGCTAATCCTGGCGGTTTTCTTCGCCCTTGGCTACCTCCTCCTGGTAGGCCTTGGCTAGCATCTCCACCGCCGTCTCGGGGTCGTCGGGGCCTAAGTATTTTGCGTTGATGAGCTGGACCCCGCCCGGGAACTGGAAGTAGACGAACTCGCATACTCCTCTGAGGAGCGGGCGCCTCCTTACGTAAATCCTGTACCTCTCGCCGATCTGCAGAACCTCGGCGTCGGGGGGAGGCGCCGGGACCTCCTTAAACACGTCCATACTCACCACGTAGTTGCCGTCTTCTTCCACTATGCGCGCCCTAGGCTCGCCCCGCTCGTCAGTATAGATCCTTATCAGAGGCACGGGAAAAGAGAGGGTTGGGGTAAATAAATTGTGAAAAAGGGGAGAGGGGAGAAAAGGCGGTTGGGGGGAAAGACAAAACTGTTTTTACTTAGATCTGTTCCACCTCGGCGACTGGGCCCCTCCTTCTGTTCACCACGAAGTAGAGACCAGCCGCCGAAAGTCCGCCTGCTGTGGCTAGGGCGTCTAGCGTCGTGATGGGAACGCCGCCTACCATGGCCACTATCGGCGTCTTGACCACCTTCTCGGTGTCGCCGTTGACCTCTAGGGTGTCGCTGACCTTCACCCTGCCGCCCACGTCTACGTTGATCCTGTAGGTGCCGGCCAGCACATCTGGGAACTTCACCGCGCCTGTGCCGTCTGTCTTGGCGGAGGCTGGGAAGCCGTCAATAGACACGGAAGCCTCCGCAATGGGCTGGTTCAGCACGCCGACCACCACCACCTTCACCTGGTAGATGCCCAGCGTCACGGGTTGTGGGTTGGCTACCAGCGAGTTCACCACCACCCGCGCCGCCTTCACGCCCTTGTAGCTTATGTCCACTGTGAAGGGCTCAGGCCTGTAGACCTTCACCTCCACGTAGCCAGCGGAGGCGGCGGCCTCAAACTTGTCGGCAGTGGCCGACAGCTGTGCAACCGGCTTGCCCCTCGTGTCCGCTACGGGTATCCTCATGGGGCTCCAGCTGATCAGGAAGGTGTATGTGCCGGTCTCCTTGGTGTCGCCCATCTGCACCAGCAGGTACGCCTGCCTCCCGTCTGGCGATATGGAGGCAGCCCTCACGCCGCCGCCCCACACCAACTTCACGTCTGTGGCGTTGGATATCATGGCGTTGCCCGGCGTCCTTATGGCCACTAACCTGGCCAACTCGGGCAGTTGCATCACCACGGCGGTCCACTGGCCGTCCGCCACATCGACGTCTGTGATGTTCACCAGCGCTCTGTCGGGAAGCCACTTCACCTGGGCCTCCCTATATACGATCGGTAGGTAGATCACGTTGACCGTGCTGGGGAGGCTCGTCGTGATCTTAAACTGCTCGCCGTATACTATGGCGATCTTGTACCGGATGTTGAAGTTCCACACTGGCGGGATCAGGTGGGAGACGCTCCTCACCATTATGTTCTGGTTGACGTCCGTCACTGTATCCACCAGCCCGCCCTGGATGGAGATGTCGCCTGTGATGTCCTTGCCTATTAAGTTGGCGTCGCCGGTGTAGGCAAACACCACGTAGCCCAGCAACCTCCAGCCCTGGGGCACGCCGACTTCGGCGCCGGTGACCGCGAATTCGCCGTTAGCCGCCACGGTGGCGGTCTGCTTAGATAAGCTCTTCACAAGCATGGCGGCGGGCAGAGGCTGGCTCTGCGCAATTATGATCTTGTACTTCCCCGGCGTGTTTATCTCAACCACCTTAGGCTCCACCCTGTACACCGTGGCGGGGGTGCCGTCGGGCCTCTCCACGGCCTTTATCGCAAAGGGCGCATATGGCTCGATGGTGAGCCGGGCCATGGCGTTGAAGCCCTGGGCCAGCTTGCCGTCGGGCACGTTGATCTCGATAGTGGTGTCTCCGTTGAGCGAGACGTAGCTGGCCTTCACGTAGGTGTAGGTGACCCTCACCTTGACCTCTATTTGGTCCTTCGCGGCGTTTACCAAAGTTATCTTAGAGACGTCAGGCCCCGCGTATACGGCTGAGACGAAGCCGTTTTGGTCAAAGGTTCTACTGAGCTGCCCATCGGCGCCTATCTGCAGAGACGGGTAGGCGCCTAGGAGCTCGATCTTCATACCTGCGTACACATAGCCCTCGCCTGGGGTGACGTACGGCTTCGCCAACGTGGCGAAGCCCGTGCCTTGTATCTTAATTGTAGTCTCCTCCACTTTATAGGCTATTTGTTCGAGTTTTGCCGTCGGCGGAATCACCACCGTCGTTGCGGCTAAGAGCAACGCCGCCAATCCAAGCGTGATTAGGAATGTTTTGGTCATGTAGGGTAGACGCGCCCCCTTTTTAATGACAATACACAACAACAGATTCAAATTAGAGAGATATTTTGATAGTACACGGCTGATTTATAAATACCCCCCCCCCCGCGCCCTCTTCGCCGTGTTCACAACTCTCCTAACCGCGCGGCGCGGAGGAGCTGGCGTCGCGTGTATTCAGCCCTCGTTCCTCACTCCCATGAAGCCCGCGGGGGCTGGGCTCACCGCCCCATCTCCGCCAGCCACCTCACTATGGCCTCTGCGAGCTCGGCGAAGCGGGCGAAGCAGTCTAAATGTTCTTTATAGCACTCTATCATTATCTGACCGTTCTTCTTGCGGCGCATCCTCGGCATTACGCCCGTTAGTGCCTCTACCACGGCGGCTAGAAAATACGTGAGACTGCCTCAACCGCCCTCCCCTTTATATTTTCGAAAATTGGCGTCTTAAGCGTACTTAGTAGCCGTTTGCCGAGGACCTGCTGCCGAGATCCGCGAGAGATTTGGCAGAAGACGGCCGAGAGGGTCGAGACGGCCGCCCCGCCCGTGGAAGCGGAACTCCATAATTCACATGTCTACATATATCTACCATTATTTAACCTTATCTATTTCGCATCTGCCGGAACTTTTTTCTAGCATTTAATACGTGTCTTCTATGAGGTGCATATTCGTAACAAGAGATAGGTTCCCCTCTTCTATAAAAAGCTGGAGGAGGCGGGGAGGGTTGAGGTGTATCCTTATGGCGAGTCGCCGTGGTCGACTAGAGGCGTGCCGAAGGAGGTGTTGAAAGACGCGGCGCGGCGGTGCGATGCCTTGGTTGTGTTCATCGGCGACGTGGTAGATAGGGAGGTTTTAGACGCGGCGGAGCGGCTGAGGATCGTCTTCACGGCCTCTGTGGGGGTAGACCACATAGACATTGAATACGCCAGGCGGAAGGGCATAGCGGTGGCGCATACGCCGTATGTGCTTGTGGACGCCGTGGCGGACCTCGCGGTGGGTCTGCTCATCGCGGCGGCGAGGAGGATTGTGTTGGGCGACAGGATGATTAGGGAGGGGAGGGCCACCCCGGTGTGGGGTAGCTCGATGGGGGTTGATCTGCGGGGGAAGAGGGCGGGCGTCGTGGGTCTTGGCAACATCGGCGTGGCTGTCGCCCGCAGGCTGTGAGCATTCGGGATGGAGGTGGTTTACTGGAGCAAGAGGAGGAAGCCAGAGGTGGAGTTCGCCATGGGACTTAAATACATCGACCTAGACGTCCTGCTGTCTACTAGCGACTTCGTCGTTGTTACTCTGGCTTTGACGCCGGAGACGGAGCGGTTCTTTGACAGGTTGAAGCTTGCGAAGATGAAGAGGGGGGCCTACTTCATCAACGTGGGGAGGGGGAGGCTTGTGGACACCGAGGCGCTTTTGGAGGCGCTGGAGAGCGGCGTTTTAGCCGGCGCGGCGCTGGACGTCTTTGACGTGGAGCCTCTGCCACCTGGACACAGGCTGGTCTCTATGGAAAACGTGGTGCTGACCCCGCACATTGGCTCGGCGACTGCGGAGACGCGGGAGCAGATGGCGGAGCTTGCCGCGGAAAACGTTGTGGCGTTTTTCAAGGCGGGGAAGCCGCTATACGTGGTATAGCTTAAAAAGCGGAGTCGGGGAAACATGCCATGCGTGTGCTCATACCCGTCGACGAGGCTGGTGGCCTTAAGTCCCCCATTTCGGATAGGCGCCGTTTTCCCTGGTGGTAGATGGCGATAGAGTTGAGGTGTATAGAAACGAAGAGGTGATCAAAGGCCGGGGGCAGAGGTGGGAGGAGATCCTGCGACTCAGACCCGACGTGGTCATCACTAGGGAGATCGGCAAACTGGCATACCACGCGTTTAGAGCCAGGGGCGTAAAGATGTATTTTGCAGAGGGCACCACGGCTAGGGAGGCGCTGGAGAGGTTGAAACGGGGGGAGCTCAGAGAGTACCCCGCCGAGCTGGCGCACGAGCCTAGGCGCCGCCACTAAACACGAGCTTGTCTAGGTGCGCCTTGTACCTAACCCACCACTCGTAGTAGTCGTCGTAGTCTTCAAACTTCCAGTCTTTGGCGCCTAGCTCGCTGGCTAGGGTCGAGACCAGGTCCCTGGCCCGTCTGCTCTCCCAGGGCATGGGCTCGGCGCCGGCGAGCTTGGCGTAGTAGGCGATGTCTCTGTAGAGGTTGGGGGTGGGCGGCTTCACGCCAGCTAGCTTGTACAGATCGGCGAGGACAGGCTCGGCCCAGCCGCGGTGGAATCTACACACGCCGGCGTTGTCTACGTAGGCCTCGGCCACGGCGCGTTCATACGCCGATTTTGCGAAGTCTTCAGGAGGCATGAAGGTGGGGTTGTAGTTGCTCCAGTACCTCCCCTGTATGTACATAGGCGCCACGAGGCCCGGCGCCCAGTAGAAGTTCGGCGTCATGTACCCCTCGGCGCCGAAGGCGGCGTAGACCGCCAGGTCTCTAAAGCGGTGGCCTACGGCCCTCACTCTGTCTTGGAATTTTTTCTCGAGTTCACGGGCGGCTTTTCTTATGCCGTTTTTTGCTATAAGCGTAAGCACCTCTGTGGCGTTGTTTACAAAGTTCTCTATCAGCCTGGCGGCGAGTTTTGCGTTTTTCTTGGAGTCGTCTACGGGGTCGAATTTAGAGGGGTCGAAGGCGGGCGTGTCGTCTATGCCCACCTCCTCGGGTTTGAGGAGGCTTGTGTGCACTGCGTCGAAGAGCCAGGCCACCAGATGCCCCATCTCTATTGCGTCTAGGCCTAGCCTGTCGATTAAGTCGACGAGCGGCACCGCCTCCTCGAAGAGGTAGTTGCCTATGAAGGGCCCCACGGCGTGGAAGGACTCGTAGTCTACCTTCTTTCCCCGCCACACCTTTTTACACACGACGGGGCAGGGCTCGCCGCAGTTATACCAACTTTTGGCCTTCTCGAAGACTTCCCGTTGGAAGGGCTTCCAGAACAGCTCCAGTACGAGGTCAGCGTGTCTTATCCTCTCCTCCTTGGGCATGTAAATGGATTTGCAACCGAAGAGAGGGAGGAGGTCGCGGTAGTGGGGATAGTTGACGCCGAAGGTACCTCCTGTGCCTATCTTGGGGTCGAAGCGGTATTTTACAGTCTTCTCGTTCAGCACATCGATATACGCTTTGCCGGTTTTAGCCTTGAAGAGGCTGTTTATGGCCTCTACGTTGACCACCTTTTCGTACATCGGCCTCTTGGGGCCTCCTACCACTACCGCCGCCACGTTATGGCCTTGGGCAAGCGCCGTGCCGGGGCCTCCCCTCGCCGCGAAGTCCTCGGCGCCGAGCTTAAACTCGCCGCTCCGCGCATCGACGTCGACGGAGACCACCGCGCCGTTGTATGTGGTGTAGGCAGCCGGGCCCACCACAAGAGCCCGCGCGTCGTTTTCCACGAAGAAGTCTCTATGTTCCCGGTAGAGGCTTTTTATCACCTCGTAGGCGTCGCCTGGCCGCACCTCCGCGAGCCTCACCTCGCCCCGGGATATGAAGAGGGCGGTGGGCCTAGGCGTCTTCCCCACCAGGGCCACCGCCTGCGCCCCCATGCCCATGGCCTTGTAGGCGGCGCCGCCCAGGGCTGAGACGTGTAGCGTCTTCGTCTGGGGGCTCTTGAAGACGAAGATCAAGCGGTGGACCCCGTAGAGCCTCCCGCCTACAAATGGCCCGTATCCAAAGACCACGGGGACCTCCGGCGAAAGCGGGTCCAGACGCCAGGTCTCCCGCTCCCTGTGGATCGCAAGCCCTGCCTCCAGGGGCCCCGACGCATCAAGCTCCCTAAGGGACAACTGTCGCTTTTCCACATCGATTTCAAGTATTATCATAAAGGGAGTTAGGTGTTATCTAATAAGGTTTTTGCTGCTGCTAGGTATACTCAGTAAACTCAGTAACACTTATAAAGACGTGGATGAATTCGCCTATGAAGGTGAGAGATCTCTTGAAAGACGCCGTTGTGTCTTGCCGCGAGGATGAGCCGTTGGAATGCGCCGTCGCTAAGATGTACGCCGCAAATGTGGGAAGCATAGTTGTGGTGGATAGGGCGGGCCACCCCGTGGGCATCGTGACTGAGCGCGACGTTGTGAGGTTCCTCGCCCAGGAGGTCGACTTCAAAACGCCGCTGGGGCAGGCGGCGAGGAAGAGCCTCATCACAGTCTCTCCAGAGGATTCAACGCTGTCTGCCGCCGTGAAGATGATCGAGAACAACATTCGCCACATGCCCGTGGTCGAGGAGGGGCGGCTTGTTGGCGTGATTAGTATCAGGGACGTGCTGAGGGCTTTGCTGACGGCTGAAGCTTTCCCCTAGGTTTTTTAACACTCTTTTTCCCTACCTCCATGTCAAAGGTAGCTCTGGCCAGGGAGGCTGTGAAATTTGTAAAGAGCGGCATAGTGGTTGGTCTCGGCTCCGGCTCCACAGCCAAAGAGTTCATAAGGGCGCTTGCTGAGGTTGGCCCCCGCGACGTGGTGCTCGTGCCGACTTCTGCCGACAGCGAAATTCTAGCCGCGGAGCTTGGACTAGGCGGCCTCCTCAGGCCTCTCTGGGCTGTGGACAAGGTGGACCTCGCAGTCGACGGCGCGGATGAGGTGACGCGCGGGAAGATCCTGCTGAAGGGGCGCGGCGGGGCCTTGCTGAGGGAGAAGCTTGTGGACTACGCGGCGAGACAGTTTGTGGTGTTGATAGAGGAGCACAAGCTTGTGGATAGGATCCCGACGCGGAACCCCGTGCCTATTGAGGTCGTGCCGTGGGCGTGGCGACATGTGGCTAGGGAGGTGGAGAGGAGGTTCGGCGGCGTCGTCAAGCTGAGGCAGGACGGCGGCAAGCTGGGGCCTGTCGTGACGGACAGCGGCAACTACATCCTCGACTGGACCCCGCCGTCTGCGTTGGATCCCTCGGCGGAGGACGCGCTTAAGCTCATGCCAGGCGTCGTTGAGACGGGCATATTCGCCAAACGCAGAGACGCGGTGGTCTTGGTGGCCCGGGAAGACGGCAAGGTATACACGCTCTAGTTGTCGATATAGACCACTTCGTAAATGTAGACGGAGGGCTGCGTGGAGTTCAGCGTCAAGCTGGCGTAGTGAGACGCCGTGAAGCTCACTGAGAGGCTCCCACCTGCGCATCTAAGCGGCGTCTTGTCCCTCAGCGTGTACTCCCCAGTCAGCGTTCCCGTGTACGTCCCATTTCCCGTCAAGTGGCCGTACACCACCCCGCTGAGCGCCGCGCCTCTTGGGACAAGGGGCCTCAACGTGTCGTAGACGGTGGAGACTGTTAAGTCGAACGACATCGATTTGATGCGCTGGACAACCTCTATCAGCTCCATGGGCCTCAGCCAATCCACCGCGCCTGCCGCGCTCCGACGCAGAAAGGTGAGGCTATACTGAAAGACGTCGCCATTGAAGGCCCAGCTGTAGTTCAACCTCTTGAGGAAGGTCTTCGTCTTAACTTCCTCCATGGCTCTCGCGAAGGCGGGCCCCAGCTCTCTGTACCTCTCGACGTTGAGCGTCTTCACGGCATCTTTCGCCATCTCCTCCGCCGCGGTGCAGACCGTATTGTTAAGTTGGCTGGTTAGAGAGCTCCACTGGTCCAGGGTCAGCTTCGCCAGGCGGTAGGCATCCAGCGCTTTGGAGTATGCGTCTGTCAACACGGCGAGCGTCCCAGCCACAGCGAGGAGCATGAGAGTAACTGCAGTGAAGTAGATAGCCCACCACACCCATTAACGGCCCTTAAAAGGCACCTATAGTTTTTAAATATGGATGGGGGCTTTGTCGTGATAGAGCTGGAGAAGCCTTGGAGAGACCCCGAGGGGTATCGGCGGGGCCGCCTCCTGGAGGCTAAATACGAGGCGGAGCTCGCGCTGAAATTCTTGGAGGAGTGCCTCTACAGAAACGCCGCAGGTAAGGCGTTCCAGGCATGGAAGGCGTTGCTGGCCGCGTTAGCCGTTGAACACAGAGATAAGTTGGCCGAGAGGTTTAAGGGGGTTAGAGGCGGGCGCCGGGTTCACTTGGCGGATTTCGTGGTGGCGTTTATGCCCACGGGCTACATGCTCGCCGTGGCCAAAGACTTGGAAGAAGCTACAGGTATGAGCCTATACGACTTGACGAACTTGGCGCTGAGCCTCCACGAGTTTCAATACAACGGCCTAGACAAGTCTGGGGTCTACAGCAGATACCCCTTCATAGACCTCGTTGTTGAGGACATAAAGAGGGTGGCCAACGCCGTCTTCGAAATCCTCAGGAAAGTTGGCGCGACGTCAAGTACATAAGTAGGCAACCAGCTAGGGTAGCCGAATAGGCCATACGACGCAAAGCCGCCGCCTGTGGTAAAAGGCGCCATGTACATAGATCCAGCTTAAGGCTTTATTAGATGCTCGGCAGGCTACTAAGCCGGAGAGGTAACCGATGAGAGCGGTCGTCACGCCGCCTAAGGCTGAGCCCAAGACGGCAATAGGGCGGATCTGAAAGAGAGATACCCAGAACAACCGCAGAGAGCCCTACGGCGAGGAACCCCCTCCTCCATCTGCAAAAAACTGAACCTACTGTTGTAGAGCCAGAAAGCCTACAGCTCTGTCACCCACCTAGCCACCACGTAGATAGCCGCACAGCGGAAAGCCAAGGCGTCGCCATCAGCCACGCCACATATCCAAGCAGAAGGGACTCAGGATGTGACGGTCAACACCTGGGAAGGCTCATTTAACCACTGAGAAGAGCACCGTTACGACCGACAGCTGGAGAAAAACCCCGCCTATGATGCTACAAGTTTCAACTCGCCAGATGTCAAAAGTAGCTCCAGCCTCGCCACCTCAGCGGTTGACCTTCCCACCGCACAACCCCCTCCCCCTCGACCACCTCCGCGAACTCGACATATGGGCTCTCCACGGAGCAGCCGCGCCTCACGGCAAAGACCGGGAGAAACTCCTCGCCTCCGTTAAACACCACATCGCCTATGTCCAGGCCTCTCTCCTCGGCGAACCTCTCCACCTCCTCGGTGGTGGGGAGGCGCCTCACCACTATGTCCACGTCTCGCGCCATGGACCACAACACGTCTGCCAGCCCGTCGGAGGAGTCCATAGACGCCGAGACGCACCGAGGCTGTGGCAGAGGCCAGAGGGGGGCCGGCCGCCGCAACATATCCACGCCTCTCCTCACAGCTGGGTGTTCCTCTCGCCAGAACCTGTAGGCGAGGCTCGTGTAGCCGAACTCAGGTATGGTGACGAGGACGTCGCCGGGCTGCGGCTTGCGTCCCACCTTATGTGGAGCCCTGCCCACAAGGGCCACGTCCACCACCACCTCGCCGCCCTGGTTGAGGTCCCCGCCTACATACGCAAGGGAGAAGTAAGAGGCGGCGGCTGATATGCCCTCTATCACCTCCTCCGCAGTGGCGAGGTCGGGTGCTGTGACTGAGGCCAGGAGGTGCCGGGCCTCGGCGTATTTCACCCTCATATCGCTGTAGGCGGCGGCCACGTTTCTCCAGCCGAAGTCGGCCCAGCTATGGAAGGGCAGTTTGGAGGTGGAGGCGGCGGAGCCGTCTATCTTAAGCGCAAGGCCGTCGACGTATACCACGTCGTTTTCCTCAACCCCCAGCGTGGAGAGGAGGCGCCGGAGGAAGCTCTTCTCCACGTCACTCGGCGGTTATCTCCTCCAGCATCTTCAACGTGTCCGAGTCGCCGCCCCTCAGCTTCTGCCACAGCGGCGAGTTTTTACAAAGCACGTAGCGGGTCCTGGCCCGCGAGTCGTCCCTCTGCATAAGCCCCGCCTCCACCAGCCTTTCTAGGATGTGCTTCACCAGGGTGAGGGCGACAGGAGCCGTCGTGTCCACGCCGCCGAACTCCAGGACTTTTCGCGGGGTGAAGGATACGCAGGAGCCCCTCGCCTCCCCCATGATCTTCTGCATGCCGAGGTGGACGGTTTTGAGCACAGATCTGAAGTCAGACAGGTTAAAGCGATGATTCATGGAGGTATGCACCGCCTGAAATAAAACTCCACCGAACACATCCCCCTCTAGATGATATCTTTCTTCCTGTATAATCCCTGTATGGGCTGAAACCCGCCTATGGTCTTTTATTCGCCGAGCACAGCTACAACTACGCTACGTCTACTACGGGGGCCGTCCATCTCCACCAGCATAACCTCCTGCCAGGTGCCCCGCCTCAGCCTCCCGTCGACCACGGGTATCACCAGGTGGAACCCTACGAATAGGTTTGCTAGGTGGGCATTGGCGTTGTCGTCTATCTCGTCGTGGCGGTAGCCAGCGCCGCGGGGAAACAGCGATCTGAGCTTGTTTAGGATGTCCTCCTTGAGCCTAGGCTCGTTTTCGTTGGCCGTAATTATCGCCGTGGCATGCGGGACGTATATCAACGCCATGCCGTTTCTAACCCCGCTCCTCGCCACGATGGACTCGACCTTATCTGTAACCACCACGACCTCCTCCCGCGCCTTGGTTGAGACGTGGAACTCCTCCACGTGCACCTTCATCGCAGAAACCTCCTCCCCCGTATTTAAGCTGTTGCGGCGAAGAGCGCTCCCACGGCTAGTCCGCTCACTAGGTTCACCGCTTCGTTGCTGAGGAGGCCCCGCCGCCTGCAACCAGCCGCCGGGGTCTCAGACACCTTGCCGTTACATATGTACTTGACCTGAAGCGCCGCGCCCAAAACGCTGTCGAGAACCTCGCCCAAGTAGCCAAGGGTAGCGACTTTCCACAGAGGGCCCCCGACGCCGAGTAGCTGGGCGAGGAGTGCTATAAACAGCGCGCCCGTGAAAGACGCCGCGGCGCCTACCGGGGTGACGCCGCCGGAGACCCCGGGCTCCAGTGTTCTCCACGGCGCCAAGATGTGGCGGGGGCGGCCCCCGTAGGCCACCCCCACCTCGCTGGCCCAGGTATCTGCGTTTGCCGCAGCCACGGCGACGGCGGCGGCGCCTAGGAACCTGGGGTCCCCGGCCGCCGCGTAGAGCAGGCCGAATACCGCTATCGGCGTCCCCACACCGGCGACTTGCCTGAGCGACCGCCCAGACACGTCCTTAAGCCCCATCGCCCGCTTCCACTCAGCCCTCAGCCGGGTCAAGAGGGAAGAGGAGAGGAAAAAAGCAACAAGTAGGAGGAAAAGCCCCACATGCGCTACGGCGACGATGGAGCCCACCGCTATGGCGGATACCGTGCCCCTCACGGTGAGGAAGCCTCTCTTAAGCGCGAAAAGGGCCAAAGCCGCGATGGAAGGCACCGCGACTAGATACAACTCCATCGCCGATGCCATCAGTTATATATTTATTGGTTTCTACCGCCATGGACATTGTAAGCAGGCTCCACCGGAAATACGGCGAGGCTGTGGAAAAGGCCTTGGAGCACTACCTAACCATCGACGCGGCTCCAGACTTCCGCGAGGAGGTCCTCTACCAAGTCAAGACAGGCGGCAAGAGGCTGAGGCCCCTCCTCACGCTGGCGACGGCCGAGGCTGTGGCTGGCCAGTGGAGGCCGGCCCTCCCCGCCGCAACCATCGTGGAGCTGATCCACAACTACTCCCTCATATACGACGACATAATAGACAGGGGAGACGTCCGGAGGGGGCTCCCCACCGTTAGGAAGGCTTTTGGCGACAACGCCGCCATCTTGATAGGCATATGGTACAGAGAGGCCATAGAGGAGGCCGTCTTGGACACCCCCAAGCCCCTCACCTTCGCCAGGGAGGTGGCCAAGGTCATCAAGGCGATAGACGAGGGGGAGCGGCTGGACATATTATTCGAGTACGCGGGGCGGGTCGACCCCTACTTCGTGAAGGCAAGGCGGAAAGACGTAACGCCGGAGGACTACGTACACATGGTCTCGCTCAAGACGGGCGTGTTGATAGCCGCCGCAACCAAGTGGGGCGTCCTCTCCGTAAGCGACGATGCGGGCCTCTCCGAGGCCGCCTGGAGCCTCGGCCTAAACGCCGGCGTCGCCTTCCAGATAATCGACGACGTGTTGGACATATACGGAGACCCCAAGAGGTTCGGCAAGGAGATAGGCAAGGACATAAAGGAACATAAGAGGGGCAACGCGGTGGTCGCCATAGCCCTGTCAAGACTCCAGCCCCGGGACAGGGAGACGCTACTGGCCATACTGGCCAGGGAAAACATCGGCGAGGAAGAGGTGAAGAGGGCCGTGGCGCTTCTGGACTCGGTGGGGGCCAGAGACGAGGCTGTGAAGCTCGCCGACAGGTGCCGCCGCGAGGCGAAGCGCCAGCTGGCAAAAATACCTAACAACGAGACGCTGAAGGAGCTACTGGACTTCATATTGGAGAGGCAGTACTGATGTTTATCGTGAAATTCGGCGGCTCCGCCATCACCGACAAGACGAAGCCCTACACCTTCCTCCGGGGGCGGATC
>Ga0081478_167978_pt1 | contig 22630 bp, 47 predicted proteins | sample OctSprmetagenome_FD_70983 | JGI IMG/M metagenome (GOLD analysis project Ga0081478, IMG submission 70983) | Hot spring and microbial mat streamer communities from Octopus Spring Streamers, Yellowstone National Park, USA - T=80-84 v2 (version 2) | ecosystem: Environmental > Aquatic > Thermal... | reverse complement strand
TATATGTTGGATGTTCGGTGGGGGGTTCGGCGTGGGGGGTTTGCTGAAAGTTTTGGTGTGGTACGTATAAAAACGGGGACAGCGTAAAAAAACTTAGGCGGCTGTCGAAAAGGCCGAACCCGAATCGGCTTTGGGGACGAAGTGGTTTCGTATTATCGCATTTTGGCCGTTGGCCTTAAATTTGCGGGGATTTCTGGGGTCATGGCCCCAAGCGCCCAGGGCCAAGGGCAGGCTGTCCAAAAAGCGAACGCCCCTGCCTCCGGGGCTTTTTCAGGGGGCAAGCAGGGTGCCTCCCAAGGGGGGGCCAATCGCAGGATTGCTCAGAAGGGCCGCGACTGGCGTATAGAGGAGCGCGACGGTGCTAACGGTGCTAAGTACTACGACGTGAGGGTCTTCCCCGGCGAGCGCGGCGTGTATGAAATACTCCCCGACGCGCTGAGGGGTGCGCATGAGTTTGCCGCGAAGCATAACGCGTGGGTTGGCTACACCATGTGGTTCGGCAACAAGTCCGTGACATTGGTAATCGGTAGCGGCGCGATACTCATCAGAACTAACGGCGCGGTGCCTATCGCGCGGCTTAAGCGGCTCTTAGAGGTGGCGTACAAGGTGAATGCCGAGTTCGACGCTAGGGACAACGGTGAGGAGTTTAACCCGCCCGAGGACGGTGGCGGTGAGTGATGAACCCATGCCGAGGTTTAAGGGGGACTGAGTGGTATGTGGCATGTCTGGAGGAGGTAAGAAAGCTAAGGGGAAGAAGATGGTAGTGCGGTATGGTGAGGAGTACGACTGTGGGGTGTGGGCTAGGTGTGACGGAGAGCTGGGGGAGGAGTTCGAGAGGGAGGTTGAAGAGTTTGAGGACAAGATACTGTATTTGGCAGAGTGCGAGTCGGGTTACAGGGAATGCGGTGTGGATAATGAGGAGGAGGAGCATAATGAGGTGAGTTGGTATAGAGAGGAGATATGACGTGGCCCGTACTTACATATAGGGATAGGGCGTTGCTGTATAATGCGTTGCGGGATGTAGAAGAAATAGCGTATAGGCTAAGCGAATATGAGAAGCCTGAATGGAAGAGGGTAGTAGCTGATGTGGCGACTACTAATGATGGTAGGGTGTGGCTGAGGATATATGAGGTGCCGACGCATATGAACATTATTGATGTTCTGTTTGCGATAAGGGATTTGCTGAAGCTGGTGATTGAAATGGATAATGAGGTGAAGATAATGGCGGCTCTTAAACATTGGGCAGGAGGAAGTGAGGAGGAGAAGGTAGAGGGGCGGGTATGAGTGTTAAGATTGACTACGAAAAGCTGAAGAAGGCTGTGGATATGCTGTATGAGGCGATTGACTACAGTGGTATACATTATGCCGAGTTTAAGACTGAGTGCTACAGAACTACTGTAATAAGAGGAGTGGGAGGTGCTGTTGAGGTGCCGGTTGAATATTTGCCGATGCTGGCATTGAGGGCATTGATGGAGTTTGAACATGTAAGGACAACTGTAGAAATTATGGCAAAGAGGTTCTATGAGGGAAAGTGGGAATGATATAATAGTGGGGACTGTGACGTTGGAGAAAGTGAAATGTGTAAGGAAGATGGTGAAGCCGGATTTGATACAGTGGGTGTGTCGATGAGGGGTATGCAGGTAAAGAGGCTTTATGTGGTTAATGATGGTGGTGCTGATTTGGATATGTTGTTAACTTATTGTTTGTTGCATCCGATGGATTATAGGTTTGTAAAGGGTAGATGTGGTGATCATGAAGTTGAGAGTGTTAGGGCGGCGTATCATGAGGAGTGTATTGATGAGCTTGAGTTTGAGGTGATTAAGAGTGTGTATAAGAGGGATTTATATGACGTAGCGTATGATTTGTATGGTGTAGATGGTGCTGGAAGGATTGATATGAGTAATATGATATTTGTTGCGGAGGTTGATGATGGGTATGTGGAATTCAACATTGCTGACGTAAGGAGGTGGATGTGGGATGAATTTGTAGAAGAAATGGAAGGGGATGAGGAAGAGGAGGAAGATGTAGATGAAGAGAGGATATGAGTTTGTGGGTTTGTTTGTGCAGTAAGTCGGTGCGTATAGATAGTGAGAAGAGGATGATATGTTTTGGTGGTAATGATAACTGTATAAAGTTTAGGACTAAGAAGCAGTTTGATGTTGTGTTTGAAGTGGTAATGAGGATGGTGGAGTACTGTAAGAACTGTATGCATGAAGTAGAAGAAATAACAAAAAAGACTTGTGTTGGGCCATGATTGAGCTGTATATTGATTTTGAGGTTGCTGAGGCTTTGCATGGACATGTGGTTAATTGGGTTGTGGGGTGGCTGTATGATAATGGTTATGCGTTTAGTTATCAGAAGTATGACTATAGGGGTAGCTGGAGTGTTGACATATACACTAGGGGTCTTGAGCCGGTGGATGACATATTTGAGTTTGCGCTAAAGTTTGGTGATGATTTGAGGTATTTCGTTGATGAAATTGATGCTGTGGACATTGCGGTGGGGGTGTGTAGTGGTGATGAGTGTGTAGATGTTGTGTTTAAGGATTTGGAGAGGCTGTATAATCAGGAGATTAAGGAGATTGAAGAGAAATGGGAAGAGATAATGAATGCTATGTGGGATGACGTAAATTATGACCCAGGAGTAAAAAGATGGGAGAGGTTGGTAGGGATAAGGAATGACGGTACAATGATGGATGCTGTCCTAGAGCAGGAGGGGTATGAGTAGGGTGGAGGTTATTGTTGAGCGTAGGGGGTTTACTAGGCGTGAGGAGAGGTTTAGTGATTGGAGTGTGGGGTATGTGCGGAAGATGTTTGTGGTGAATCATGAGCTGTATATGCATCATTATACTGATGTTGTGAGTGTTGTGTCGTCGGGGGATGTGTTTAGGGTATTTGATAAGTATTGGCGGGAGGCTAGGCGGGTGAAGGAGGTGCTTGGTGCTGATGTTGTGTTGGGGATATGTAGCAGGGATGAGTGTATTGATTTGAGTGATGATTATTCGTTTAAGTTGGTGACGTCGAAATATAGGCTGAAGAGGCTGATGTGGGTGTGGCGCACGCTTAAGAAGCTGGTAGGTGATGATGTAAATAGAAAAATATCGATGATGTCGGGAGATGGGATTGTTGCATTAAGTGTTGGTGGTTGTGTTGTTGATTTGTATCTAGATGAGGCGGTTGCGTTGAGTGGGTTGTTGTTGATGTATCTGCATACTGTGATGAGGTATGAAGTGTTGTGGAATCTGTATAGGGAGGTTTCGAAGGCGTTTGATGTGTCTGAGATAGGGCTTGAGGTTGATGTGGAGAGGGTTGAGCGTGGATGTAGCGTGGTGCTGGATGTGTGTAGGGTGTTTCTGACGAATGAGGAAGTGTTGTTGTTGGCATATCGTTTACTGGATGCGGCGTTGTGGCAGATAGAGACGGAGTGAGTATGAAGAAGGCTGAAGTAATAATTGAATATGGCATGTATGGTAGGGAGGTGCTTAAGTTTAGGCGGTGGCTTATTGGGTGGCTGTATGACAGGTATGGGGTGTGTGTCAAGGGTGCTGAGGGTGATGATCTTATTGTGTTTGAGGTTGATGGGGATATGTTTGAGCTGTTTAGCGATTTGCGTATTGAGGCGAAGCTGGTGTTGAGGGATATGAGGGCTGATGTTAAGGCTTTTGGTGTGTGTAGTGGTGATGAGTGTATTGTGGTTGATGACTTCAGGGTTGATGTTGTGCTGTCTGATCATGATTTGAGGAAGCTGGAGAGGGTGGTGAGGAGAATTGGACGTATGGTTGATTACAGAGGAGTGAGTGATGTGAAGATTGTAAATCAGGGTGGAATGATTATTGTATATATGGGTAGTTGTTGTGCTAGGTTGTATATCAATGAGGCGTTTGTGATGGGTGTGAATCTTGTGAAGTTTGTAGAGGATATATCTATGCTCCAGGTATCGAAAGGGGTTGATGTTGTGTATGATTTGTTTGAGTTGCCGGAGCCTAGGAGTCTGGATATAGACTTTATTACTGATGAGGATGGTGTAATACTGTCTGTAGGTAGGTGTAGTAGACATTTAAAGATTGGTGAGGCGTTGAGGGTTGCTTATGGGCTTATGCGGCTGTCTCTAAATGAATTGCTTTTACGGAGGGATATAGAGAAGTGGGGGTTATGAGTAGGGGTGTAGTGGAGGTTTACGTAGAGTTCGACTTGTTTGACAGCAGGAGTGAGCACTTTACTAAGTGGTTGATGGGGTGGCTGTATATGAGGGGGACTTTGCCTAGGTGTAGAGAGGTTGATTGTAGTGGGTGTAAGTGGTATATATGTAGCGAAGATGTAAGGCTTGGGGTTATAAAGGTAGATGTTGAAACGGGTGAAGACGTGTTTGATTTTGTGTTTTCATTTAGTTTAGACTTTGTGAGGCTTATGCGGAGTTGTAAAATGAATGTGAAGGTTGCAGTGTGTAGTGGTGATGAATGTATTGACATGAATATAGAAGATTTAGAGAAGTGGTATAAGGAGGATATATTGGGAGATGTTGAGGAGGGGTTATGAAGAGGGGTAGAGTGTTTAAGCTTTATGTTAAGCCTAATGTGGTGCTGTATGATTATGATTTGCAGGAGGTGCCTTATAGGGATACGTTGGATGATGGGGATGTGGTTTATGAGTTGCGGGGTGTGTGGAGTGAGAAGGTAAGTGCTTATGTGAGTAGGCCTTATTATGCTGTGGAGTATGTTGATGGGTCTAGGTTTTCTAGGTATGTTGAGAAGGTATTGTGTGTGGGTGATAAGGCTTATGATGTTAAGGGGTCGTATAGGTGTAGGGGTGGTAGGGTGGTGAGTAAGTTGGCGATGTGGGTGATGGACAGGAGGTTTAGGGAGCTGTGTGAGTTGTTATGAGGGTGGTGATATTGTTTCCGAGGGATAGTAAGAGGCCGGGGAGGGGGTTTAGGGAGGAGGTGTTTGAGGTGCCTGCTGAGGTGTTGCGGGAGATGCTGGAGGTGTTTAGGGAGACGAGGAATGTTAGTCGTGCGGTTGATGTTGTGTGTGAGTATGTTGCTGGGGAGGCGGCGAAGAGGTGGTGTAGGTCGGTGGGTAGGTTTGGTGATGAGGAGTGTATAGATGAGTATCTCAGTAAGCAGGGTGAGAGGATTATGCAACAGTGTGGGCCGGCTGTGAGGCGGTGGGTTTCGGAGGTGGCTGAGTGTGTGTCTAGGTGTGGTAGGGATAGGAACTGTCTAAAAGACTGTATTAAGGAGTTATGAATGAATCTGCCGGAGGTGGATGTAGAGGTAGAAGAGGAGGATGTGGACGTAATACTCGAATATGTGGACGAGGTATTGGAGATGGTTGGAGAAGTCTTGAGGGAGTTTACTCAGGAGGAGTTGGAGGTTTTGGAAGCGTTGGGGGAGGTGTTGGAGCAGTGGGAGGATTTCGAGTTTACTGAGTACGTATGAGTAGGGAGCGCAGGTTTAAGTCGATAGGTGCGGTGTTGAGGAGGGGTAGTGTTGCTAGGGGGATGATTGTTGGTGTGACTTCTAGTAGGGTGCCGATGATTGAGTTTGAGTGTGATTTGATTCAGAGGTGTGTTAGTTTTTTGAATGACCCGAGGGCTGTCTATGACCGCAGTGTTCAGGAGAGCTGTCAGGTTGTGAATAGGCTTATTGAGGCGTATATAGAGTTGCAGGTTGTGTTTGCTGTAAGCCGCTATAATTTGAAAGTGGATGAGCTGTGGAAGGCGTTTCCTAAGAAGCGGAATAATGAGTTGGCGGCGCCGTTGATAGTTAATGTTGGGAATAAGTCGATACATGTGATTGGTTTTGTTAAGGTTCATCTTGATAAGTTTGGGGATTTTGTGGCGATGTTGCGTGCATTGAGCTGTGTTGATCCGAAGTATCTAGACATGGCTGAGTATAAGAGAGAATTCACCTTAAGGCTGAGCGGTAAGGATAAGTACGGGTTGAGGCCTGTAAAGCCTGTGGTGGTTGCTGAAATAGTGGAGGTTAATACGTATCGGTGGTTGGTGGATGCTAGGGTGCATCCGAGGGCGTATTTGGCTGTGGATAGGTGGCTGTATGTGTTTAGGAAATATGGGATAGACATAGTGATTAGGTATATGCAGTGATATGAACAAGAAGAAGAGAGATATCGTTAAGGAGATTGAGGATAGGGTGAATGAGCTTTTTAATTTGATGGTGCTTGATAAGACTCTTCAGTGTGACCCAGCTGACAGTAGTTATACTAAGTGTGTTTTGAAGAAGGCGATGATTCATGTAGAGCTTAGGAAGAGGACGGATAAGCTGTTTCATCAGTTGGCGTTTGAATTTGTAACTACAGACAGCCTTGATGAGAAGGAGGCTATAGAGTCTATTGTGAACCACTTTATAGAGGTTGGACTTATAAATGAGGGTAGGTGGCATAAGATGTTGAACGATGCTTTGCGGTTTGTGAATAGGCTTGATGGGGTGGAGGGTAGGACTAGGGTGAGGCGTATAGCTGAGAGTACGAATGAGCTGTTTGATGAGGGGTTGAGATGAAGATTGCGATAGATGGTAGATATGTGGTTGATTTGGATAAGAAGGTGGGTAGGGTTGGTGTGGTTGATTTGATTTGTCCTCTGAAGGGGTGGTTGACTTTTAGGGAGCCTGTGAAGGCGTTGGTTGATGTGAATGAGTATGTAGTTGCGGGGAAGGAGGTGCATGATGTTGTGCTGTATCAGTTGCGGGATCAGGGTTGTGAGGTTGAGAAGTCGATTGAGGTGGATTCTGAGTGTGGGAGGCGGAGGTTTAGGGCGGATGCTGTGTGTGGTGATTTGGTGGTTGAGCTTAAGCGTAGGTATAATGCGTCTTTGGCGCCAATATATCTGTGGCAGGTAAAGGTGTATATGTCGTTTTTAGGTATTTACAGGGGTGCGGTTGTGTCTCTGTCTGATGGGTATGTGAAGTATGTAACTCTTAGTGAGAAGGAGGCTGAGGAAGTTAGGTTGCGGCTTGTTCAGAGTCTGAATTCTATGTGTAAGGATGAGAGGCCTCCGAAGAGGGTGGGGAAGTGGTGTCAGTGGTGTAAGTACAGTAGGGAGTGTTTAAACAGTAAGTTGGTGTGAGTGGGGTGGTGGGTTATGTGTAGAAAAGGATTAATTTGTTTGTTGTGTGGGTAGTGTATGTTGATGGATTTGTTAGGGGTTGTTGGGATTGGTGTGTTGGGTTACTTGGCGTATGAGGTGTGTAGAATAGATAGAGGACTGTGTAGGTTGGGTGTGGTTGGGGTTGTGCTGGTTTTGCTGGCTTATGTAGGCAGGTATGTGGATGTTGGTAGGTCTTTTGCTGTTTTTGTTGTGTTGTTGGCTGTGGTGGTTGTTGTGGCGGTTTTGAGTGGGAGGTTATGAGTGAGTTTGATGTGCTTCAGTTGGTGTTGTTGGGGATTAATGCGTATTTGACCTATAAGGCTTGTAGCAGAGGTGAAAATTGTGAGGTTGCTGTGGCGGTGTTTGTGTTGAATGTGTTTGCGTATGTGGGTAGTCGTGTAGGTGTTGACAGATCTGTTGTGGCTTTGGCTGTGGCGTTTGCGGTGTTGGTTGTGTTGGTTGTTGTTGGTGTATGATTTTTAGTATTTTAACAGTAAGCTTTATATTTGGAATGGTGGTTAGTTGCATATGATAGTGGGTACTGCGCTTGGGGTTAGTGTTGGGGATTTTTCGCGTTGGTACGTGTTTGTGCTTACGAGGAGGCGGGATGAGTCTGGGAATGTGGTGTATGTGTTGACGGCTCAGAGGGATGATGGGCATAGGTTTGTGGCATTAAGAGTGAAGGACAGCTTAGATGTTCGTGATGTTGTTGAGATGATGGATTCGGTTGTTGAGCTAATTAAGAAGAGGGATAAGGCTGTGCTGTTTCAGTTGATGGGTAAGACGGGGTTGTTGGATATAATGTATGAGAAGAGGGATGTATGGCTTTAGGTAGGGTTCTTCTTTGGCTTAATGCGTTTGTTGTGCCGACGGCTGTGGTTTATGCGGTAGCTGGGCCTTATGTTGGGTTTGTGGCGGGTGCTGTGAATTTACTTAATGCTTGGTATTTAGATAGGAGGGTGAGGCCTAAGCTGGAGAGGCTGTCTAAGGTGGTGGACAAGTTTTTAAGGTCGTGGGGTTGATGAGCTATGATTTTATATTTAGATAAGGATTGGTGTACTACGACCAAGGATAAGGCGGTACATACATTATTTGGCATTTCTGATTGGGTGGCTGAAGATATTAGGGAGTATGGTACTCAGTATTGCTGTAAGCGTCTTTATGGTGGTAGAGGTGTTGAGTTGGGTCTTATTAGGTGTGAGGGTATGCGTGGTGCTCGGAATTTTGTGGTTGAGACGTATCCATGTCTTGACTACTATGGTAAGAATTTTACTCTGAATTTGGATGATATACTTGGTGCTGTGATTCCGTTGGTATGTGTTAGGAGGAGTGTGGGTGGGAAGCTTGATCGTGATGCTCTTGTGAGGAATTATAGGTATATGCTTGATGTTGCTAGGGAGGTTGGTAGGACGTGTAGGGGTTACTGTGTTTTTGATGAGGCTGGGAGGTTGGTTGTGTTTGGGGGTGATATTTATGAGGTGGTTGACAGCTGGGTTAGGTTGATGAGGAGTAAGAGTATAACGCTTCTTAGTGTGCTGGTATGAAGGCGGTAGTTTTTGTGCCTGATTGTTGTTCTAGGGGGCGGGTCGTTGCTGATAAGGCTAAGCTGTCTGTAGGCGTGAGGGCGGAGTTGGATAGGTATCTATGTGGTGAGTTGAAGCCGATGGATGCGGTTAAGGAGGTTGTGCAGCTGTGTAAGAAGGCAGATGGGAGGAAGGCGGTGTTTGGGTGGACGCTTATAGTGGAGGGCTGTGTGTGGGGGGATGTTGAGGATGTTGTATATGCGGTTGGTGGTGATATAGTATATATGAGATGAGGTTTTTGGCTAGGGAGAGGGCGCTTGATGTTTTGGGGGAGGAGAACTGTGTGTCGGCTGGTGGGGGGTGGTATATTTGTGGGCTTGATTATTTGTTGGTTAAGCGGTTTGTGTTGGCTGATGTTGCTGGTGATGTGTTTGCGTTTGTTGGGGATGTTCCTGCTCTTGATGTTAGGTGTGAGAATTATTTGATGTATTATGGAGTTCCGGGGGTGTTGTTTAATGAGCGGTTTGTGGTTCCTGGGTGGAGGAGAGTTGAAAGTCAGGATTCGGTTATTGTTTACGAATGTTTAGATGATGTTATGGAGTTTTTCGAGGTTGAGTCTTTTGTTTTTCATAAGGTGCCTTTAAGTATGTTTGGGTTTGGTTCTGCGGAGTTGTATGGTCTTTTGATTGGTTTGTTAAGGGCGAAAGGTTTATATATGGTTCGTTACTTGTATTGACATGGCTGAAAGAGTGGAAGTGATTAAGGTTGGGGAGGGTGCTAGGATGCGGCAGATTGGTAAGAAGTGGTCTGATAAGCATACGGTGGGTGTTTATAAGGCGGTTGAGACTAATTCGTGGCTTGTTGGTATTGAAAGTAGGGGGTATAAGCTGGGGAGGATTGAGCAGGCTGCTAAGTTTAATAAGGATGTTCAGATTGCGTATGAGCAGTGGTGTTTTGAGAATAACTTGACGCCTAACTCGGGTATTATTGCGTTTATGAGGAAGGTAGCTAGGGAGTATGTGCGGCTTGGGCCGAAGCATGCGGAGATTTTGCTTAGTGCGGTGCCGTCAGCATATAGGAAGTTTTGGGATCAGTATAAAGATATGCTTATAAGTGGGTATAAGAGTGTTAGGATATGAGTGCGGTTGCTACGTACAGGGAGAAGGTTAGGCTGAATGGCTACCAGAAGCAGCATGAGGTTGAGCTTAGGGTTGCTGCTGGGGAGTTGCCGGTTTTGCCTAGGTCGGTTATAGGGGAGGAGGAGTGGCAGCCGTTTGAGCAGGTGATTACGTATGCGGCTGGGGCTTTGCCTGAGGATATAATTGGTAGGGGGCTTGTAATTGCTAAGATGTTGCAGGCGAAGAGGTACGCATCTGGCCCGTTTAAGAACATTGCGATAGCTAGGGTTCATGCGCTTGAGGCTGTAGAGGCGTTGGTGGATCTAGGCGTACCTAGAGATAGGGCTGTTTCTATCGTTGCTAATGGTGTTGGGCTGTCTAAGTCTCTTCTGACTGGTGCTAGGGGTGGTGGCGGCGGTGGAGGTGGTGGAGGGGCTCCTAGTGCCTAGTAGATGAAAATTCTTTTTTTTGTTGATACTGAATATCCTGGTTTTCGTGGTTCTGAGGCTGAGAAGTTGTTGAGGAGCTGTGGTGCGGAGTATATGATTTTTGGGAGGGGTGTGGATTTGGTTGTTGTGAAGATTAAGAATGGTGATGAGGAGGAGTGTGTATTGAGGGTTCTTGCTATGACTGGCATTAGTCATGTTTATGAGATGGAGGGGGTACCGAAGAGGTTGTTTGTTAGGTCTGTAATCACTGGGAAGGTTAAGGCGGCGGTGGAGTTTAGGTGATGGATTTATAAATCTGTATATTTTTTGCCTTTATGGCTGATCCGAGGTTGTTGGCGTTGCTGGGCGACAAGCGGGTTAGGTGCTTTGTTCAGGTTTTGAAGGGTGGGGAGTGTGAGGCGTTGAAGGTTGATAGGGATAGGTTGCTGGCTGGTGATGAGCAGGAGAAGGAGAAGATTTATCGGTTTTTGCCGGAGCTCGATAAGATACGTAAGCAGGGGTATGATATCGTGGGTAGGTTGGTGGAGCTGGTTAATAGGTTGCAGAGTGAGAAGGTTGCTGATTTGGCAGTTGCGACTGGCGTTATGGTGAATGTGATGTTTGGGCGTCAGATTAGTGAGGAAGATGTGAAGAAGGTGAGTGCTGTGATTGATGCGTTTAGGTGTATTAGGTTTGATGATGATGGTGTGAGTGTTGATAATGAGTGTCTTGAGGGTGTTGATGTTCCTGATGAGTTGAAGGATCAGATTAGGATGGTGTCTGTGGCTAATTTGTTATGGTAGTGAGGAAGGTTGGAAGAGGTGTAGTAGGTGTTCTTGATGATGGTACTGTGCTGACTGAGGAGGAGCTTAAGGAGAATGGTGAAAAGGTTATAAGGGTTGGTAAAATAAAGACTTTATGATTCTTGGACGGGGAGTGGTTGGTGTTGGTGATGGTGGTGTTGTTTTTGTTGAGAGACGTGTGGATGAGGGGAAGGCTAGGAAGGTGGCTTTGAGGGCTGTGGGGAAGTTTACAGGTGTTGTGGAGGTTGGGAAGATTATTGCGTTTTTTGTTGATGATCCGGTGTATCAGTGGGGTTGCAGTCCAAGTTATGGATTAGATAGGAGATATGAGACGTGCAGGCATTGTATTCTTGATGGTGATTTGTGCAGGACAAAGAGGCAGGTGGATATGAGTGATGGGGGTAAGGCTGATGTGACGGGTATTTTTAGGTATGAGGCTTGTGAGAGTTTGATTTGTTGGTTGTTTGCGCGGTTTTTGAATAGGTTTGGGTGGGTAAACGATAGATGTATTGAGGAGTGGGATAATGCCATGATTAGTAGGGGGAATAGTGGCGTGTTTCCGGATTTGGTGCTGTTTGCTGGGTCTGAGGATTCAAAGCTGGCTCTGTTTGTGCGGAGTGCGTTGGGTGCTGTAGAGGGCAGGAGGTTACCGAATCCGCCGTTTAGGGTTAAGGTGCAGAGTGTGGATTACTGGAGTGGGAGTATGCCTAAGATAGTGAATTGGGAAACAGGTATTAATGGTACTGGTTTGTTCTTGGTGTGGTTTGGTAACTATGTGTTGCCTTTTAGGGCGTATTATTCGTATCCAGCTGGTGTTGGTGTTAGGCCTGGGTTTAGCGGTTCTAATGCGTATGTCGTTGAAAAACATTTATAAATGGATGTTTTTGTATAGCCTATGGCTGATTTGAGGAATAACTTAAGGGTGAATACGGAGGCTGGTATTGTAATTGGGCTGGTTGGTGTTGTTTCGAAGTTCCTTACGCGTGGTATACCGGTGGTGTATGATGCTGTGTCGGCGCTTGGTCGGTGGGGTGAGGGGGTTTTTGCTGTGGCGATGGGGTTTGTGATGGATATGCTGAGTGGGAGGGCTGAGTTTCTTGAGAGGTTGCGTATACCGTCTCGCTTCTACATATATGGGCTGTATAGGTTTGTGGAGGAGAGTTTGAATATGGTGAAGGGTACGGGGTTTGCGTATATTAAGAGTGATGGCAGTATTGCTACTGATCCGTCGGATGAGATTGAGGCGGTATACATGCAGAAGGGTGACACCGTGGTTCAGGTTGCGGCGGGTAGCAGGACGCCGATTATAGGGGCTAGGCATTATGTTGCGGTTGGAAGTAAGAGGGTTTATTACTTTGAGGCGCCGTACGAACTGCCTGCGGCTGGTGGAGGCTAATAATGCCTTTTCTTCTTAGGTTTGGTAAGAATTATTTTTTTCTGGCTGTACTCTATTTGTAGATTCTAGATACGTTGGTTCTGGTGGTGGTTCTGGGGAGGTGGATGGTAGGGTGTTTGAGTGCTATGGAGATGGTGTTGTGTTGCGTCTTGGCGAGGATGGGTACGTGAGCTGTGGGGATGGGGGTGTTGAGGTTGGTCTTTTGAGGAGTTGTGGTGGTGTTGATGAGGTTAGGGATTTTGGGGATGGTGTTGTATACATATACAGACGTAACGTGTGTGGTAATGGTGTGTTTACTGGTTTGAGAATGCCGGTTGTATATAGTGGTTCGGGTCAGGTTTTTTCTATGGCCATATTTGGAAGCATATTCTTGATTGTGGTGGGATTGATTCGTGGAATTTGAGTATTTTTTGTTCGGCTTGGGGCCAGACTTTTCTGATGAATAGTTCGGCGTCTTTGTCTGTGGGTTTTCGTTTGGGTGGCTTTTTTCTGTCTGTTATTCCTAGGTGGTAGTAGTATATGGAGGGTATTATTTCTCCGGGTGGTGCAAAGAGCAGTGCTATGTTGTCTAGGCCGTATGATGTGGATATGCGCCACCATTCTACGATTTGTTCAAGTATGTGTCGGCGTATTGCGTAGAGCGGTTCTGAGGTCATGGGGAGTGGGAGGCGTGGTTTGTGGTCTACTACGGAGCACCACATTATTTTTCCGTCTTGATGCGTGACGTATGAGGCGTATATCTTTATTGGGATTGTTAGGGGTATTGGGGTTTCTATCCAGGGGTGGTGGTATGTTGATGACCAGGTGTTTGTTTTGCATAGGTTGTGCAGGTTTCCGTGGAATATTAAGTGGGAGTCGGCGTTTATGATGCAGTCGTATCCTTCTTTTAGTGCGTAGGTAAATCCGTCGTGTCGAGCGCCTCCGGGGCCGGGGGTTTTTTGTTTTATGCGTTTGGTGTAGGGTGGGTATAGGAAAAATGAGGTGTCTACTATGATTATGTCTAGGCCCATTTGGCGGATTTGGTGGATTGTTTTGTAGAGGTATTTTAGTGGGTCTTTGCCGTCGTAGGGGATTACGGCGGCCATGTATGTGGTAAAAGGGTTAAATATTAAGTTGAGTGTATTTGCTGTGTTGCTTCAGGGGCTGGTTTCTATTGGGAAGGAGGTGTTGCCGATATATGTCACCAATAATTATCTGTATCTGGGTGTAGATGCTGGTGATGGGTATGGAGGTATATATAGGTATGATCTGAGTTCGGGTGATTTGGAGGAGGTGTGGTTTGGGGAGGGGGCGAGGTTTTCTCAGGTGGCGATAGACCACATAAGTAATAGGGTTGTGGTTGTTGGTTTGGGTAGGGATTCTGAGGGGTTGCCGAGGTCTGCGGTGTTTGTGTTTAATCCGAGTTCGGAAGGTGTAGATGTTGTGACTCATCAGAATACTGACGAGATAAATATGTTTAGGTCGGTTGTGTATGACCACGTATATAGGAGGTTTATAGTGGGGGAGAGGGGGTATGGTACGGATGCGTCTAGGGTTAGGTCTGTTTGGCCTAATGGTGGTGGGCTGTGGGTTATTCCGTATGAGGGGTTGTTTGACTATACCAGGTGGGTCAGGGTGCATGAGTTTCCGAATAATCCGGAGGTTACGTCGATAGCTTTGCATACTGATAACAACGTGTATGTGGGGCTGTGGAGGGCTGGGGTGGTCTCGAAGGTTGTTAGGTCTAACATTGCTGGCCTTACGTCGTGGGGTGATTTCTCTACTGGAAATGTTAATGTTAGGCATTTTGTAGATTCCGAGGGTAGGGTTTTCACGTATTCACGTGTTTTAAATAGCGGCGACGCTTATATTTACTGGTTTACCGATTTATCTTCATCTTATGTTTTTTTGGGAAATTTTGGCGGTGGTGTGGGGTCGGTGGATGTGAAGTTGGTTGGGAGGTATGTTGTTGTGGCTGTTGGGAAGCCGTCGTTGTCGGCTACCGATGTGTATCTGGTAGATAGAAATAACAATACTTATAGGGTTGTGCAGAGTAATGTGTCGGGTCTTATAGAGGGCAAGAGGTTTCTGTACGATGGGAGGAAGAATCTGTATATAGGTTCGGTGAATAGTGCGGGTAATGCTAAGGTGTATAGGCTGTCGTTTGACTATGGTAGGGTGCTTATGTTGAATGTGTCTCCTTCTGTGGTGAGGGTTGGTGGTACGGTTACTTTGACGGCGGTGCTTAGAGATGAGAGCGGCAACCCGGTTGCAGGTGCAACTGTAGAATTCTATGTGGCGCACTCTACACACGGCTCAGTGGCTGGGCATCGGATAGGTTCTCAGATTACTAATTCGAGTGGGGTTGCGTCGATGACGTATACGGCTCCGGTTAGCCCGGCTAGGCTGATGTTTTTCGCTATCTACCACGGGTAGGCATGTCTAGCGTTGCTCCAGGCGTCAGCAATGTGGTTTTTGTTGTGGTTGAGGACGTTGCGCCAGGCGTTAGCAACGTGGTTTTTGTTGGGGTTGAGGACGTTGCCCCCAGTGTTAGCAATGTGGTTTTTGTGAGGGTTGAGGATGTTGCTCCCGGTGTTAGTGGTGTGGGGGTTGTGTATGTGAAGTATGGGACTAGTTTGAGTCTTTTAGTGGGGGGCTGATGGTGGCTGTTAGGGTTGTTGCGCGTCTTTTTGGTTCTTCTGGGGGCCCTATTGAGGGTAGGGCTGTGCATTTCTATGTAAGTAGTGATGGGTCTGTTTGGACGTTGATTGGTGCAGCTTCTACGGATGGTGGTGGATATGCGTCTGTGACGTATGATGCGTCTGGCAGGACTTGGTTTAAGGCGTCTTTTGAGGGTGATGAGTATTATGAGCCGGTTAGTGCTGTGGCTGTGTGGGAGCCGTCTGGGTGTGAGCCGGTTGTTAGGATTGGGTTTTTGGATGATGTGGTGTTTTGTGTTGGGAGGTATGGTATTACTGTGGCGGTTGTCTTGGCGGCGTTTGTTTTGTTGTTGTTGATGTGGAGGAGGAAATAGTTTTATAGGTGTGTTTTTAGGTAGACATGGGTAGCAGGTCGGTTGTGCTTACGGCGGTGCTTAGGGATTCGACTGGGAATCCGCTGTCGGGTAGGGAGATTTTGTTTGAGTATAAGCGGTCTGTAGATGCTACGTGGACTAATGCGGGTTCTGCGGATACAGATGGTTCTGGTGTGGCTTCTGTGACGGTTGTGGTTGAGGCTCCTGGTGTGTATGACTTTAGGGCGTCTTTTGCTGGTGATGATGAGTATGATGCGGCGTCTGCAACGGTGACTAACTATACGGTTAGGGATAGGGCGGTGATTACGCTGACGGTTGCGCCTCTGTAGGTGTTGCTGTTTTTGTCTTGGCTGTTTTTATTTTGTTGTGTGGGAGGTAAAGTTAATAAATGTGGGATTGATTTAAGACGTGGTTAGGCCTCCGCTTAAGTTTAAGCAGATTGTGAGGCTTGATTTTGATGAGGGTCATGGACATGTAGTATATGACTTGGGTCGTGAGTTGCCGCCTTGGCTTGTATTGGAGTTTAAGGCTAGGACGGAGACTGGGTACTTTAATGCTGGTTTTAGGCTTGGTACGAATAAGTATTTAATTATTTCGATGCTTGGAAATGAAGGTATTATAGCACTTACTTATGTTGATGAGGAAGAAGATGAATCTTACACTCTTGTAGAGTTTGATTATGACCGCAACGAGTGGTGGTATATACGACTTATAGTTAGTAGTACTGCATTTGATTTAGATATTAGTCAAGATGGCAATGATTGGATTGGAGTTGCTTCGGGATATTTCTACTATGTAGATCCGCGGAGGGTTAAGGTGAATGCCGTAGTTGTAGAGGCTGGATCTGGTGAGGTTTTGGTGGATTATGTTGAGTTGTCTTATTTCGGTGGTTTTGGGTATACTGAGATTAGGAAGGTTGCTAATCCTAGCGGTACTTGGTATAGGGATTCAGATGGGTACTACTATATATATGTTGCTTTGCCTGGACGTCACCCACATGATTATGCGTCTGGTCTTGTACGTACAGTGAATCCAGCTGATCTATCTACTTGGGAGCTGTATACTGTGTTTTTGTTTAGAGATGAAGATGGGGGTATTTACAGTCATCATGGGGGCTGGATTGTTGTGGATGGATCAGTAGCTAGGATATACACAAGTACGTGGGGTGATGTTTGGGATCGTGATAGTGTGGGGATTCTTTCGGTTGATGTTCCGACGTGGTCGTTGTTTGTCAACGACGTAGTTATAGTTGATTACAATTCTGATTCTGATGTGTGGTTTTATGAGTCTGATGAGTCGCCGAATCCCTTTGTGTTTGATCCCGCGGTGGTTTACTATGGTGGTATGTGGTATTATGCACATACGATTGGTGGTGATCATGGTGGTGATGTACGTCTTCTTAGGTGTAGTTCTTTTCCAAGATTTCCAGCTGAATGTAGCGAAGTTGCAACAATTCATGGTGTGGATTTTAAAGGAGGTGTGTTTAACGTACATGAGGGTGTACCTAGGTTGTACTTTTTAGATATCATAAATGGTGTATGGTATAGGTATTCGCTTAGTGGAGTTAGTGAAACATCACATGAGGTTCCAGACGAGTACAAAATGTCGCATCCAACAGGATTTCCACAAAATTATATGATTGTTCATAATTATGAAGACATTGCGATTCCTTATGGAGATGCTGAAATAATTTCGGTAGATCTGTCATTCTATAACGAGGAGATCGAGACTATTCCCACTCCTACTCCAACTCCTACTTCAATGCCGACTCCTACTCCTACGCCGACTCCTACTCCCATTCCGACTCCTACGTCAACGCCTATTCCTACTCCTACGCCTACTCCGACTTCTGAGTGTTCTCCGGTGATTAGGACTGGTGTTGAGTTTCTTGATAGGGTAGTGTTTTGCATTGGTACGGTTGGCATTACCATGTTTGTGTTAATTGTAGCGTTTTTGTTGGTATGGTTGTTGTCTAGGGGGAGGTAGGTATTTATATTGGTGTCTTGTTTTGACTTATGGATCAGTGGTGGGTTTATGCGTCTGCTGGGTTTGCTGGGATGTTGTGGGGTATGGGTGCTGTAGCTGGGACTGTGACGGTTGCATTTTTGGCGGGGGTTTGGATGGGTGCTGGCGGTGATGTGGCTAAGTGGGCGGTATTGGCCCTTATAGCTGGTTACATAATTGGGAGCGTGGTGGGTAAGAGGGGGCAGACTGCGGCTCAGACGTAGGTGTATGAAGGTTGTTCTTAAGAAGACTGGGGCTGTTAGAACTGGTTTGTATGTAGTGGTTATTAGAGAGCCTAATGATCCTTTGGCGTCTTTTCCGTGGGCTGTATGTATTAAGGATAGCAGTAATAACGTGGTTTATAATAGTCAGTTTGTTTATACTCCTGGTTTTGATCCAGATGTTAGGGAGTATGTGTTTGATGTGAGTTCTTTAAGTGGTGGCGTATATAGGGTTGATATATATAATTGGACTAACTGTAGTCCTCCATCTAGTGTTGAGCGTTATTCGTATTTTATCCATAAGGTGGATGGTGGGTCTACGCTTACGTTGAGTGGTTCTTGGGATTATGAGGTGAATAGGTGGTTTATAATTTATGCGTATGATGGTATGCTTTTCTTTATATATGATGCGGATGTTTCGGGTGTTCCTATTCCGTTGGGTATTCCTGTATATGCTGAAATTACGGATAGGAATGGGAATGCGTTTGTTGGTTCGGTTGTTGCGTCTTCTGCGTGGACATATGTAGGGCCTAATATGAAGGTGCCGTTTATTGCTACTTTTTCGATTAGGCTTGATAGGCCTGAGGCTGGTAAAATTGTTGATTATATTAATGATGGTGTGGGTTTTATGTATGGGGCTACTGTACAGTTAGTTGATGATTATACTGTTAACATTGTAATTGCTAAGACTGAGCCTGGACTTCCGCTGTTGGCGGTTTTTGGAATTGGACTTGCAGTGTTTGGTGGTGCGCTTATTGCGTGGGTGGTTGGGTCTACGGTTACGAGAGTAAGTGAAATTAATCTTCAGGTTGAAGCTTTGAGAAGTGCTAAGCCGGCTATAGATGTTGCGGTTGATGCGTATCAGAGGTATGTTAAAGATTTAGAGAATTGCAGTGATATGGCGTGCGTAGAAAGAGCTCAGAGAAAGTGGTTGCCATTTGTTCAAGGTGCAAATGCATTAGTTGGAAGTATAATTACGGCTGGGATTCCTGCGCAACCTGTCACATGTGATGGTTTAAGGCTGAGCGGGGTGTGTGTTCCATGGTGGATGGTGGGGATAGCGATATTCTTGGCTGGTTTGTTGGTTATTTCTGCGGTTAGGTGATGGTTACGTTTTTTGTTTCTGTTTATGAGAGGGAGACGGATGCGGCGCTTAGGTTGACAATACAGAGCCTTAAGAAGTTTGGGAGGGTGGTTCTCCATTTCGATAGGTCTGATCTTTTGAGGCCTTGGGTTAAGGAGTTTGTGGATGATGTGGTGTTTGTGGATGGTTTGGCTCGGGGGAGGAGCTGGGCTTATGAAAACATCGACGACGACTACGTGTGTACAGTTGACAGTCACGTGTATATGCTTAGGTTTAATCCGGTTGAGTTTGGTGATTATAGGAGGTTTGATTATGGGTTTGATGTGGAGGATAGGCCGTGGGTTGCGGTTAATAAGGCGGCGCGGCATTTTGGTCAGGTCAATTGGAATCGGAGGTTTAAGACGTTTGTTTTTGAGTGTGAGCGTAAGTGGTTTAGTCACAACCCGATGGTATGCCTGGGCAGGAGTATAGTTAAGAGGCTTAGGGATGTGTATTCTAAGTATGGGCTTGGGGTTATTCCGTGGAAGGGGTATGGTGCAGATCAGGAGCAGGTGTATGTGTCGGCTAGTAGGCTGTTTGGGCCGGGCAGGTGTGTGTCTGAGCTTACGTATGGCCACCGGGCTACGGTGTCTGACACCAGCCATGAGTTTTGGTCTAAGAGGTGGGTGGAGGGATACACAAACGAGTGGTATCAGGCAAATGTGTGCTTTTTGAAGCTTCACTACCCGAGGGAGCTGTGGCGGACTTCGTCATATGACCCGACTAAGTGCAGGTACATAGATGACGAGGTGGCTAAGGGGATTCAGGATGAGTTTAGGTATTCATATTGGGATTTTTTGAGTGATTCGATGAATGTGTTTAATGAGGAGGATAGGAAAGTGGCTGAAGAGGAGATTAAGTATAAAAATTTAGCCTAAGTTAGATGTGTGGATGACCATAGAAAGCGGATAGATAGTTCATCTTTAGAGAGGGTAACTGTAGATGAGGGTGGTAAGATATATGCGTCTTCTAGTGAATGTCCTCCTGGTACGGTATGTATGGGTGTTTCGGAGTGTACTGCAGGTGGTGGGTCTTGTGTTGCTTCATGTTCGTTTGGGTGTTGCTGTTCCTTTTCTACTCCTACTCCGACCCCTACTCCGACACCCACACCTACGCCTAACGATCGTGCTATTGTCAACTATTTTAATTATCCGTCTACAGTATATGCAGGTATTCCAGCCACTATTACTGCTGGTGGTTATATATGGGAATCGTCTGGTCAATATGATTTTTTTGTTGGTATTAGATATATCAGTGGGCCATCTAGTACTATAAGTTCTCCATGTGGAAATCTGGCTCTTAATAGTATATGTTATACGCTGTCTCCGAATCGGAATGTAGGTACTTATTGGACTCATAGTGGAAGCCATACGTTCCCAGTAGCAGGCGTATATGTATTACGTGGTGAGGCTGGGTATATAGTTGGTAGTACTTTAGTTACTACTCATAGTATTACTGAATCAATAACTGTAAGCGCCGCTCCTACTCCGACTCCCACTCCTACGCCTACTCCGACACCTACGCCAACGCCTACGCCTACTCCTACTCCGACTCCCACTCCTACGCCTACTCCGACACCTACGCCAACGCCTACGCCTACTCCTACGCCTACGCCGACTCCGACTCCAACCCCTACTCCTACACCAACGCCCACACCTACCCCTACTCCTACTCCGACTCCCACTCCTACGCCTACTCCGACACCTACCCCTACTCCTGAGTGTTCTCCGTTGGTTAGGACGGGTGTGGAGTTTCTTGATAGGGTTGTGTTTTGTGTGGGTAGTTACGGTGTTACCGTTCTTACTTTGATTTTGGTTGTGGTGTTTTTGTTGTTGTTGGTATAGTATGGGTGGGTATAAGGTGGTGTTTTATAATGGGTGGAATACTGGTACGGAGACTAAGCTTGTTGTTTGTGTTGATAAGGATTGGGGTGTTCCGGGGTGTAGGATAACAGATAGTGGTGGTGTTGAGGGTGATTGGGTTCGTGATGGTATTTCTACTCCTAATAGTAGTGTGGAGACGCCGTATTTTTATCCAGTAGAGAAGCTTACTATAGTTGTTACAAGTCCATGTAGTGACTATACGATACAGGTTAGAGATGTGAATAACAACGTTTTGTTGAACGTTGGGCCTGCTAGTGGGCATGTTTGTCCCCCGGTTCCATTTTTTGTACCGACCCCTACTCCTACTCCGACTCCTACTCCGACGCCTACCCCAACTCCTACTACGACTCCGACTCCCACGCCAATTCCAACGCCTATGCCTATTCTGTTGTCTGGGTTGTCTAGGGATGTTGTGTTTTTGTTGTTGTTGGGTTTTGGGTTTTTGTTGTTGTTGCGTTTGAGGCGTAGGAGGAGGTAGGTTTTTAAGGTGGTGTGTTTTTGTTCTTATGGCTGGTAAGCAGGATGTGAGGGATTTGGTTGATAGGCTTCTTGAGCTTGTTCAGAGGTTTAGGGGGTCTACGTGTTTTACGAGGGAGGAGCTTAATGAGGTGGTGGATAAGTTGAGGAGGGCGGTGGATGAGCTTGAAAAGGTCGTTGGTTGAGTTGGCGGATAGGGTTTTGCAGTTGTCGAGGGCGGTTGCTGAGAGGCAGAATATACCTGATGTGAGGGTGTATGAGCGTGATCGTGACTGGATTCTAAAACAGATCAACAGGTTGCCGAGGCCGTTGACGGTTTGGGTTTTGGATAATAGGTATAGGACGACTACGTTGGATGGGTTTAGGACTATTATTCAGTGGGATAAGACTAATCTTAGGCGGTATGTAGCTGAGTTTTGGGATTGTGATGACTATTCGCTCCGTTTTAAGAGCAACGTGGCGGCTGTGTTTCTTGTAAATGCTGTGGGGTTTGCGGTTGACTGGAGTGAGCCTGAGTGTGCGCATGCGTATAATGTTCTGTTTACGGAGGATGTGGGGCCGTTGGTGTATGAGCCGCAGAGTGACAGGGTGATGGAGGTGGGTGAGGCTAGGAGGTACTGTCAGTATAGGATGGTTGACTACGTTTTGGTAGTTTAAAGCTTATAAATGGGTATCACGGTTTTTCCTATGGATGCGGTGGTTAGGTATGTGATTGCGGCTGTGTTGGCGGTGGCTGGTGGGTATGTAGGTTATCATTTTGTGCCTTCTGTGCCGTTTGGTGTGGTTGGGAATGTTTTGTTTGTTGGTGCATTGTTTGGTTTGGTTGCTGGTCTGTTTAGGTTTACTGGGTTCTTTGGAAATGTGGTTAACGCGTTTTTGCTGTCGTTTCCTTTGTGGTTCTTGTTGCCTGGGGAGTGGTTTATAATTTGGACTGGTGGTAACGTGGGGTATGCGTTTGGGAATGTGTTTGGTCAGCTTGCTGTGCTTTCCACTATGAGGAAGATAGAGGCTAAGGCGCTGTAATGGATGTAATAACTTTCATAGCTTTTTTCTTGTTTGGTTTTTATGTTGTTGGTAGGGTGTATTTTGGTAGGGTTAGGGCTGTGAGTTCCGTTCCGTGGTGGGTTGGGGATCCGGTTCATGGTGCGGTTGGTATGTTTGTTGCTCGTTTGCCGGTGGAGTGGGCGTGGCTTGTGTCTGTGCTGTATGTTGTGTATCAGGTTCTTGACTGGAGGATAAATAACAGTAATGCGGCTAAGGACGTTGCGGTGTTTTTGGGTGGGTTGTTGGTGGGGTTGGGTTATGACGTGGTGAGGTTTTAGACGTTAGGTTTTTTACCTCTTGATTTGATGTTGCTGTGGATGTTGTTAGGAGGGTTGTGGTTTATGTGGTTGCGCGGCTTGGGGAGGTGGATGTGAGGAGGCTGATGTGTATAATGTATCTTGTTGATCGTGAGCTGTTTTATGTTCCCGGCTTTACGCTGTTTTTGTGGAGATACACATTTGGTGGTTTGCGTAGTTTTGACGTTTATGATGTTG
>Ga0081478_130815_pt1 | contig 22926 bp, 20 predicted proteins | sample OctSprmetagenome_FD_70983 | JGI IMG/M metagenome (GOLD analysis project Ga0081478, IMG submission 70983) | Hot spring and microbial mat streamer communities from Octopus Spring Streamers, Yellowstone National Park, USA - T=80-84 v2 (version 2) | ecosystem: Environmental > Aquatic > Thermal... | reverse complement strand
TCTCGGTGCTCGCCAGCAGCTTCCCCTCGAGCGTGCCGCCGCCGAAGGACCCGAGCTCCTTCATCCCGAGCCTCAGGTACCGCTCGACCCATCCCAGCTGCGAGTACTTGCGGCCGACGTACCTGACCTCTGCGCCCCTCTTCCTGAGCTCCTCGCCTACGGCCCAGAAGAGCAGCGCCTGCTTCGGCGTTAATACGTCGAAGAGGACCTTGACCATCGATCCCTCCCTTAGCGGAGTTCTCTCGGTGATAGAGTTTGGGACGGCCCCGTATCTCGGCCTGTCGGAGGTCAATGACCGAGGCGGACGCGTTCATGCTCCGGTGATTTGTGGATCGGACCTCCGGCGCCGAAGGTGGTTCTGTCAAAAGTTGCGGCTTTCACAATTTGTGTGGGAAGATTTTTGCGGAAGAAACAAAGTGCACCAGGTGACAGAAGTACAGCGAGATCTGATATAAATTTCTTTAAGCTGAGTACCGGTTATATCTTCAAATAGTTGCCTTAGGATTCATTTGTGCGAAGAGGCGCCGCGGCAGAAAGCCGCGGAGAGCCGGAAAATCCCGGAATCGGGCTCGGTGATCCCGAGAGAGGGAGTTGAAAGTCGAGTTCAGTATCGCGGAATCCGTCAGCAGATCATGATACTGGTGATCCCGAGAGAGGGAGTTGAAAGGCTTGAGGTAGGCTGCTATCCCGAGGACCGCGAGGCCGACAGTGATCCCGTGATCCCGAGAGAGGGAGTTGAAAGCGACAGCTTTTGCGTAGATCAAGGCCTGGTAGACCGCCGTCCGTGATCCCGAGAGAGGGAGTTGAAAGACGTCCTGTGCCTCGGCGAGACGACGTAGGCCGACGAGACGAGGTGATCCCGAGAAGAGAGGAGATTGAATAAGGGAAGAGATGGACGGAATCAGCCAATCAAAAACAAAGGAAAGGAAACCGTTCAGGCGAGCCTCAGATCCAGCTGCCCTTCTCCCTGATCTCCTTCGCCGCGGCCTCTATCGCCTTGACGATGTTCACGTAACCCGTGCATCGGCAGAGGTTCCCCGATATCCCCTTCCTGATCTCATCCCTCGTCGGGTTCGGGTTCAGCTTCAGGAAGCCGAGGGCCGCAAGGATCATCCCGGGCGTGCAGTAACCGCACTGGAGGGCGTGGTGCTCCCAGAAGGCCCTCTGGAGCGGGTGGAGCTCTCCGTCCCTGGCGAGGCCCTCGATCGTGATGATCTCGGCGCCGTCCGCCTGGACCGCGTACATCGTGCAGGACTTCACGGCCCTCCACTCGTCCCCCCATGTGCCCTTCATCAGGACGGTGCAGGCTCCGCAGTTGCCGGTGTCGCAGCCTATGTGGGTGCCGGTGAGACCGACGACGTCCCTGATGTAGTGGACGAGCAGGAGCCTCGGCTCGACCTCATGGGAGTACTCGACGCCGTTGATCTTCACCTTGATCGGAACCCTCGACTGTGGCGCTGGCCCCTTGGCCCTCTTCTGGACTGCCCTCACAGCAACCCTCCGAGCCATCTCACATCACCACCGCCATCTCGGCCTTTAACAAACCTGCGCGCTCACAGGCCTCGACGAGGGCCCTGCGGACGAAGACCTTCGTCAACTCCCGCTTGTACTCGACGCTCCCCCTCAGGTCGGCGGAGGGCTCCGACATGGCCGCGGCCTTCTCAGCCGCCTCCCTTATCAGGTCCATCGTCGGCACCTCACCCTTCAGCACCTTCTCGGCATCGGTCGCCCTGAAGGGCCTCACGTGGACCGCGCCCACCGCGATGGAGACGTCTTCTATCTCGCCCTTCTTTCCCGGAACGACGATCACGGCCGCGCTAACGGTCGCATAGTCACCTGCCTTCCTCTTCAACTTCTTCCACGACCAGCCGTGGTTGGCAGGCGGTACCGGTACCTGGATCTCGGTGAGGATCTCGTGGGGCTTCAGGGCCGTCGTGAACGGACCGAGGAAGAACTTCGTCGCTGGTATCTTCCTCTGAGCTCCTCCGTTGGCGACGAAGGTCGCGTTCAGGGCGAGCGTCACGACGGGCCAGTCGGCAGCCGGATCTGCGTGGGCGAGGGAGCCGCCGATCGTCCCCATGTTCTTCACCTGCATGTCGCCGATCCACTCCGCAGCGGCCGGCATGATCGGCACGACCTTCTTCAGCACGTCGGAGTGCTCGATCTCTGCGTGCCTCGTGAGGGCACCGATCCTCGCGGTCTTCCCAACCACCTTGATGTAAGCGAGCTTGGGCCTGAGGTGCTTCAGGTCGACGACCACCTGCGGGTTCGAGAGCCTCAGCTTCATCAGCGGAATCAGGCTGTGGCCGCCTGCGAGGACCTTCGCCTCCTCTTTGTACTTCTTCAGTATCCTGACGGCCTCTTGGAGTGTTCGCGGAGCCACATACTCGAACGAACGCGGGATCAAGCGCATCTTTGCCTTCTCCTCACAGCTCATAAGGTTTTCGTGGCGGTCGAACAATTCTCGGGAATCGAACGCGGCAAAAGCGTTATGCGTGAGCTGGAACGATTAGGGTTGCATGCAGCCGCGGAGCGCTCCGCAGAGGAAGGGCGGAGCCGACAGGTATGCCGGGGTTGTGGAGCGGGTGGAGAGGTACGAGTTCGTCGAAGATTTGGGGAACGTCGTGAGGAAGGCGAGGGAGGCGAGGTTCCTCACGCGGGAGCAGCTGGCGGAGATGGTGGGCGAGAAGGTCTCGACGATCAGGCGCATCGAGAACAACGAGCTCAAGCCTTCCTTCGAGCTGGCCCGGAAGCTCGAGAAGGTCCTGAAGGTGAAGCTTCTGGTCGAGGCGACGGACGAGGTCTTCGAGAGGGTCGTGACCAGGGCCCAGCGGAGGGGCCTGACGATAGGCGACGTCCTCAGGGAGCAGTTGAAAAACGAGGGCGTAGAGGTCTGAGGTCGGGGTGGTGGGCTTAGCTCAGGGAAGGAGGGTCGCGATCGTCCACAGGTACTACCCTTGGGAGAGCGAGAACCTCGACGAGCTCGAGGAGCTCTGCCGGACCGCGGGTTACGAGGTGGTCTACAGGCTGGCCCAGCGCCGCTTCCCCCATCCCCTCTACAACATAGGCCCCTCGAAGCTCGGAGAGCTGAAGGAGGCCGTCAGGAGGCTCGGGATATCGAAGGTGATCTTCGAGAACGAGCTCAAGCCGGTGCAGGAGTACAACCTCGCCAAGGAGCTGAACGTCGAGGTCATCACGAGGGTCAGGCTGATCCTCGAGATATTCGCGCTCCATGCCACCAGCCTCGAGGCCAACCTCCAGATCAAACTCGCAGCGCTGAAGTACGAGCTGCCGAGGGCGAAGGAGAAAGTGAGGCTCGCGAAGCAGGGTGAGCAGCCCGGATTCCACGGGCTCGGAGCCTACGAGGCGGACGTCTACTACGAGGAGGTGAAGAGGCAGATCCAGACGCTGACGAGGAAGCTGGAGGAGATCAAGCGGAGGAAGGCCTGGGAGATGAGGGCCAGGAGGAGCACAGGTATACCTACCGTCTCTCTGGCAGGTTACACTAACGCAGGCAAGTCGACTCTTTTCACCAGGCTCACGGGATCGCCGACGGCCATATCTGACGCGATGTTCACGACGCTCTCCACGAAGAGGAGGACGATGCGGGTCAACGGAAGGCCCATAAACCTCTCCGACACAGTAGGCTTCATCCGGAACGTCCCTACGCTCCTCATCTCCGCGTTCATGTCGACGCTGATGGAGATAGCCGAGTCGGACATGGTGCTGCTGGTGGTCGACGCCTCGGACCCTGTCGATGAGGTGAGGAAGAAGTTCGAGGTCTCCTACTCGACGCTCCACCAGATAGGTGCGGGCCACCTGCCCACCGTTGTGGCGCTGAACAAGATAGACCTGGTGAGCGGCGAGCACATCAGGAAGGTCCTCGAGGAGGTCGACTTCAGGGGGCTGAGGGTCGTTCCGATCTCGGCCCAGCGCGGCGACGGGTTACCGGAGCTGCTCGACGCGATAGAGGAGAACCTGCCGAGGTTGGTGCGGCTCGAGTCGAGGCTGAGCTACAACGACGGCCTCAACGACCTAATCGATGAGATCCACTCAAAGGGCCGCGTTGAGGTGCTGGAGTACCTCGAGGATTCGGTGCGCGTGGTGGCCGAGGTGCCGCCTGAGCTGGCGGAGAAGGTGAGGAGCCTCTCCCTCAACGGGTGCTTCAGGCTGATCGAGCAGGTTCAGCAACCCCGCAGCATAGGACAGCCATACTGAGAGCGGAGCGAAGTGTCCGGAACTTCCGGGCAGTTCTCGGACGCTATTGGTGTTGGTCGTCCCGAAGGCAGGACGTAGTCGGTATGCCCACCGCCCGCGGCACCGCTGAAGCAACTCTATGCAGATTCAACTAAATAATCCCGGATCGTCTGCCCTTGGGGATGACATCTGTAGAGGCGGTGAGGGAAGCGGTGAAGGAGGCGCTGACCAAGGGAAAGCCGAGGAAGTTCACTCAATCGGTCGAGCTGGTGATCAACCTGAGGGACATAGACCTGAAGAAGCCCGAGAACAGGTTCACCGAGGTGATAGAGCTGCCCCACGGACTGGGCTCGAAGGCGAGGAAGGTGGCCGTGATCGCAAGCGGCGCCCTAGCTGTTGAGGCCCGCAAGTCCCCGAACGTCGAGAGGGTCTTCGAGCGCGAGGAGATCGAGGTGCTGACGGGGAACAAGAAGGCGGCGAAGAAGCTGGCGAGACAGTTCGACTACTTCCTCGTCGACACCTCGATGATCTCGCTGGTGGCGAGGGCTCTCGGAGCGGCCCTCGGTTACATAGGAAAGGCCCCCGTGCCCGTTCCTGCAGGTGCGGACATCAACGCCCTCGCGGCGAGGTACAAGAGGAGCGTGACCGTGAGGGTGAGGAAGAACCCCCAGGCCAACTGCATCATTGGGACCGAGGAGATGGGCCTCGACCAGCTGGTGGAGAACGCCACGGCGGTGCTGAACAGGGTCGTGGAGAAGCTGCCGAAGAGGTGGGCCAACGTGAAGTCGGCCTACATCAAGAGGTCGATGGGCGAGCCGGTTGAGCTGAAGGTCAGGGAGTCTGAGTGACCTCCGAAAGGAATCGGTCGTATAGTCCCTCTTCGACTTCCCTTTGCACGGTCTTCGGGTCCTTGCCGTCGACGGTTACGCCCATGCTCACGCAGGTCCCCAGGACGGTTTTGACGGCGGCCTTCAGCGACTTGACCCTGAGGTGAGGCATCTTCAGCCTCGCTATCTTCACCACCTGCTCGAAAGTCAAATTGCCTGCCACCTGCGAACCCGCCTGTCCTGAGCCCTTCTCGATCCCGGCCTCACGGGCAATCAGCGCAGCGACCGTCGGAACGCCCACCTCCACCTCGAAGGACTTGGTCTCTACGTCCACGACCACCTTCACGGGAACCCGCATCCCCCTGAACTCCTTCGTCAGCTCGTTGATCCTCTCGACGACGGCGAGGACGTTGAGCCCCAGCGGCGTCAGGGCCGGTCCTATGGGCGGTCCAGCGGTAGCCTTGCCACCCTCGACGTCGAACTTGAAGGTCCTCAGCGACATCCCCCTTTCCTGACCTGTCCCCCGGCCTTTGAGATAAACCTCGGGTGGTGTAGGGAGCGTGGAGAGTTGGTGCGCGGAGAGCGTTGTCCCAAAAGCGTTAACAGCAGGGCGATGAGAGAAGCCGCAGATGGTAGAGGCCGTCGAGAGGGCGCTGCCGCCCGGTCAGAGGTACGTCAGGAAGTTCATCGTCTACGCGGCGCTCGGGATACCTCAGGTCAACCTCGAGACCTACAGGCTCAGGGTGACGGGACTTGTCGAGCGGCCCCTCGAGTTCACGTACGAGGAGCTTCAGAGGCTTCCGATGAAGAGGTACGTCAGGGACGCGCACTGCGTCACGAGGTGGTCGGTGAAGGACGTGGAGTGGGAGGGCGTGCCTATCAGGCACCTGGCTGAGCTGGCAGGCGTCAAGCCCGAGGCTAGGTGGGTCATGTTCTACTCCCTTGAGGGTTACTCGACGCCGGTCCCGATAGAGGACGCCCTGCACGAGGACGCCATAATCGCGCTCCGCATGAACGGCAAACCCCTGCCCCTCGAGAACGGCTTCCCGGCGAGGCCCTTCATCCCCCATCTCTACCTCTGGAAGAGCGCCAAGTGGCTGACCGAGATCGAGTTCATGCCCTACTACGTCGACGGCTTCTGGGAGAGGCCTGAGAACGGAGCCTACCACGAACGCGGCAACGTCTGGCTCGAGGAGAGGTTCAAGGGCATGGGAGGACATCACACAGCCCGAAGGCCTGTCTCGTGAGGTCCGGAAAGCACAATACCAGGCGCGTCACTGCACTTCAGGGCCCATGTCCACTCGTCCGATGCCGAAGAAGCTCAGGATACCCGAGCACAAGCACTGTCCGGTTTGCGGGAGGTCGATGCCGGTCGATGCGGAGTTCTGCAGCGAAGGTTGCAGGGCTGTGAACGAGGAGCGCCTCAGGCGGGAGCGGAGGGCGAGGACGATAACGCTCTTGATCTACGCGATCATGATGGCAGTGCTCCTCCTGTTCCTGCTAGGCCCCTTCCTGAGACCTTAAGCGGGCTGAAGCCCTAAGCGTTCTAATTCTGACCGTTGTACCTGCGACCAGGAGGCCTGCTGCGACGAGCAGCGCGCCTGCGGTCATGACGGGGCTCGAGATGACAAGTCCCAGCACGGCGACAGCGGCCGAGGACATGAGACCGTAGAGCAGAGGTTTACCGACCTTCGATGCCCTCTCTGCTATCTCGGGGTGCCGGTGTTTCAAATGGGACCCACTCAGTACCGGAACGCATGTGGACAGGCACGCATACCTCACCGCCACCCACTCGTCCAAGTCCAGCTCCTCGCCGCAGACGTCGCACCTTGGCACGGCAACACTGTGTGTTCGTGAATTATATCGGTGGAGCTTCAACCGGTTTTGAGGTGTGGGTTGCACGGGTCACGACAGTTTGGCCGGCACTAATGCGGTCTCCATATTGCCGAGGAAATACGACCCGCTATGGCGAAAGCGAATGCATTTTTTGCAATACTGCAAATTGAAGGAGCAATGAACGGCTCTTGGTGAAAAGCCTTTCGGTAATAGGTGGCAATACACTCAAATAGTAGCTTTCAATATGAATGGTTGCGATGAGGAAAACACCATTCAAAATGAATGATGCAAGACGCAGGAGGAAGGCGCTGACGGGGCTCGAGACGGCGATAATCCTGATTGCGTTCGTCGTGGTGGCGGCCGCCTTCGCCTTCGCGGTGCTGAACATGGGCTTCTTCACGACGCAGAAGTCGAGCGAGGTGATGCAAGCAGGCCTCGAGGAGACGCTCAGCTCGGTGGAGATAGCCGGTTCCGTCATAGCGAGGTCGTCCGGCGGGCAGATCAAAAACATCACCATCTACGTCAAGTCGGCGGTCGGCAAGAACCCGGTCGACATGAGGAGCGGGGTCCTCGTGATCTCTTACAGGGACCCGTACAACTTCATTCCGAACATCTACACCGCGAACGACACGAGCACCACCGTGACGGGCGTGAGGGTGAGGCAGCTGACCGGTGACGGCGACACGGCGCTCGAATACACGGAGATCTGGGAGATCGTGATAGGGATACCGGAGCTCAGCGCGCTCAAACCCAACGACCAGTTCTCGATCGAGATCAAACCGGCGCAGGGCTCGATCCTGAAGGTCGAGAGGAGGTTGCCGCCGGTCTTCGACCCCGTGATGGACCTGACCTGAACCGATCCGGCCGACCCCTGAACCAATTCCTCCTTTTTTCTTGGTTACCTTCCCCACAGATCCTACCGTGCTGTTTATCAACCGCCCGGTCAGCTCATCCCCGAGATGAGCACCAGACCGGCTGAGCTTGGCGAGATCAAGGAAGGGTCGAACGTGGTCATCGACGGAGAGCCTTGCAGGGTCGTCGAGGTGGAGCGGAGCAAGCCTGGGAAGCACGGGTCGGCCAAGGTGAGGATCGTGGCGATCGGGATCTTCGACGGCGTCAAGAGGAGCGTCGTCGGCCCCTCTGACCAGTACATCGAGGTGCCGGTGATCGAGAAGCGGACAGGTCAGGTCATGTCGGTCGGCGAGACGGTGAGCGTCATGGACAGCGAGTCCCTCGAGATCGTCGAGATGCCCCTTCCCAAGGACGAGGCCCTCAGGGCAAAGCTCGAGCCCGGCGCGACGGTCGAGTACTGGCGGATCATGAACCGGAACATGATCGTTCAGGTCAGGGGCGAGTGAAGGGACCCTAGACCATCGACATTCTCCAAACCGTAGTAACGTTGAATAATATCAATCGCATCTTGTCAATTGCATGACGTCTGTCTCGGTCGAGGACATCAAGGTCGACCGGGAGAAGGCTGTGAAGAGAACGCTCGACCTCGTCAACGTCAAGAGCCCGACAGGAGAGGAGGGCGAGGTCGCACACGTCTACGGAGAGATGCTGAAGGAGCTCGGGATGAGGGTGACGTACCAGGAGGTCGAACCGGGGAGGTACAACGTGGTGGGCGTCCTGAGGGGGAAGGGAGGGGGAGCATCGCTGATGTTCAACGGTCATCTGGACACGTCCTTCTCTCCGACCGACGACCCGGAGGTCTTGAGGGCGATATCGCCGGTCTACCGGTTAGAGCCGCCTTGGGGGTACAGGGAGGGCGACTGGATCTACGGGATGGGCGCGTTCAACATGAAGGGCGCGCTGGCGGCCTACGTGACGGCCGTCGAGGCGATCCTCGATGCGGGCGTGGAGCTGAAGGGCGACATAATGATTGCGGGCGTGGTGGGCGAGATAGAGAAGTCCCAGGTCGACAGCTACAGGGGGCCCCAGTATAGGGGGTACGGGTACGGAACCGCGTACCTCGTCACGCACGGAGGCCTGACGGACTTCGCTATACTGGGTGAGCCAACCGGGTTGAGGCTGATGCTGGCCCACTTCGGCTCCGTCTGGGCCAAGATATCGCTGAAGGGCAAGCTGGTCCACACCGCCCACTCCGGGTTGGAGGGGAACCTGATCCTTCAGATGTACAAGATAGTGAAGGCGATAGAGGAGTGGGCGCCCGATTACCAAGCCAGGTTCCAGTACATGGGCGTGAAGCCGAACGTCAACATCGGAGCTATCGAGGGAGGATGGCCTTGGAGGTGCTCGAGGACGCCCTGGTTCTGCAACCTCTACATCGACGTGAGGTACCCGCCAAGGAAGTCGGCGGTCGACGTGAAGGAGGAGCTCGAGAACGTCCTGAGGAAGGTGGAGAGGGAGCACGGGATAAAGGCCGACCTGGAGATCTACGTGAGCGACGCGTGGGCCGAGGTCCCTGAGGACAACGCGCTCGTCGAGGCGCTTGACAGGGCCCACATGCAGGTCTTCGGGGAGCCGCTGCAGAGAGTAGTCTTCAGCTGGTCCTCCGACGCCAACGTCCTGATCAGGAACGGCGTGATAGCGGTCAACTACGGCCCCTCAGGGGGTCCGGGAAGGGAGACGAGGGGGACGCTGTACATACCGGCGCTTTACGGGTGCACCGAGGTCTACGCGCTCACAGCGATCGACGTCTGCAACAGGGACAGGAAGGAGGTCAGGAAGAGGTTCCAGATCGTTTACGGTGAGTGAGCATGGGGAAGTACGTCGGCCAACCGATTAAGCGGAGGGAGGACCTGCCGCTGATCCAGGGCAAGGGCAGGTACGTCGACGACATCAAGGCGGATGGGGTCCTTTACGTCGGGTTCGTGAGGTCGCCGCATGCCCACGCCAGGATCAAGTCGATCGACCTGAGCAAGGCCGAGAAGCATCCGGACGCGGTGGGCTTCCTCACGCCCGACGAGGCAGTTCCGATGCACTCCTGGATGAAGTACCCTGGCCTCAGGCACCCTCCGAGGTACTCGCTGGCAAGGGAGAAGGCGAGGTTCGTCGGCGAACCGGTGGTCGCGGTCGCTGCAAGGAGCAGGTACTCGCTCGACGACGTAATCGAGCTGGTCGAGGTGGAGTACGAGCCCCTGAAGCCGGTGGTGAACGCGGAGGAGGCGATGAAGCCCGGAGCTCCGCTGCTTTACGAGGAGTGGGGGGACAACGTGATCATGCACACGCGTTTCAAGACCGGCGATGTGGAGGCCGCCTTCGCCAAAGCCGACCTGATCGTCAAGGAGCGCCTGACGAACCAGAGGTACGCGCCGACGCCGATCGAGGGGAGGGGAATACTGGTCGTCCCCAACCCAGTAACCGGAGAGCTGACGATCTACGACTCGACACAGTTCCCGCACGTCCTGATGACCTACCTCTCGGAGGTCCTCGGGTATCCGGAGAGCAAGATCCGCGTGATAGCTCCTGACGTAGGAGGCGGGTTCGGGCCGAAGTCGAGCGTCTGGCAGGAAGAGGTGGCCGCCGTCCAGCTGGCCCTCAAGCTCGGGAGGCCCGTCAAGTGGATCGAGACGAGGAGGGAGCACATGTTGGTCTGCGGTCACGAGAGGGAGCAGATCCACTACGTCGAGGCCGCCTTCACCCGTGACGGCAGGCTCCTCGGCATCAGGGACAGGGTGATCTGCGACGTGGGAGTTTACGGAGCGTTCTGGACGGAGACTCAGCCTGTCATGGTGACGATGGCCGCCATCCCAGGTCCTTACGACTTCTCCAACTACGAGTACGAGGTCTACTGCGTGGTCACCAACAAGGCTCCCTACTCGCCCCACAGGGGCTTCGGGAGGCCGGTGGCAGCGTTCGTGACCGAGAGGATCATGGACATCGCAGCGAGGAGGTTGGGCATCGATCCGGCTGAGATCAGGATGAGGAATTTGATAAGGCCCGAGCAGATGCCGTACAGGAACCCGCACAACGTCGTCTACGACAGCGGCGATTACCCGACGGCGCTCAGGAAGCTGCTCGAGTTCGCGGACTACGAGGGATGGAGGAGGAAGCAGAGGGAGCTGAGGAAGCAGGGCAGATACATAGGGATAGGGCTGGCGATGTACGTCGAGTACACAGCGCCGAGCAGCGAGAGGCTCTCGAAGGGCCTCGGATGGGAGGTGGGAGGGTACGACACCGCGACCGTTAGGATCGAACCGACAGGGAAGGTGCTCGTCCTCACAGGGACAGCGAGCCAGGGCCAAGGCCACTACACGGTCTACGCACAGATAGCTGCCGACGCGCTCGGAGCCAAGCTCGAGGACGTCGAGGTGATAGAAGGCGACAGCAAGCTGGCACCATGGGGGCTCGGAGCGTGGGCGAGCAGGAGCACCGTCGTCATCGGAGGTGCGATCATCAGGGCCTGCGAGCAGCTCAGGGCCAAGGTCCTCAGGATAGCGGCCCACCTGCTCGAGGCGAGGCCGGAGGACCTTGTGATCGAGGATAGCAGGATATACGTGAAGGACGCTCCGGAGAGGTACGTGACGCTGGCAGACGTAGCCAAGGTCGCCGTAAGGGACACGGGGAAGCTTCCTCCCGGTGAGGAGCCCGGGCTAACGGTGACCATGACCTACGAGCCGAAGGCCTTCACGACCTGCAGCTACGCCGTCCACATGGCGGTCGTCGAGGCAGACCCGGAGACCGGGGCCTTCAGGGTGCTGAAGTACTACGTGCTAGACGACGCGGGCGTCGTGGTGAACCCGATGCTGGTGGAGGGGCAGGTCCACGGAGCGGTGGCCCACGGCTTCGGAGGTGCGGTGATGGAGGAGCTCGTCTACAACCAGGACGGCCAGCTGCTCACCTCCAACTTCGCCGAGTACCTGATACCGAGCGCCCTCGAGATGTTCGACGTGGAGCTCACCCACACCGTGACGCCCTCGCCGAACCCAGGAGGCTTCAAGGGTATGGGAGAAGGCGGTGCGATAGGTGCTCCGGCTGCGATCGCCAACGCGGTCGAGGACGCCCTCCACGAGCTCGGCCTGAAGGTGACCGACACTCCCCTGAAGCCAGACTACATTCTCTCGAGGATCGGAAGGAGGTAAATCATGTCGAGGGCGGAGCTGCTTCTGGAGAGGAAGCCGGAGTACTCGGTGATCGGCAAGCCCGTCCCGAAGGTGGACGGCGACATCAAGGTGACAGGCGCTGCAAGGTACGTCGACGACGTGAAGCTTCCGAACATGCTCTACGCGAAGGTCCTGAGGAGCCCCTACCCCCACGCCCGCATCAAGAAGATTGACGTCTCTGGAGCCCTCAGGGTGCCGGGCGTTGTGGCGGTCGTTACGGCGTACGACTTCAAGCTCGGCCGCCTCGGGATCCTTCAGGACCACCCGCCTTTGAAAGGCGACAAGGTGAGGTCTGTCAGGGACGAAGTGGCGGCGGTAGCTGCGATCGACGAAGAGACTGCCGAGAGGGCCCTCGAGGAGATAACGGTGGAGTATGAGGAGCTTCCGGCGGTCTTCGACCCGATCGAGGCGATGGGTGAGGGAGCTCCGCTGGTCCACGAGGAGCTGGGTACCAACGTCGCGCCGATCAGGTTCACGTTCTACTCGCATCAACCTGAGGAGATCGAGGAGGTCTTCGAGAGGTCGAGGGCCGTCGTAGAGGGAGAGTTCAGGACGCAATACACGAACGCGTCACCGTTGGGAACGATGGGCGTCGTGGCCCACTACGACCCCGCCGGCTACCTGACGGTCTACACGAACACGCAGGCTCCCTTCCTGTACAGGAGGGACCTGGCGAGGGTCCTGGAGATGGACCCGATGAGGATAAGGGTGGTCCAGACGGAGATCGGCGGCTCCTTCGGGAGGGGGATGGACCTCTACCCGCCGGACGTGATCGCGTGCCTCCTCTCGATCAAGGCGAGAGCACCGGTCAGGCTGGTCTACACGAGGCAGGAGGAGCTGATGTACGCGCCTCCGAGGCAGCCGGTGATAGTCAGGATGAGGACCGCAGCGGACAGGGACGGGAGGCTACTCGCGAGGGAGGCGAAGGTCGTCCTCGACGCGGGGCCGTACGTCTCGTGGGGTCCCTACGACGGGAGGGTGATGATGGTCACAACGACCAGCATGTACAACGTGCCGTACGTCGCCTTCGACGCCAAGGTCGTCTACACCAACAACCCCTACACAGGGACGCAACGCGGAGCTGGGAACCCGCAGATCACGTTCGCGATAGAGCAGCAGATTGACGAGCTGGCGGAGGAGCTGGGGATCGACCCGGTCGAGTTCAGGATCCTCAACGCCAACAGGCCCAACACCGTCACGCCTCAGGGGATCAGGATCACAACGTGCGCCATGGCTGAGGCGATCAGGAAGGCGGCCGGGCTGATAGGGTGGAGGGGGAGGGGATCGCTGGGGCCGAACAGAGGTATCGGCATGGCCTGCTACTTCCACGTGGGAGGAGGGGCGAGGATTTACAGGTCCGACGGGTGCGGTGCCATAATCGTGGCCGACGACTTCGGGCAGATCTCCCTAGTCACCGGATCGACCGACATCGGGACCGGTTCGGACACGGCCCTTGCCCAGATCGTAGCCGAGGTCCTAGGCGTTCCTGTGGGTTGGGTGAGGGTCGTGAACGACGTGGACACCTCCTTCAGGCCTTGGGACGTCGGCACGCATGCCAGCAGGGCCACCTTCATCGCCGGTAACGCGGCGCTGATGGCCGCCAGGGAGGCGAGGAGGGTCCTCGTTAAGGGAGCGGCGGAGGTCCTCGGGGTCGACGAGGAGGACGTCGAGCTGAAGGACGGCTTCGCCTTCTCCAAGAGGAATCCCAGCAAGAGGATCGAGATACCGAAGCTCATCAGGCGCATCCACTTCAGGGAGAAGGGGAACGTGATCCTCGCGACGGCCTTCTACGACCCTCCGAACGAGATGCAGGACGACCGGTGGTACGGCAACATATCGGCCACTTACACCTTCGGCTGCCAGGCGGTCCAGGTGAGGGTGGATCCGGAGACGATGCAGGTCTTCGTGGAGAGGGTCGTATCGGTCCACGACGTCGGAAGGGTCCTAAACCCCCTGACGGCCGAGGGACAGGTCCACGGCGGCGTGGCGATGGGTTTAGGCCTCTCGCTCTTCGAGGAGCTCGTGGTGGAGAGGGGGGCGGTAGTCAACTCGACGCTGATGGACTACCTGCTGCCGACGGCTATGGAGGTTCCTCCGGAGATCCAAGCGGTCTTCGTGGGCGATGACGACCCCGAGGGTCCCTTCGGCGCGAAAGGCCTCGGGGAGACTGGGACCGTGCCTACCGCTGCCGCGGTTGCGAACGCCATCTACGACGCCGTAGGCGTCAGGCCGAGGAGGACGCCGATCACGCCCGAATACCTGTGGAGGCTGAAGCGCGGCAAATCTAGGTGACACCGCATCAGCTCGCGGAGCAAAACCTCGCTTTCCATTCCCTCTTTTTCTCTTGACGGTCAGGGAAGGGGAGGAAGACCTATCCTGCCCACCAGCCGCTCGACTGCCATGGCGACGGATAGCACAGTCCTGTCGTCGAAAAGGTCTCCCACGACTTGGACACCTATCGGCAGGCCTTCCCTCGAGAGGCCGCAGGGCACCGATACGGCAGGAGCGCCTACGAGGTTGAAGGGCTCGACGTTCCTGAGGAGCGCTGACCTGACGTCGAGGGTCTCTCCGTCCACGTTCACCGTCTGCTGATCCACCTTCGGTGCCGTCACGATCGTCGTCGGCATCAAGAGCGCGTCGACCTCGTTGAAGAGGGACCTGAAGGCGGAGGTGAGCTTCGGGATCAGGCGAAGTGCGTTGACGTACATCGGTCCAGGTGTGAGGAGGCCCTGTAGCCCCCTCTCCCTCAGCTCCTCGCTGACGTCCTGCGGCCTCTCCCTCAGGAGCCTTCCGTAAACCGCGGCGAACTCGACGTGAGAGATGACGCTCCGCGCGAACCTCATCAGCCTCACCTCAGGCACCTCCACCTCGACGATCCTGGCACCCTCGGACTCGAGCCTCCCGAGCAGCCCATCGAAGGACCTCCTGACGTCCTCCTCCAGCAACTCGCAGAAGTGCTTCCTCGGCACGCCCAGCACGGTTCCCCTCAACCTCCTCGGCCTTAGAGGGTAGAACTTCGGTGCCTTACGGACGGCGACGCTCAGATCCTTTCCGTCCGGGCCGATCAGGGACGAAGCGAGGAGGGCCGCATCCTCCACGGTCCTAGTTATCACGCCAACGGTGTCGATCGTCCAGCTCAGGGGCATGACGCCGTGCCTGCTGATCAGTCCGTAGGTCGGCTTGTAGCCCACCAGGCCGCAGAGGGCCGCTGGCACCCTCACGGAGCCCCCGGTATCGGTTCCGATGGCTCCCAAGCTCATCCCCGTCGCCACCGCCACAGCCCCTCCGCTGGTCGAGCCTCCAGGATACCTGTCCTCCTTCCAGGGGTTCACGGCGGTCCCGAAGTGGGGATTGAAACCCGTTATGCCGAAGGTCAGCTCGTGAAGGTTGTTCTTGCCTATGAGCGTGGCAGACGCGTTCAGGAGGCGCTCGACGACGGTCGCGTTCTCCGAGGCGAAGTTGTCCCTGAAGGCCACCGATCCGGCAGTGGTGGGGTAACCCTTGACGTGGATCAGGTCCTTGACCGAGATCACCGCGCCTGCCAGCGGCCCCCTCTTCCCTCCCTCCCTCAGCGGCTTCTCGAAGACGGTGATGAAGGCCCTGAACCTGCCGTCGTAACGCCTGATGAGGTCGAGGCAAGAGGCCGCTATCTCCTCCATGTCCAGCTCGCCCCTTTTGACCAGCCTGACGGCCTCCGCTATCGTCAGCTCACGGCCTCTCATATCTCGACACCATCCCGTGAAGCGGCATCGGGTCCTCAAGCCTGACCTCCTCCTCGATAGCCCGCATCACGTGGTGGAGCCTCTGGACTTGTTGGAGCACCTTGTCCTTGGGATAGGTCTCGACGCCGAGGAACTCGGAAAGCGCGCTCAAGAGGTCACCCGATCTCTCGGTCGACGACATCGTACCTGCCCGATGAGGAGCGAGCTTTCAACCCGCTCCCGTCTGCCGGGTCCTTCTCCTCTCCTGCGAGCGTCTACCTCCGTTCTGGATCTCCAAGCCCTATCGCCGCTAGCAACATCATTTGGGCGTAGCATGTGGGCCGAGTGAGTCGGCCTTTGAACCGGGTGCCCTGGAGGTGCGCGCTCCTTCCCCCGATTGCGGCTTCACTTCGGCGATGGGGCTATATGTCACCGGAGATCAGATAAGCGCGGGCAGCCCGGTCGTCTAGCGGTCAAACCACCTGGCCGGAAGGTGGGATCAGGGATTCCGGGCTCTGGATCCCTCGTGAGGGGATCCCCGGAGACGCCGGTTCGAATCCGGCCCGGGCTACCATTTTCATGTCCTCCAAAAATTGACATCACGCTGATCCGTCCGGTGGCCGCAAGTTGCCCTGGGCGCATCAATATTAACACCTGAGAACGGTTTGGCGGAGGGTGGGCACTTGGTCTTCGAGCTGATAGAGGAGCGGGGGCCCATCGTGCAGGGCAGAAAGGTCCTGATCGACGTGGGTCCTGCTCCCGGTGCAGTAGGGCTTGTCACCGCGAGCGTCCTGATCGAGTCCCGGAGAGGTGAGAGGGTCCTCAGGGTCTTCTCGCCGCACTTCCCGCAGGTATCTCTGATCGACAACGAGGGGATCTCGAGCCTCCCTGTCGTGGAGCTCCACCAAGTGACAGACGGCACCAACGTCGTGGTCCTGACGCGGAACTTCGTCGTCGAGTCGACCGAAGCCGGAGAGGCGGTGGCGCGGAGCGTGATCGAGCGGATAGGGCTGCACGAGATCGATGTGTTGATCGTGATCACCAGCGGCAGGTTCTCCGGAACCGGCGACGTCTACGCTGCCTCCAACGACCATCAGCTCCTGAGGAAGGCCGTCAACATCGGAGCCAAGGTCCTCTCCTCTGTCGAGAACCTCCCAGTTGACCGGCTCACCTCCTCGCTGATGAGGAAGGCGATGACGTCCGGAGTGAAGACGCTCCTCGTGCTGGCAGACACTGAGGGCCTTCTCCCAGACTTCAGATCGGCGAAGAAGGTGACCCAGTTCCTCTCGGCCCTCCTCCAGATCGAGATCGACACCAAGAAGCTCGACGAGGAGATCGCGAGGCAGCAGGCCTTCCTCAAGCAGATGGAGGAGGCCTTCAGCGAGCTCGGAGAGGAGGAGAGGCGCGAAGGCCGGCCGACCTACATCGGGTAGAGCTTACGTTTACTGACGTCACATCACCATACAAATGAAGACCCAGTTCTCAGTCGACGATCTCGTAGATGTAGACGTAGGCGTATGTGTTGATGCTGTAGGGCGGGCTCGAGGCGTAAACGAGCCTGTAGCCTGGGATCTCGCTCGGCCTGTAGACGTAATAGGTCTGGGTCCCTGTCCTGACGGGCTTGTACGGGATCATGAGGCCAAGGGTCGTCTCCTCCCAGAACTTCTGCTGGGCGTTAACCGGCGACCCTCCCGGTCCGAGGAGGCTGTTCTCGTCGATCGGTTCGAGTCCCAAGTTTTTAGCCTCCTGGTTGGCGATCTTCAGCATCCAGTACCACTTCGACTCGTCGCCGAAGAAGAGCAGCTGTCCTCCACTGGTGCCTCCGACGAAGGGCGCGAAGGTGACAAAGATCAGGACGTGCGTCGCGCCGAGCTCCTTGAAGATCGATTTGCTCACGTTGGGAGGCGACATGAAGGCGTATCCTATCAGCGCTATCCGCTTGCTGTCGATGGTGGTGTTGTCTATGATGCTCTTCCGCTCTCCGAGGCGGGAGATCCAGTTACCGTAGTCCCACCAGGAGGCCACGACAGCGGTCGGAGGGAGATTGTACTTCATCCACTCTGCGGCCTTCACCCAGTCGAGGAGGGGTTGCCTCGTCGGTACGCTGCTAGTCAGCACTGTCGGAGGTACGTTGGCCGCGTCTATCCCCGAGACCTGCAGAGGGTTGCCAGCTCCGCTTGGGAGGTAGTAGAGCGAGAGGGCCAGCAGCGCGGCTAGCGGAACGGCGACGAAGGCCCTCCTCTGGAACGAGGGTCTCCTGAGATGGGCCGCGAACGCTGACCTGAAGGAGCTCTCGAGGACGTGCGAGAGGCCGAGGCCTGCGAGGACCACGACAAGGGGAGAGGTCGGGAGGGCAAGCCTCACCATCGAACCGGCGGCGTAAAGCGCAGCGGCAGCGTAAAGCATCAGGAAGACGGCCTCGTCTGTCCCCCTCTTCACCAGCAGGTAGATCCCAAGGAGGGCGAAGGGCAGTGTAGGCCCGAAGTCGATGAAGAGCGAGCCCCACGTCGCCAGCTGGTTCTCGGCGACCGACTGGACTATCGGGAGGGCGCCCCTCAGCGTCGGAACAAGCACGGAGAAGAACTTGAGGCCAGGAAGGTTGAGGGAGCCGAGGAACGCGAGGGCCAAGAGGAGGAAGGCGCCTGCGATCACAACTCCGCGGAGCACTAGGAGCCTCTTCACCTCGTCGAGCCTCTTGTATGCGTACCATCCGAGAGCGAGGTAGGGAATCGTCAGCCAGCCTATGGCGAGGCTGAGCTCCGTGAGGTAACCCGGTCCGAGCTTCGGGACGTTCACGGCCACCGCCGCATAGGTCGCAAAGGTGAGGAGGTATGCGACGAGGAGGTTAGGTCTGAAGCGGCCGAGGAAGACGAGGAGGGCCGTGAAAACGGGTATCAGCACTATCGCCAACCTGTGGGCACCCCACGTGGCCACGACGCCGCCCAGCGCGAGGCCTGCCAGGAGCCCGTAGACGGCCGCACCCTTCAGCGACCTCTTCTCGTTGATCGCCACCAAGTACAGGAGGAAGCCGGCGTGCATCAGCGGTATCGAGAGGGCCTCGTCGTCGAACCATCCGTAGTGGGTCCTGGAGATGTGGGCGTTGCTGACGGCCAGGAGTAACGCCGCGGCTAGAGCCGGCCCCCTTCCCAGCGCATAGCGGGCGAAGAGGTAGATTACGACCACCGTCACCATGCCGTAGAAGACGGGGAGTATCGCTGCGAGCTCGAGCGGCGAGACCGAGATCCCGAGGCTGCTCAGCAGGAGGTAGATGAAGGCCATGGCGAAGGCGACCCCGGGGTAGAAGGTGGAACCTACGTTCAGCCCGGTCGGATGCCAGGACATCGTGTCTACGAGGTTCCTGAACTCGAAGAACCCTGACCAACCACGATCGATTATCATCTTGGCGACGGTGTAATGCCACCAGGGGTCGAACTCGCTGAGGATCGGCCCCCACTTCCCAGGAAGGACCCTGACCATGAAGGCGGATGCGACGGCGAGGGAGAGAACTGAGAGTTCCACCAGCCCAGGCCCCCTCACGCGCCTGTCGATGGACCTCAGCGCCGAGAACGCTCCGTTGAGGACCGATCTTAGGACACCGGACATCCCGACCGGCTCCGGACCCTTCTCCCGAGATATGAATTTCATTTTTCCTTGCGGGATGGGCCCAAGGGTCGACGGAGAACGAAGGGCGCTCGGGCCTTGCGAGCATGCTCATAACTCAGCGCCGGGTCTGCACGGTAGGATGGGTGAGGTCTGCGGAAGGTGCGGAAGGAATCAGGTGGCGGTCGTGAGGAGGTACTCGGGGGAGAGGCTCTGCAGGGCCTGCTTCCTCGAGACCTTCGAGCGGAGGGTCTACAGGACCATCACGAAGTACGACATGCTGAGGGAGGACGACAGAATAGCTGTGGCGCTCTCCGGAGGCAAGGACAGCCTTTCCCTGCTGAGGGTGCTCTCCAAGATCGAGCGGAGGTTCCCGAGGGCCAAGCTGATCGCCGTCACGGTCGACGAGGGGATAGCTGGTTACAGGGAGGAGGCGCTGGAGTACGCGAGGAGGGCCTGCGAGGAGCTGGGGATCGAGCAGGTCGTCGTCTCCTTCAGCGACCTCTACGGCCTCACGATGGACGAGGTGGTGAGGGACGGTTACCTCGACGAGTTGGGGTTGGGGCCCTGCACGGTCTGCGGTGTGATGAGGCGGAGGGCCATCGAGATAGGAGCGATGAAGGCGAATGCTACTGTTATAGCGACGGCCCACACGCTAGACGACATCGTCCAGACCTACCTGATGAACATACTCAGGGGGGACCTGAACCACAACGCGCTCGGCATCAGGAGGGAGGGGGAGGGCGTGATACCGAGGGTCTCTCCCTTCAGGCTAACACCGCAGTGGGAGGTCATCCTCTACGCCTACTACAACGGCATACCGATGCAGGAGGTCGAGTGCCCCTACGGCCACGCCTCCCAGAGGGCCCTGATCAGGTCCTTCCTCACTGAGTTCGAGGAGAGGTTCCCGGGCTCGCTCTACGCAGCCCTCATGGCCATTGAGGGCCGCCTCCTCTCTTCGCAGTCCGGCAAGGAGGGGATCGCTGAGGGAGGGAGGTGCAGGTTCTGCGGCTCCCCCACCTTCAGGGACGTCTGCAGGAGCTGCGAGCTGATAGCCCAGATATCGGGCATTAAGGCCGAGAGGGCGCAAAGGGCTTTGGAGGGCGTACGAGGGCTTCTGTCGACGGCCCGGTCGGCTTGAGGGACATCACCCCCGAGATCGAGAAGGTCCTGGAACGCACTTCCTGCGACTGCCACGCGTCTCCGCCGAGGGCATCGAAGGTGCTGGTGACGGAGGGCGATGCGGCCGAAGTGGTGCTGGAGACGATTAAGGAGCTAGGGCGCGGGGAGAGGGTCGTCCTCGTTTACGACGAGTTGACCTACAGGATACTCGGGTCCTCGATCGAGGAGCGCCTCCGCTCGGAAGGGTTCATGGTCCTCGGACACGCGGTCACAGGGGCTGACGAGAGGAACGTGGAGGCGGTGGGGTCGCTGATGGAGGGGGCAGGACTCGGAGTGGCGGTCGGAGGGGGCACGGTGATCGACGTCTGCAAGCTCGCAGCCCACAGGTCAAGAAGGCCCTTCGTCTCGGTCCCCACGACCCTCTCCCACGACGGCATAGCCTCGCCTGTTGCATCGATCGCCTTCAGGGGGAGGAGGCACAGGGCTAGCGTCCCCGCTACAGGCCCCGTCTCGGTCATCGCTGACCTTGACGTCCTCAGGTCGTCGCCGAGGAGGCTTAAGGTCGCCGGTGCAGGTGATCTGCTTGCTAAAATCACAGCGCTGAAGGACTGGGAGCTCGGCGCAATCCACTCGGGCGAGATGGTTTGTGGGAGGGCCTACGCCACTGAGCTCGAGGCCGTCAGGTGCGCGATGGAATTCATCGCAGGAGGAACCGTCGACGTCGAGGTCCTTCTGAGGGGCCTTCTCCTCTCTGGCGTAGCGATGTCCATCGTCGGCTCCTCGAGGCCCGCCTCTGGATCGGAGCACCTGATCTCCCACCAGATAGACGCATTGGGCAAATCGAAGGGGCTGCACGGAGAGCAGGTCGCTCTGGCGACGGTCCTGATGGCGAGGTACCACGAGTCCATGAACGGGAGGTGGTGGCGCGATCCCGGATTGAGGTGGAGGTCGATAAGGGGGCTCCTCGAGGCCGCAGGTGCTCCCACGTCCTTCAGCGAGCTGGGTCTTGTGAGGGAGGAAGTCGTCGAGGCCGTCGTCAGGGCGCCGGAGATCAGGCCGGAGAGGGTGACGGTCTTGCACGTCTGGAGTCCCGAGAGGGAGGAGGTAATACGGATGATCGACGAGACGGGGCTCTGTTGAGTTCCGCCTTTCGGTGCTCTTTCTCCGGGAGCGTCGATTCAAACAGCAGTGGCAGCCGCGCTGCCTCCTTTAAAGCTGGAGCGGTATGAGCCGCCCCCACCTCCGCTCTCAAACCACTCGCCACCACAGACGGGACAGCGCTTTGCGCTGTATCTCTCACGCAAGGTGCGTATCCTCGCCCGGCAGAACGGGCAGGGCTCTGAGAATTCCATAGTCCCAACACCTCTTGCATCTTCTAGTAACATCCACATTGCTAAAAGTTTGGCGTAACGGGAACTCGATAAAAACCCACCTTTCAGATCCGTATCTCGCGGTCGCTTGTCCAAGAAGTGCCGGGGGTGGGATTCGAACCCACGACAACCGGGTTATGAGCCCGGCCCTTTGGCCGAAAGCCTCTGGCCAGCTGAGGTACCCCGGCCAATCTGAATGATTCGCACCAAGGTCATAAACCTAAGCAACTCCAGTTCACCGGAACAGTGCCCGGAGGCATATCAGCCTCGTGTACTCAGGTCTGTCGGAGAAGAGCATGAAGCTGTGGCAGGGCGCTTCCTTCTTACAGACAACCGGAGGTCAAGGGTCCCCCGAACGCTTAAATCGGATGCGCAGCTCGTGTTTGCGTTGAGCCTGAACCTCAAGGTCACCACCATCGCCAACAGGGAGATAGTCTCGGTGGAGGCTGAGATCACGGTCGAGGAGGCTGCCAAGGTGATGGCTTCGAGGAACGTAGGCGCGGTGGCCGTGCGGAAGGGCGGCGAGATAGTGGGCATCATGACCGAGAGGGACGTCCTGAAGAGGGTGGTCGCTGCCGGAAGGGACCCGAGGACGACGAGGGTCGAAGAGGTGATGAGCAGCCCTTTGATCTCGGTTGAAGCCAACGCCACCGTCGGAGAGGCCGTTGACCTGATGAACAGGAGGGGGATAAGGAGGATCTTCGTAAGGGAGGGCCAGAGGATCGTAGGGATCTTCACGCAGAGGGACGTGCTCGCGTTGATGAGGGTCTGCCTCTACTGCCTCGGCGAGATCCTCAGGACCCCGGGTGCTCCGATTCATGGGCTGATCGGTTGCAGGTGCAGCGCACTCTATCACACCGATTGCGCGAAGACCGTGGTCTACTGCATCGATTGCGGGTCGAAGCTCGTCGAGCTGGTCGAGTACCCTTCTCCCGATGAGACCGTGACGGCCGACTGAGGGGGTTTCGATGGACTTCGAGCTCCCCTATTCTTTTACCAAGAAGGGAGGAGGTTGGCGACGGTCGTCCTCGAGCTCAGGAGGCCGGTAAGCAACCTGAGCAAGGTCCTCGAAGCTCTTGAGAAGAAGAGCGTGTCAGTCCTCGGGTTGACGAGCTGGTTGCCGGGCAACGATCCCGAGAGCGCAGGTTTCCTGCTGGCGGTTGACCTAACAGAACTCTCCGGAGGACCGAGCGAGCTGATCAGGGCG
>Ga0081478_153004_pt1 | contig 22940 bp, 26 predicted proteins | sample OctSprmetagenome_FD_70983 | JGI IMG/M metagenome (GOLD analysis project Ga0081478, IMG submission 70983) | Hot spring and microbial mat streamer communities from Octopus Spring Streamers, Yellowstone National Park, USA - T=80-84 v2 (version 2) | ecosystem: Environmental > Aquatic > Thermal... | reverse complement strand
GATTTTCTGGAACCCGACAGAATAGTAATAGGTGTGGAAAGTGAGAGGGCACGCCGGATAATGGAGGAGCTCTACAAAGACTTTAAATGCCCTATTATCTTTACAGACCCTGCCACTGCCGAGCTTATAAAGCATGCGTCCAATTCCTTCTTGGCAATGAAGATCTCCTACATAAACATGGTGGCAGACCTGTGCGAGAAGGTTGGGGCGGATGTAAGGCTCGTGGCGGAAGGAATGGGCTATGACAAAAGGATCGGCAGGGAGTTCCTCAGGGCGGGCATAGGCTGGGGCGGTAGCTGTTTTCCAAAGGACATAAAGGCTTTTATAAAGATGGCTAAGGATCATGGTGTGGATTTTTCCCTCTTGGAGGAGGTGGATAAGATCAACCAGAGGAGGGCTGTCCAGTTTGTGGAAAAGGTTAAATCTGTGCTTTGGAGCTTGAAGGATAAAACCCTAGCGGTTTGGGGACTATCCTTTAAGCCAAACACTGACGATATAAGGGAGGCTCCCTCCCTAAGACTGGTGCCCATGCTTTTGAAGGAGGGTGCCCGGCTGAAGCTCTACGACCCGAAGGCTATGGAGAACTATAAAAAACTGTATCCTCCCGGCAAGGACTTAGATTATGCACCAGATATGTATTCTGCGGTGGAAGGTGCCAGCGCACTGCTCATCTTTACCGAATGGGAGGAGTTTCAAAGGGCAGACCTAAGCAGGGTAAAGGAGCTCATGGAACTTCCCATAATAATAGACGGAAGGAACATATACGAACCCAAGGTGGTTAGAGGGCTTGGGTTTGAGTACTACGGAGTGGGAGTGCCCTAAAGAACCTCTAACTTTGCCCGCAGGGCGCCCGCGGACTTTATAGCTTGAAGTATGGATATGATCTCCCTCGGGGTGGCACCCAGCTTGTTTAAACTTTCCACCAATTGGGATACGGTGGCACCCTTAAGCTCAACAAGGCGCCTTTCCTTTTCCTCCACTTGGACTTCTGTTCTTGGCACCACTACGGTCTGTCCAGGTGAAAGGGGTGGAGGTTGAGAAACTTGGGGAGTCTCCTTTATAGTAACCGTTAACGTGCCCACTGCCACAGAGACAGGGTTTATAACCATATCTCCACCGAGTAGGACAGTCCCTGTCCTTCCATCTATGACCACCTTAGCAACGGAGGGCACATCCACCTCTATGTCCTCCACACGGGCTAAGAAATCCACGACGCTCATACCCTGTGGAACCCTGAGCTTTATGGTGGAACTATCCAAAGCCTGCGCCACATTCTGCCCAAACTCTGCGTTTATTCTATCTTGGATGAGCTTTGCCAAAGAAAAACTGGGATTATCTAAGTAAAGGAATACCTCTTCCATCTGCGGATACTCGGGTAGGGATCTTTCCACTATTGCACCGTTGGGAATTCTGCCCACTGTGGGTGTGTTCTGAATTTGTCTGGCTCCCTGACCCCTTGCTTCGTATCCGCCCACGATTACCTGCCCCTGGGCTAAGGCGTATATCTCTCCGTCTGCCCCTCTGAGGGGTGTTAGCAAGAGGGTGCCACCCTCCAAGCTCTTGGCGTCTCCCATGGACGCAACCTCCACATCTATGCTCATACCCGGCTTTGCGTATGGGGGTAGCTTGGCAGTTACCATGACCGCCGCCACATTCTTTACGGTGATCCTGCGTGGATCCACCACAATACCCATGCGGTTGAGCATGTTTGCTATGCTCCTTACGGTGAAAAGTGTAGCCTTGCCATCCCCGGTGCCTTTCAAACCTACCACCAGACCATAACCCACCAGGTAATTGCTCCTATGCCCCTCTATAAACGCTATGTCTCTGATCTTCGTGCCATAGGCAAGGCTAAAGAGCAGGATTAAAAGGGCAAAACCTTTGCCAATATGCGAGCCAACCGTCCTGGGCTACCTCCGTCTGCCAAAAATCCTCTGCTGTCTATATAAACCTCCAAATTGGCGATCTTATCGCTAGTTATGGTGTTTGATGAGTCTATGTCCTGTGGTCTAACTATACCCCTGAGCAGAACCTCCCTCTGGGCATTGTTCATGTAAAAGGCTTTCTTTGCCTCTATGAGCATGGTGCCGTTTGGATAGACCTTTACCACCCTACCCGCTAACTTGGTGGTAAGAAGCCCCGTCTGCTGAACCTTGCCGGTGCCTATAGTACTGAACTGACCCGATCCCTGGGCTAATAGTTTATCCAAGGTGCCCGCACTTATGCCAAAGAGGGAAGCCACCGATTCTTTAAAGCTGGTGGACCTTCCGGTTTGGTTTGCCACACTTTCCACTGCGTTTATGCTCTCAATCACCTGCACATAGATTACGTCTCCTGCCTTGCTCGCCTTTAGATCCGAGTAGAGGTCGTTAAAACCCTCCTTTGGCATCAGGCTACCCTTTCCTGCATATTCAACCCTTTGCTCCTGGGCAGGATAGGGATTTTTCCTTTCATACTCCTCTAAAGTGGAGGGCTTTGGAGCGCATGAGAAAACAAAAGCCAAAATCAAAAACACACCCGCAAACCTCATTCCTTTTCCCATCTCTCCTTTATTACACACTCCACCTCTACTGGTACCTTTTTTAATATAATACTGCCAGCCCTCTTCATAGCCCTTTCCAAAAGCTCCGCAGTCCTTTCTCCCTCCTCCATGGGACATTCCACTACTATCTCGTCATGCACCAAGTTTATCACACGGGCTTTGATGTTTTCCCTTCTGACCTCTGCGTCAAATATGAGCACAGAGAGTTTTAAGAGGTCCGCGCCGCTTCCTTGTATGGGATAATTGACCGCGTCTGGGAAGGTGTGGGCGGTATATCTTCTGCCAAGCAAGGTATAACCCTCCGATTTACCTTTTTCCCTCAATTCCTTCTTCACTCTTTCGTGCCAATCCTTAAAGCCTCTGAAGTGTTCAAAAAATCTGGTTCTTATTTTCTCCGCTTCCTCAAGGGAGAGGGCTATGCTGTAGGAAGAGTAAGCGTATTCTGCCAAACCCTTTGCAGATATGCCGTATATGAGCCCAAAGTTTACTGCCTTTGCCAACTGCCTCTCTTCCTTTGTAATTTCTTCCTCCTTTTTCCCCAAGAGCACGCTGGCGGTGTATTTGTGCATATCCCTCCCTTCCCTAAATACCCTTATCATGCTCTCATCGTTTACATACTCTGCGGCGATCCTCAGTTCTATTTGAGAAAAGTCCGCTATCACGAAAACATTTCCCTCCTCCGCCTTAAAGATTCTTCTTAGGCCCCTTGGAATGTTTTGCACGTTGGGGTTCATAGAAGACATTCGCCCGGTTATTGCACCTATCTGCTTGAACTCTGGATATACCCTTCTCCCCCTCAAACCATCCTTAATCTCCTCAAGCTTGTCCAAGTTCTTTTTTATCTCTCTTATCTTCAAAAGCTTCCTTACCACCGGGTTTTCTATGTGTTCTGCCAAGTATTTATCATCGGTGGATATGTTGCCCTTTTCTGTTCTTGGAAGGTTTAAGCCAAACCTTTTGACCAAAAGTTCTCCCACCTGCTTGGGAGACATGGGGTCCGTTCTGTATTTAACTAAAAAGTCCATCACCCTTTTTTGAAGCTCCTTTGAAAGCTCCTTTACAAGCCTTTCCAGTTCTTCCACATCTACCGGGAGCCCGTTTCTTTCAAGCTTTCCCACCTCCTGAACAAAAGCCATTTCCACTATGGCGATGGGGTTTTTTAGCCCAAAGACCTTTGCGGTCCTGGTTTTAAGTAGGTTTTCCTCCACCATCGGTGTAAGACTGTTTAACCTCTCAAGGAGTAGTGGAAAGAGTCTTCTGACCACATCCACATCCAGGGCGGCATATTCTAACTGTTCTTTTGAGAGCCTTGAGGAGCCCCAGTTGGAAAGCTGAAGGCTCTTGTCTAAGACCTCTCCCAAATACTGCATGGCTAATTTCTGAAGGGAGTGCCTGTCGGAGTCTCCCAACAGCTGACTGGCGATCATGGTGTCAAAGACTGCGTAGGGCTCTATTCCGTAGCCAAGCAGATACTTCAGGTCAAACTTCAGATTATGACCCACTATGCCCTTCTGGGAAAGCAGTTCCTTTAAAAAGTTAATTCCTACATCACCGAGCTCAAAAAGGTCCAAAAGGAGTATGTCTTTTTCAGTTCCCAATTGGACGAGCCTTATGGTGCTTTCTCCCACCGTTTCCGTATCAATATACAAAAAGGGTATATCCTTAAAGCTCCCTTCCCACTTGGCAAGGGATTTTGGGGATGTGATGTATTCAAAGCTCACCTTCATGGCTTTTTACTGGGCTTAGCTTTCCTATTTCCACCTGCATGGCAGTTTCGTCGCAGGAGGGAAACTTAACACAGTTTATGCATTCACCCCAAACCTTGTGGGGCAAGCTCTCCTTGCTTATTGTGTGAAAACCGAGCTTTTCAAAGAAGTCCAAGGCGTAGGTTAGCACAAACACACGTTTAACCCCAAGTTCCTCTGCCTCTTTCAAGCATGCCTGCACTAAGGCAGTGCCTATTCCCCTGCCCTTCATGGACTCCATAACCGCCAAGCTTTTAATCTCTGCCAAATCCTCCCACACCACATGCAAGGCAGAACATCCCACGATTTGTCCTCCCTCTTCATAAACCCAAAAATCTCTGATGTTTTCATATATGGAGTTTAAACTCCTTGGAAGCAAAAGTCCTTCCTTGGCGTAGGAGTTTATGAGGGAGTATATCCCCACCGCATCCTTTAGCTTTGCCTTTCTTAAGCCCATAATTTAATTCTATACCTCGTAGGAAGTTTGTGTTATTCTCTATATATAAATGCTTGACTTAGAGCTTCTGAGGAAAAACCCAGAGTTTGTAAAGGAAAGACTGCGTTTAAGAAGAGAAGACTATCCAAGATTGGTAGATGAAGCACTAAGGCTTGACGAAGAAAGAAGGTCTATACTCAGAGAACTGGAAGCCCTCAGGGCAGAAAGAAACGCACTGAGCAAAGAGGTCGGAAAGCGCAAATCTAAAGGAGAGCAAACCGCAGAGCTTGAGGGTAAGGTAAAGGAGATAAAGGAGAAAATAGAGGGCTTGGAGGCTCAGCTTTCCAAGGTAGAGGAACAGTTAAAGAGCGTCATGCTCTCTATTCCCAACATTCCACATCAGAGTGTGCCGGTGGGAAAGGACGAAACGGAGAACGTGGAGGTCAGAAGGTGGGGTGTGCCGAGAGATTTTGACTTTGAACCAAAAGCCCACTACGAGATAGGAGAAGCTTTGGGTATTCTGGACTTTGAGAGAGGTGCAATTCTTGCGGGTAGCCGATTTACTGTTATGTGGGGCTGGGGAGCAAAGTTAGAGAGGGCTTTGATAAACTTTATGCTGGATTTTCATACAAGCAGAGGCTACAAAGAGGTATGGGTTCCCCATCTGGTAAAGCCCGAGATCCTTGAGGGAACCGGACAACTTCCCAAGTTTGAAGAGGACCTGTATTTTTGTGAGAGGGATGGTCTGTATTTGATACCCACCGCAGAGGTGCCACTGACGAACCTTTTTAGGGATACAATCCTCGAGGAGAAGGACTTGCCCATATACCTGACTGCCTACACTCCCTGCTACAGAAGGGAAGCTGGTGCCTACGGTAAGGACATAAGGGGTATAATCCGTCAGCATCAGTTTGACAAGGTGGAGCTGGTAAAAATCGTCCATCCAGACACTTCAGACCAGGAGTTGGAAAAGCTAACCGCAGACGCAGAGGAGATCCTCAAGCTCTTGGGACTGCCCTACCGGGTGGTTGCCCTTTGTACTGGGGACCTTGGTTTTGCCTCCGCAAAGACTTACGATATTGAGGTCTGGTTCCCCTCTCAAAATAAATACAGGGAGATATCTTCCTGTTCCAGCTGCACGGACTTTCAAGCAAGGCGCATGAACACACGGTTTAAAGACAGCGAGGGAAGAAAGAGATTTGTGCATACTCTAAACGGCTCTGGCTTGGCGGTGGGTAGAACCCTTGCAGCAATTTTGGAAAACTATCAGCAAAAGGACGGCTCCGTGATAGTGCCGGAGGTCCTCAGAGATTATCTTAAGACGGAGGTGATAAAAAATGATGGAGCTTGATGTAAAAGAACTTTCCTCTGATGAACTCTACGATATTCTGACGGGTTGGGTGGCACCAAGACCCATCGCTTGGGTATCCACCTTGAGCAAAGAGGGTGTTATTAATTTGGCACCCTTCAGCTTTTTTAACGTGGTCTGCGACCAGCCACCTGTTTTGATGTTGTCCATAAGTAAAAAAGAGGATGGAAGCAGAAAGGACACAGCCCGCAATATCCTTGATAGTGGAGAGTTTGTGGTCAATTTCCTTGAATATAATCTTTTGAAAAAGGCTGAGCGAACTTCTTGGGATTATCCACCCCATGTTAGCGAGTTGGAGGTTGTTAAGCTAACGCCCGAGCTATCCGCGATAGTAAAACCACCAAGGGTAAAAGAAAGCCCCGCCAGCTTTGAGTGCAGGCTATTGGAACACAGGGAGCTTTATAACTACGACCTTATCCTTGGAGAGGTGGTCTTTGTGGTGATAAGAAAGCAAAGGGACTACAGGGTAGGAAGGGTTGGAGAGAGATTTTGCAAGTGTCCGATTTAAACGCACCCTTCCCTTTGTAGAAACTGATTTATGTTCTCCTTTTTGTAAAATTCCTCCTTTACATATCTTATAGCACAGGCGAGGGTTTTTGGAGGTGTATAGCCCGGGATCCTTAGGATGATCTCCCCTTGGGAGTTGTAAAAGATTATGTGAGGGTATGCCCTAACACCCAAAGCCCTTGCCAAGTCCTCCTCGGTGCTCTCTCCCTCTTTACCATCAAGCCTGTATTTCACTCTGGCGTTACTCTCCGCAAGGAGCCTTAAAACATCCATACCCTCCACCGCTTTTTGTAGCTGTGGGTCCCTTTGTAGGTCTCTGTCTAATTGCTTGCAGTAAATACAGCTTTCACTTTCCACAATCAGCATGGCGTAGGGAGATTGAGGGATCAGGCTTTTGGTTCCGTAAGGATTGGGTCCCTTGTCCCTTTCTCCTTTACAGGAGGATAGGGTAAGCCCTATGCTAAAGAGAGTTATCAAAAACACAATAAACCTACTCATGACTTTAAAATATATCCCAATTGGGAGCACGAGGCAACTTGAGGCTTAAAAAGTTCTACGGACAGCATCTTTTGGTGTCTCCGGGAATTTTAAAAAGAATTGTGGAGTTTGCCTGCTTGAACACTGAAGATGTAGTAGTAGAAATCGGTCCCGGCACAGGCAACCTAACCAAAGAGATATTAAAGGAACCGATAAAAGAGCTCCACTGCTTGGAGATAGACAAGGACATGATAGAGGAGCTAAAAAAGCTACAAGATCCAAGGCTCAAGCTCTATCATACCGATGCGAGCGAGTTTGACTATTGCCTTTTGGGAAACTCCTTAAAGCTTTTGGGAAATTTGCCCTACAACAGTGCAAGCTTGATACTTGAGAGGACTGTTCTTTCCCACCGATGCGTTACGCTGGCAGTTTTTATGGTTCAAAAGGAGGTAGCACAGAAGTTGGTAAAGGGCTTATCTTGGCTTGGCGTCCTTGTTAAAACTTTTTTTGAAACGGAATACCTTATGACGGTTCCCCCTCGCTTCTTTTTGCCACCCCCAAAGGTTCAATCGGCGGTAATAAGGCTAACCAGAAAGGAGCCCACTCCCGAAATAGAACCAACGGAATACAAAGCCTTTTTAACCAAGCTCTTTTCCCTCAGGAGGAAAGCCCTAAAAAACAAGCTCCCAGAAGAGCTTCTGCGTAGGGCAAGCATAGACCCCCAAAGGAGGGTGGAGGAGCTATCTCTGGAGGAAATACAAAGGTTGTATTTTCTTTCAAAAGCTTGAGTTCCAAAAGCCCTTGCCCTCTTCCTTCGCTTTCCTTTGGGCTTCCAATAGAACATCCTGATACTTAACATTTGGTGGGATGGTATAGACCCGTGCCATTCCTTCCCTTATCAAAACCTCGTTTAGCATTCTGCCATCCTTTAGCCACACATAAGCTAAAACCCTTCCGTATTTATCCGTCTTTTGCACGTCCTGTTCCAAATAAACAATTTCTCCCTCTGGCAACAGCCTTTTGGTAAATTCTGCGGCAATCTTTCCCATGCGGAGGATCTCCTCCCTTTGCAGACCGCTCTTTTGGACATCCCTCTCAAGCTTTGGATTTACTCTGCTCTCTGGTGTATCCACACCGAGAAGCCTAACCTTAATTTCCTCTCCATTTGTGAGGGTGCAGGTAAAAGTATCTCCGTCTATGACCCGGACAACCTTGCAGGGGGTTCCCTTTTGCTCCACCTGTGTGATTTCTTTTTTCTCCGCGGATGTGGGCGTACTTTTACCACAGGAAACAACAAAAAGCAGTAAGGGAACAACTAAAAGTCTCCACATAGCTTTCTATTTTAACAAAAGTTTATACTTTATTCTTTCCATGAAGGTCGCCTTAGTTCTCTCGGGCGGTGCGGTTAGGGGCGTTGCCCACATAGGAGTTATAAAAGCCTTAGAAGATCTTGGCTTTGAAATCTCAGCCATAAGCGGTGTAAGTGCGGGTGCCCTTGTGGGAGCCTTTTACTGTGCAGGATACACACCAGAGGATATGTTAAAGATCGTAAAGTCCAAACACTGGCTCAGATACATAAAGCCAAGACTTCCAAAGCTGGGATTTTTTTCCCTGATGGACGCAAAGAGGTTTCTAAAAGACCATTTAGAAGTAGAACGCATTGAGGAGTTAAAAAGGGAGTTTCACATATGTGCTTTAGATATTCTCAGTGGAAGCACCCTTTACTTTTCGGAAGGAGAGCTCTATGAACCATTACTTGGAAGCTGTGCATTGCCGGGCATCTTTGAACCGGTGAAGTTTAAAAACTTTCTGCTCTTGGATGGAGGTATTACCAACAACCTTCCGGTGGAGCCCGTACAGAACAAAGGACTTTTCATAGTAGGCGTAGATGTTAATCCTACCTCTACCATTGGAAAGCCAAAGAGCATGTTTGCGGTGCTAATAAGAAGCTTTCTTTTGGCGGTCAGGTCTAACGCAGATAAAAGGAAAGAGCTTTGCAATGTGGTCATAGTACCCGATTTGGAGAATTACTCTCCATACAATTTATGGAAATTGGATGAGCTCTACTATCTTGGATACAAGAAGACCTTGGAAGTAATGAAGGACTTTCATGGACAATAAAATTCTCATAGACCCTTCAGAAGACAGAATAAACATAGCTAAGAAAGTTTCAAAGCTTGCATTACCCATCATCTTCTCAAACTTGCTTTACGCGGTAGAAACTAGTGTGTCCCTTATATTGGTCTCGGGTATTTCTTCCACCGCGGTGGCGGGAGTGGGATACTCTAACAGCATGCTTTGGTTCATATACTCCTTGATGGCTCTGTCTTACACGGGCACTTCCGTTTTAATAGCCCAAAGGGTGGGTGCAGGAAAGGACCCCTCTCCAGCCTTTCTGTGGGGACTGATCTTAGCCTTTTTGATCGCCCTACCTTTGACCTTTTTTGGTGCAGACATAACCACAGCCATTATGGTGCAATTTGGTGCCTCAAAGGAGGTGGCAGAAGTATCCTACCAATACCTAGAACCCATATTTCTCTTTATCACCGTGGGCTTTCTGCTAGAAGTCTTCTACGCCGCTTACAATGGCTACGGAGACACAAAGACCCCCTTCAAAATAGACCTTTTAATAAGTTTGACAGACATAATCTTTTCTTATCTTCTCATATACGGAAAATTTGGCTTGCCTCGGCTGGAAGTGGCGGGTGCGGGTTGGGGAATGGTCATTGCAGAAGTACTTGGTCTTTTGGCATACCTTTACCTATACATTGCCTACAGAAGACCCTTCCCTGTAAGATTAGACTTGGGAAGGGATGTTCTTCTGAAGATGCTGAGAATTGGCAGTCCCACTGCCCTTGAAAGGGCTATCACCAGCCTTTCCTTTAACATTTTTGTGGGTATGGTTGCCAGATTTGGAGACAAAGCACTCGCAGCACACCAAGTGGGTTTGAGGGTTGAGAGTGTGTCTTTTATGGTTGGCTTTGGGTTTATGATCGCGTCCACGGTGGTCTCTGGGCAAAACTTTGGTGCAGGCAACTATAAGGGCTTACAGCGTGGCATATCAACCATAGTCCACCTTACCGCCTTTATTATGGGTTTGGCTGGAGTTTTTCTGCTACTATTTCCAAGAGAGTTCTCTTACTTCTTTGTGAAGGACTCGCAGGTGGTGGATTTAGCGGTCTATTATTTGGTGATCGTAGCCTTATCTCAACCCCAGATGGCATACGCCAGCATATACTCGGGAGCCCTAAAGGGCATGGGAAAGACCCACATACCCCTTATGATCAACATCTCCTCCTTTTGGCTTTTTAGGATAATACCTTCTTATGTCTTTATAAAGTTCTTTCCCTCTCCCATCGTGCCTTGGGTCTTTATGAGCGTGGAGACCACTTTAAGGGCACTGATCTTTTACCTTGCCTACAGAAGGATTATTTCTAAGCTAACTTCACACACTATCAAGGAAATGCCGACATCCTGACTTTACCCCTTATAACCAAAAAGTTTGCACCTTTGCCGAAAGGTATTTCTGCGATGTATCCTTTCAGTGTGTCCTTGATAAGTCCCTCAAAGATCTCTTGGAAGTAGACAAAGAGCCCAAGAACAAACAGCAGAGTAAAGACCAAAACTCTCATGGCACCCTCCTTTTTAATTTTTTAAGTCCTTTACAATTAAAAATATTACCATTTCTTTTGCAGTCAACGGTATAAATCTTACCTTGTTGATTCACCTTAAAGTAAAAGTGGTCCTTATCTTTGACATAGAGTTTTGTTATATACTGAACTGTGCCCTTTTCTTCGAAGCCCGTGTCATCTGTTGCAACAAATATATCTTTGCACGAGAGTTTGTATTTAGAGTTTATCCTGCAGTGGGATATCCAGGTATTTAGGATGCCTTGAGCCAAAAAGTGATTTAGGCAAAGAATGTCGTTGGCAGATAGGTTCTGACATAGCCCAGGGTATCCACTTTCCGCACGGAGCAGTCTTCCCTTTTTGTTGAATACTATATACCCCCCGTAGCCCTCGGAGTGAGGCTCACACCCAGGGCTGTAATACACCGCAAGCCAGAGGTTTCCTACCTTTAGGGTGTATTCTATTACAAAATGTGCAGTGTGGTTCGAGGATAATCTCATACGACCAGAGGTGGTGAAAGGAGGGCATTTTGGACAATATATATGTTTCTCCAAGCTTTTTGGATCGAACTTAACAACCGGAGGAACTGGACAGACCCCTCTTAATACTTCAAAAGTGCCTAACCCTATGGAATACCCAAAGCTTATCAACAGAAATATTAACCACATCCCAAGCCCTTTGTAGAAACGCAATATAACAGAATATCATTGTGAGCATACCAACTATTTAGGACATTATTTGCAAACCAAAGAGAGCCTCATAAAAACGGTTATAGTTTGCAGGTCCTTGGTAGGTTGAGGTGCAGATATGCCTCTTGCTTCTCCATATATGGGTGAATAAAGCAGTGGACCGTCGTAGGTTATGCTTTCTATTTGGCATTCCCTTTTAAGCTTCTTGCTAATTTCAGTGGTAAATGCGGTCGCTTTGTCAAGGAGAGAAAACATTAACTCTTGCTTTTTGGCTTCCTGAGCATTTGCGGAAACGATCCATTGGGTCCCCTGGATGGAAAAGCTTATGCCCTCCATTTGGGCAAGCTTTTGAAGTATCAGGTCTTGGTCTTTGACATCCTTTAATCTGAACTGATAAAAGGCTTGAGCCCTAAAACCTTCGCATTTTTGGATGTTCTTTTCCATAAAACACTTTTTATCCACCCAATAGTTCCCTCCGGAGTAAGGAAGTCCCAGTTGGCTCAGCTCTTTATCTACCCTTCCCAGTAAAGAGAGGGCTTTTACTTCTTTATCTGCTTCTGTAGAGATGGTCAAGGTAAGAATGTATATATCGGGTGCTATCTGGTCGGATTGGGCAAGATTAACAAAAACCCTTAAAGGATTATCCTGTGCAAAAGACAAAGCCCAAAGGCTCAAAAGCAAGAAAAGGAGTCTCATCACAAAAATTATAGCTTAAACTTTCTTTCTATGAAAAAGGACCTGAGTTCAATGCTCGTTCAAGGTGGAAGGTTCAGCAGTGTGGAGGAGTTGAAGGACTATTTAGTGGAGTATGTATTGGAGCTCATCCTTATTGAGCTTGAAAACCTCCCAAAGGATCAGTGGGACAAAACTCTGAAAACTTGGGAAAAGATTGTGCTCCTTTCTTACGGACTGATGGGTAAGCCCTTGGAGGAGAGGGAAAAGCTTTATGAGCGTTGGAGGTTTGATGCGGTGATGAAGACCATTGTGGAAAATTTGGCGGAAGTCCTGAGGGAATCTTTACGTCTTGGGCTTTTGAAGGAAAAGCAAGAGCCCAGAAAACTTCTGCAAATTGCCCTGCAACATGCACTGAACAAAGGGCACCCTCAAAAAGAAATGCTCTTGGAAATAAAAAAGCTTATGGGCCTAGACTGAACCAGTACACAAACACCAAACTAAAAAGCACCGCCAGTAAAACAGGGATCGTTAGCACAAAGCCCACCTTCATGTAATATCTCCAAGATACACGCACTCCTTTGTATTCCAGAATATGTAGCCATAGAAGCGTAGCCAAAGAGCCTATGGGAGTTAGCTTTGGTCCTATGTTTGTTCCCACCAAGTTTGCCAAGGCTAAAAATTGGGTGATACTTTCTGGTAGCTGGGCGTCTTTTACCAACAGATTGACAACCATCACCGTAGGAGGGTTGTTCATGGTTGCAGAAAGAAATGCGGAGAGCAGTCCTGTCCCCACGATGGCAAAGGGCTCTCCAGCTTCAAAGAGCCATCTTATGGTATACACCAAGCTATCGGTGAGTTCTACCTTCTTTAGACTATAAACCACCACATACATACCAATGGAGAAAAACACAATCTGCCACGGAGTTAGAAGGGCTATTTCTTTAACTGACACGACCCTATTTTTCAGCGTGGCAAGGGTGAGCAAAAGGGCACAAAAGCCAAGAATCACCGAGATGGGCACTTGGACCTTTAACAGCTCCAAAACTAGAAAGCTAAAACCAATAAAAAGTATTACCAGCCAACCCATCACGAAAACAATAGGGTCCCTTATGGCATACTTGGGAGGGTAGGATTCAAGCACCTCCGGATCATATCGTTTTATCAAGCTCTTTTTGTAAAAAATATACAAGACAAGGATGCTTGAGATTATGGAAACAATGTTTGGCAAAAACATCAAAAGGGCAAACTTCCAAAAGTCTATGCCAAAGAAGTGGGCGGTGATGATGTTGGTAGGGTAATGTAGACCACATCGGAAAAAGACACCAAGCCCAAGGCTAAGCAGGTGATGGCTCCCAGCCACGCAGACCAACCTATGCCAAGATTTTTGGGCTTGGCAATAACCAAAAACAGGGTTAAAAGGAAGACCCCAAGGGCTAAGAGCTTTTCCATCTATCAGATTCCCTTTATAAGCTCCTCCACCCTCCTTTTGATTTCGTCTCTTATTTTTCTGAAAAATTCCAGCTTCTCTTCCTCAGAGCCCTCATGCTTGGCGGGATCCGGTAGCCCCCAGTGTTCCATCTTTGCCTCGGGCACCACAGGGCATGTCTCCTTTGCATCTCCGCAGAGGGTTATAACCACGTCAAGCTCTTGATATGGAATGTCCTCTATGGACTTTGGATAGTGGGCGGACATGTCTATGCCCTCCTCCTCCATAACCCTTATGGCGTAGGGATTTACCCTCTCTGCAGGTTGGGAACCAGCGGAGTAAATTTCCACCTGCTTTCCATACAGCTTGGCAAAATACTTGGCGTATGCCTCTGCCATCTGGCTCCTTGCGGAGTTGCCCGTGCATATAAAACCGAGCTTCATGGCTCTACCTCACAGGCTATTTTTTGAATTTTTGGAACTTCCATACCTTCTTCAATAAAGGGCAAAATCGCCCTAAGCATAGGATTTTCAAGGTTCAACCTGTAATAGACCCACCTTCCCCTTCTCTCCCAAAGCACCAAATCCGCCTCCCTTAGTACCCTCATATGAAAGGAAACATTCGGTTGAGAGAGCCCAAAGGCTTGAGTGATCTGACACACGCACAGCTCTTTGGCAGACAACAGAGCCCTAACGATCTCAAGCCTAATAAGCTCAGACAGTGCAAAGAAAAACTTAACAAGCTCCGTCCCTTTGGTTCCAGCTTGCATAAAAATAATTTTATATGAAAAGCTTCAGACCCACAAACAGCTTGCCCACATCCTACCCACTACAGCTTAGGACCCTATCTCAGTTTTTTTGCATAAATGACCGCACCCAAGAGGAAGGAAAAGGTGAGCTCAAGCCATAACAAGAAGGAGAGCAAAGAACCCAACACAGCGTATAAGGGATTAAGACTTATCAGGTTGATGAAAAAATTACCAAAGACAAAGTTTAAAAGCGTCTGGAAAACAAGGAAAAGCACAGAGGTTTCCAATATACGCAGTGGCTTTAGGATGTTTCGTAGAAAGAACCAATACATAAGGTATATAAGGGGCAAAAACAAAAGTGGTTTAGAAAGAATAAGGGCAAAGCTCAGGCTTTTGGGAATAAAAGACTGAAGAAGGGACAAGACCGCAGAACCTACCAATATAAAAAAAGAAAAACCCAAAAGATAAACTGGAATGAAGACCCATAGAAGGGTCTCTTTGAGCTTTATGTCTTCCTTTAGAACACGAGCAATTGCTTTAGCAAAGACTCTGGCGTAGCTTACCAAAAAGAAATAGGAGATGAAAAAGGAAAACACAGAACCTATTTCTCTGTGTTTGTATATTTTCAGAAGTTTGTTAATCAGCACTTCTCCATACGTTGGGGTAAGCTGGCTTATAACCTGCATAACCTCCTCTTGGCTTAGAAAAGGAAAAAAGCTCGCCAAAAACCCAAGGAATAGCAAAAGAGAACTGATCACCATCAAAAACCTTAAAGTCAATGCGGATGCATAGAGGCTAACATCTCCTAAGAATATCTCCTTAAGGGAGTAAAACAGTGCCAAAAGCCTACTTTTTACCATCAAAACTCTTGTATATCATACTCTACCATCTCCCCCTGCCAGCTCCTAAAAACATACCTTGTTCCATCCTTTGCCAAAAGATACTGAGGAAGTAAAGGCACCTTACCTTTGCCACCGGGTAGGTCTATGGCGTATGTGGGTATGGCATATCCGGAGATTCTACCCCTTAGGTAATCCATTATTTCCAAGCCCTTTTCTACGGTAGTTCTAAAATGTACTGCGCCCTTTATGGGGTCGCAATGAAAGAGATACTGGGGTTTTACTTTGATCCTTATCAAAGACTTCATAAGCTCAAGCATGGTTTGGGGGTCGTCGTTTATGCCTTTTAAGAGGACTGTTTGGTTTAAGACGGGGATGCCTCTGCGAAGTATGTTCTCCACCGCTTCTTGTGCCTCTGGAGTGATCTCTTTAGGATGGTTAAAGTGGGTGCTGAGCCATATGGGAGAGTATTTTTCAAGTATGTCCAAAAGCTTTTGGTCAAAAAAGCGTTGGGGTGCCAAAACAGGAAGCCTTGTGCCTATGCGTATGATCTCCACATGGGGAATTTTTCTGATTTCTGAAAGTAGTAGTTCAAGCTTTTCGTAGCTTAAGGTCAAAGGGTCTCCGCCGGAGAGTAGAACTTCCCTGATCTCTGGATGTGCCTTTATGTATTGGGTGATCTGTTTTATCTGCTCTATGCTTATAGCCCTCTCTCCCTGAGAGAATATTCTCTTTCTCATACAGTGTCTGCAATAGACCGCACAAAAGGTGGTAGTTTGCACCAAAACCCTGTCGGGGTATCGGTGGGTAAGCCCAGGGATCTCTCCCTCCTCCCTTAGGGCATCTGGCTCTCCATGACACTGAACCCTTTCGTCCACCTCCACCGCCCTTGGAATAGCCTGAAGCCTTATTGGGTCCTGCGGATCTTGGGGGTCAATCAAAGAAAGATAGTAGGGAGTTATAGCCATAGGATATATTCCCTGCGTCCTCTTTATGCCCTCAATTTCCTCTGGCAAAAGCCTTAAGAACCTTTCAAGCTCCTCTTGAGTTTTAACTCTATTTTGAATTTGCCAATGGTAGCTCCTCCAAAGCTCTTTTTTGACTTGCATCTGAAAAATCATATCAAAAACCACATACCCACAGATGGGCTGGGAACAGGTAATTACGATTCATTCATCACCAAATAACAGGGGATGGGGGCTGTTATCCCACACGGTGGGCTTGGAACGGGTTTGTCTATGTGAAGAATGATAGCTATATAAGGATTAATCGCCATCCCACGCAGTGGGCTTAGAACATACCTTGCTTGGGAAGTAGGAACAGGAAAAACAATGTCACCATCCCACACGGTGGGCTTAGAACAGGCGGGGAGATAAAACTAAAACCCTTCCCTGCTACTCTTGAATCGCCATCCCACACAGTAGGCTGGGAACAAGAAAAACTTGAGTATGTGCTTGACTTTATAGAAGAGAACCCGTCGCCATCCCACGCAGTGGGCTTGGAACCTTTGCGGTGTGCCTGCCCGGTGAGGAGGAACCCTTCCTCGTGTCTCCACCCCACACAGTGGGCTTGAAACAAAAGCGGAAGCTGTGATTCTACTTCTGTATGTTAAGGAATAGTCACCATCCCACGCTGTGGGCTTAGAACAAGGTTAAGGAGTTCTCTAAGAAGGCTGTAAGAGGTTGGTAGTCACCATCCCACACGGTGGGCTTAGAACAAGCCAAACTTTCTCAAAGTGTCCCCTTCTCCAATAGAATCTCCATCCCACGCAGTGGGCTTGGAACAAAAAAAGCTATACACTTTCGTAAGCCTCTTCCTTGATTTCCTGATGTCGCCATCCCACATAGTGGGCTCAAAACATCTCCCAAAAAGCTTAAAAATCAAAACCTTAACCCTCTCAAAATTTAAACAGCCCACCGGAAGGGCACACTAACCCATATTCAGTTGCCAAGTTGAACAAGGGTCCCAGTGGAACCCTCAAAACCTTATTTTTATTATAAACCAGTTTTTGGCTATTTTCCTGAAAAATTAACCTAAGCTTGTCAGAATTTCAGAGGCACGGAGGTTTATAATATTACGGCACGAGGGAGAATAATGGAAAAGGCTGAGGTCAGGACTTGGCTTGCGGTGGGAGGGCTACTTCATGATATAGGCAAGCTCATAGACAGGTCGGGGGAAGGAAGGGCTGAGGAGGAAGAAAAAGGGCAGTTTCTCCGTGCCCATGCGGTGTATTCTTACAAGTTTTTAAAGGAACTTTTGGAAGGGAAAGTAAGCAAAGAGGTGGAGGAGCTTATTCTTTCGGGTTCCTACCACCACAAACCAAAGCCCGGGAATCTTTATCACTTAGCCCAGCATATAGCAGACCTATGTGCGAGTAGCGAAAGGAGTTTAAGGGAGGATATAGAAACACGGAAAGAGGAAAAAAGACTGAAAAGCATTTTTGATTTGGTGAGTTTGGAGGAAACACAAAAGTTAGATAAATATGAGTATCAGCTAAGATGCTTGGAATTAAGAAAAGATGTGATCTTTCCTACGGAGATAGGGAAGAATAGAGAAACTGAAGGTAAGGAAGAGTATGAAGCACTCTTAGACTCTTTAAAAGAACGCCTTAAACAGCTTGACTTTAGAGATGGTCATAAAACTTTGACTAAGCTTTATCACTTGCTTTATAAATACCTTTGGTGTGTGCCTGCATCCACCTACGACAGAGAAAGGGGGACAAAGCATTATCCTGATATCTCCCTCTTTGACCATCTGAGGGTAGCCAGTGCTCTGGCGAGTAGTCTTTGGACAGACTATAACAAAAAGAAGATGCAAGAGGTAGAAAATAAATCGGTGGAGGAAAAGAAAGAGGCGGTGGAATTTTTGCTTGTTGAGGGGGATATAACGGGCATTCAAAGGTTTTTGTATCTGCTTTCCAACACAAAGGGTGTGGGCAAAAGGCTAAGGGGCAAAAGCTTTTTCCTTTCTGTGCTTCCTGTGATCCTTGGTAGGTTCTTTTTGCGGGAGCTTGGCTATCCTATGGTCAATCTCCTTTACGCAGGGGGCGGAAAGTTTCAGTTTGTAATTGGCTACGAAGAAGGTGTGGAACAAAAACTGGATGAGCTTCAAAGAAGAGTGGACGAGGTTTTGGTCAAAGAGTTTGGGGGACACTTGGGGGTGGTTTTGGGCTGGCGTAGGTTTACGGGAAAGAAACTCGGAGTGAATGAACTTGGAAAAAAGATTCATGAACTTTATGAGGAAACGGGACGCAAAAAGTTTCAAAAGTTCTCCACAGTTTTGGAAAACTTTGACCGCTTAGTCAATTACTTGGGACCGGATAACTACGAGATGTGTCCTTCTTGCCAAGTAAGCCTAAAGCCAGAGGGAGAAGAGTTCTGTAAGTGGTGCAAACTTTTCCAAAAGGTGGGCGAAAAAATTCCTAGGGCAGAGTATGTGGTGTTTTCTTCGGAGATGGGAGACCTTTACCTTGAGGGCATAGGTGGAGTTTCTGTGTACGCTAAGGGTCAAAATCCCTATGCATTGCCAGATGATACACTGCTACTTTTGAACCGCACCGATTTTGAAGACAAGGCGGACGGCTTTTTCTTCTTGGCAAACACGGTTCCCACAAAAGAAGAAGAGGGAAAAATACTCGTAAAAGATTTTGAAGAGATGTTGGAAGAGGAGGAGGAAGGCTATAAACTCTTAGCCTTTGTAAAGATGGACGTGGACAACTTGGGGCTTATATTCTCTCAAGGTTTGAAGGAGGACTATTCCATCTCTCGGGTAGCAACGCTGAGCAGGAGCTTAGACCTTTTCTTTTCGGGCTACATAAACACCCTTTTGCAAAAAGAAGAGTTCAAAAACAAGGTTTATGTGGTCTATTCGGGTGGGGATGATGTGTTTTTCTGTGCTCCTTGGGAGATTGCCCTAAAGGTGGCAAAGGAGATTAAAAAGGACTTTACCGAATACACCTGCCGCAACAAATTCTTTACCCTCTCTGCGGGCGTCTTTTTCCAAAAACCAACCTATCCCATAAGGTTTGGTGCAGACAAGGCGGAGGATGAAAAGGATATTGCCAAAGCAAAGAAAAACAGGATAAGCCTTTGGGGGTATTCCTTGTCTTGGGACGCGTTCAAAAATGCTCTGGAAAGGCTGAACGAGTTTATGAAAAACTTTGATGTCCATAGCCACAGGACCCTTCTTTACAGAATTTACACCCTCTTGAGGACATACAAAAAGGAAGGAAAGGTCAGCCTTAGGTTTTATCCTATGTTCTACTACCAGCTCCACAGGAACATAAAGGATGAGGAGGAGCAAAAAGAACTTGAGAAGTTGATCCTTGACCCAAAGAACGATTACAACATAAGGGATGATGCGGAACTCCTTTTGAAGCTTGTTTTGATGAAAACAAGGGGTGTGTCAGAAAGGGCAAAAGAGGAAAGTTATATACTTAATAAAGGAGGGTAAAAAATGAACGAGAGGTATCAACAAAGGAACCAGGAAGATCCATTGAGAGAACTAAGGGAAGAGATAGAAAAAAAGCCAATAACTGAGTTTACCGATAAGGAGATTTTCCATAGAAATGGGCACGCAAGTAGAGTAGCGAAAAAAGCCGACGTTAGCTCAGTGCAACTTAGAAAGGTCTTTCAAGAGTTTAAGGCAATAGTGGATAAGTTAAAGAAGGAAAAGGAAAACGATCCAAACGAGGCTATAGAGAGGGCTATGGGGAGATTATATAAGCTCTATGCTATTTTGGAATATCAGGCGAATAGGAACGTAATAAAAGAGTATTTCAAAAATTATATGTTTGCACTCTTCAATAATATAGAAAACCACAAGAGCATTGAAGCCTTTGAAAAAGCCTACGATCTTTTAATGGCTATAGTAGCCTACTCTAAGACTAAGAAATCTTAAGGAGGTGGGGCGATGTTTTCTTACAAAGGCACCGTGATAATTAAGTACGAAATGAAGGCTTTGACCGGTCTGAGGGTGGGAGGCTCCAAAGAAAACTTTGAAATAGGAGGGCTGGACAACCCGGTTATAAAGACCTTGGGTGTGATAGAAAACTACGACGGCAGGGGGAACAACCTACCGGAGGGAGCACCCTACATACCCGGCTCTTCCCTAAAGGGCAAAATGAGGTCTTTGCTAGAGTGGGCTAAGGGAAGGGTGGATTATATGATAGAGAGGGCTAAAAAAGAGGCTGAGAAGATTAAAGATGAGAAAGAAAGAAAAAGCAAAGAGGTTGAAGAGGCGGGAAGATCCTGCGTTTGTGGAAGATGTGAGGTTTGTAAGGTCTTTGGCACGGGGGATGCAGAAACGCTAAAAAAGTTGGGACTTGAGGAACTACCCGGACCTCCAAGGCTTAGGGTCTTTGATGCCTATCCCATCTGGGAGAGCATACAAAAGCTACAAGAAACCTTAGGTGAAAACATCTTTACGGAGATCAAGACGGAAAACGCCATAAACAGGCTCACATCCCGCGCAAACCCAAGGAAGGTGGAAAGGGTGCCCGCTGGAGTGGTTTTCTTTGGAGAGATGGCTTTTCATCTGTTTACAAAGGAAGACCCAGAGCTTTTAAAGGTGGTCTTTGAGGGTATGCGTCTTTTGGAGGATGACTATCTCGGTGGCTACGGTTCAAGGGGCTCGGGTAAGGTCCGGTTTGAGAATATAGAGGTAATCCTCAGACCAAAGGCATACTACTTTGGGTTTGGGGAAAGGGTAGAGGAAAGGCTAACTCAAAAAACCACCGTGCAGGAAATACTTGCAGACTATGACAACATAAAGCAAAAGCTCAGCGGTCTTTTCAATGCTTAAGGCTTTTGTTTTCAAACCACTCAGCCCTTTTAAAAGCTTTCCAACCACTAATACTATCTTTGGTGCCATATGTTGGGGCATCCGTTGGCTTGAGTCAGAAGGAAAGCTCTTAGAAACTTTGGAAATGTTCAAAACAGGAAGACCACCCTTTATAATTTCCGCACCTTTGCCTTGGAAGGAGGGTAAATGGGTCTTTCCACGCCCTATTCATCTTATACCCATGACGCCTAAAAATGTGGAGGAATACAAAGAATACAAAAAGTTTAAAAAAGCTCAATGGGTAAGTTGGGAGGTGTTCAGGGAGATTTTGGAGAAAGAGCCCAAAGAAAGTTTTCAGAGAGAAAAACCACAGATAAATAAAGATGTTATCCCTCACGCATCCATAAACCGCCTTACCATGACCACCGTAGGTGGAGAGCTATACAACGAGGAAGTCTATTGGCTCTCTTCCTTTGGTGTAATCATAAAGTTCTTTGATGAGAGCTTTGAACCTTTGGTTAATGCTTGCCTTGAGTTTTCTCAGCTTGGAGGCAACAAAACCACCGGGATGGGAAGGTGCAGGCTTGAGGAGACAGAACCGCCGGAGGGTATGGAGGAGTTCATATCCCAGAAAAGCACAAGGGCTTTTTTGATATCCGATTGCTTTTACGACCCAGAATTTGACCTAAAGAACAGCTTTTACGACATAAAGGTGCAAAAGCCAGCGGTAGAAAACGGGTTGACAAAGAGGGTTTGGAAAAACACCTTCTGCTATCTTACGCCCGGCTCCCAGGTGCAGGTAAAAACTCCCAAGGATTGGTATGGGGGTATAAAGGAAGTGTTAAAAGAAGGTAGCATCTCTGTTTATCAATACGGCATAGGCTTTCCACTTTTTGCGAGGTGGTGAAAATGAGGGTGCGTGTTAAAGTCCTTTCTCCTGTTCATATCGGCAACGGAGAGAGAATTTCAAGGCTTGAGTTTTTTGTGGAAAAGGGAAGGCTAAAGGTCTATAAGTTTGACCGAATAATCTCCACCATTGAAAGGCTCGCAAACCCACAGCTAAGAAACAACGCATACCTTTGGTTTAAGACAAGTAAAAACCTGAGCCTTGAGGAATTTTTGAGAAACTTCAAAATTAACCTGGAGCCCAACTACGAGCTTGAGATAAACGGAAGCCTTAACTCTTCTCAGGTGGAGGAGTTTATAAAGATCTTGGAGGGTCCATACATTCCCGGCAGTGAGCTAAAGGGCTCCATAAGACACCTAATAGCCTGTGCTTGGTTTATGGATAAGCCCGATTTAGTTATAGAAAAGGTAAAACAACTCTTGAATAGTGGAAGGGCAAAGGATCAGAGGGAACAAAACAATGTAGAGGGTGAATTGGAAAGGTCTGTGTTTTATCCAAAAGGTGAAAGAGACGCCCAGTTTGACGTGCTAAAAGTCCTTTCTATTCCAGACAGTCAGCCCTTGCCCTATCAAAGTCTGAGGGTAGAGGTTCCCAAGCTTATAGGCTCCAACAGAACGCTTTACCCTTGCGAGGCACTAAAGGAAGGTGTGGAGTTTGAAATGGAGATAAACATAAATAAAAACGCCTACAGAGGTTTAGAAACTCAAAGAAAGCTCCCGGAAATAGGCAAACACTTTTCTGACGAAAACGCCTTTTGGAACTTTTTAGTAGATTGCTCAAGGAACTTTTACTCAAAGCTTTTGGATGAGGAGATAAAGTTTTTCCAAAACCGTCATCAAGACATCGCAAAGCATTTAGAAAAGCTAAAAAATCATCTAAACACCAGTGGAGTTCTCTTGAGGTTAGGAAAGCACGAAGGAATTTTGAGCACTACCCTGTTGTTGATAGTGAAGGAAAAAGACAAAGCACTTTTTGACGAATTCTTTAGAGCCACTCAAAACATAGCAAGGGAACAGACCAACAAAACCAGAAGGGTCAATTCTCAGGGCTTGACCTTTGGATGGCTCCTTTTAGAGAGGCTTTAACCGCTCCCATTCCCATGGTGGTTTTTATTCCCACGCCCGCAAAGTTAGAAAAGAGGGCAAGGATAGAAAGCTTTTTGGCTACCTC
>Ga0081478_129170_pt1 | contig 23081 bp, 24 predicted proteins | sample OctSprmetagenome_FD_70983 | JGI IMG/M metagenome (GOLD analysis project Ga0081478, IMG submission 70983) | Hot spring and microbial mat streamer communities from Octopus Spring Streamers, Yellowstone National Park, USA - T=80-84 v2 (version 2) | ecosystem: Environmental > Aquatic > Thermal... | reverse complement strand
AGCACCTCCTAATGAGTAAGTCACCGACCTTCGCACCCATTAATTAAATTGCAACGACCCAAGAATTTTATTCACGATGTTTCGTTACAAATCGGGTTTACCGACGATGGGTTCAATTTCCCAACCATTTCGTGGCCAATGGTAATCCCAACCTTGTCCCGTCCACCAAGCAGCGCGTTGCAGGATTTGACCGACGCTAACCATCTTGGTGTGTCCGTCAAGGAAAGAAAACTGCATGCCTGCTGAAGGGCTCCATTCGGGTTGACCTGTTGCTTGGTTTTGAGTCAACTCCTGCCGATGGTAAACGCCCAATTCGTGGAAGGAGAAAATGCCTGCAGGTTGAGTGAACATCGCCAGCCGAGGGACATGACCGCGAACCCATTGAACCAAAGGCTCTGTAGGGCAAAGCCAATGAAAGCCAACAACGAAATAGTGGCGATAATGGTATGAAGTCCATCGCTTGCCTAAAGCGTAATTTGGCAGCGTTTGAATTTCATTAGGGTCACTGGGACATTGCCAAATCTGACCGTTTTTGCTGTATGGCAACAGTTGGTCACCATAAGTTCGGACACCATTGAACGGTTCGTGCCCCTCATAAACTTCGGCGCATTCGTCCATTGACAGCAAATTGGCATCTGGGATAGGAAATGCCTCATCCCAATCGCTGACATACTGCTCAAAAGCCATCCCAATTTGCCTTAAGTTGCTGAGACAGTTTGACTGCCTTGCGCTCTCCCGCGCCCGCATGAGAACGGGAAGCAACAACGCTGCCAGCACTGCTATGACAGCGATGACAGTTAACAGTTCAATGAGAGTGAAACCATGTTTTCTCATTTTCAACCGCCTGCCTTCCGATTTGCCTGCCCATTAATTAAATTGCACCGAACAGCGAATTTTATTCATCGACCTCCGTGCCTAATTGTTCAAAAGCGCACTCCTCGTTGTAGGTGTTTGTTGTGAACAGTCGTCCCTTAACACCAAAACTCTCACACGCTACTTGTTGTCTAACGAACAGGGTTCTGTGGTCAAGTGCACTGCAAGTGAGGAGGGATTGAGGATGGGTATAGACAAGTTCGTTCTACCAGAAGGACCTTTTGAGCCGACTTGGGAATCCCTCAAAAATTATCAAGTCCCCCAATGGTATCTCGATGCCAAGTTCGGCATCTTCATCCACTGGGGTCTATACTCGGTGCCTGCCTTCCAAAGTGAGTGGTATCCCCACTTCATGTATGTCAAGGATTTGCCGGTATACAATTATCACATCCAGAACTACGGTCCTCTAACGAAGTTCGGCTATAAGGATTTCATTCCACTCTTCAAAGGTGAAAAGTGGGATCCTTACGCTTGATTTGAATTTTTTAAGAAATCAGGGATAAAATACACTTTCCCAATTGTTCAATTCATGATGGTTTTGCCATGTATGACTGTCCATTCACTCGTTGGAACTCTGTCCGAATGGGTCTGAAAAGGGATGTGGCAGGCGAGTTGGCAAAGGCAGCGAGAGAAAACGGGCTTCACTTTGGCGTTTCTTATCATTTTGCCGAGCATTGGTTCTTCTTCCATCCCGGAAAGTTGATAGACTCCGATGTCAATGACCCTGAATATGCTGATTTCTATGGTCTAGCACAGCCTGAGGACACATCCCCAGATGAAGCCTTTCTTGACCACTGGCTCTAACGCCTCATTCACCTCGTTGACACATACAAGCCCTCACTTGTTTGGTTTGATTGGTGGATTGCTGAGAGAGAGTAAGTCAGTCTTTGAACCTTACCTTCGATTTTTTGCTGCTTATTATTACAACCGAGGACACCAGTGGGGCGAAGGAGTCGTAATCAACTATAAGCATGACGCTTTTCCTGAAGGGACAGCAGTTTTAGATGTAGAAAGAGGTCAACTTGGTGATATTAGCCCATTTTTCTGGCAAACAGATACTTCAATCTACCATAAGTCTTGGCGTCATATTAGAGATCATGATTATAAGTCACCAGAACACCTCATTCGCCAACTTGTCGATATAGTTAGCAAAAACAGTTGTTTGCTCCTCAATGTTGCCCCTCGCGCTGATGGCACAATCCCTGAGGAACAACAGGAAATCTTGATGAAAATAGGGGATTGGCTTTCTCGTTATGGGGAAGCCATTTATGGAACTCGTCCTTGGGTTACTTACAAGGAAGGACCGACGGATTTTCCCGCAGGTTCTTTTGTGGATGGTCAGGAAATTGAGTTCACTCCACAAGATATCCGCTTTACTCAGAAGGGCGATTACCTTTATGCCATATTCATGAACAGCCACGAAGGAAATCAACTTGTGATAGAGTCTCTCGGGGCTGATAAGCCGTATTCTCAAGACATTAAAGAGGTAGAATTGCTTCCTTAAGGAGAGAAACTTAATTGGCGAAAAGAGAAAGAAGGACTGTTCATTGAACTGAAGAGGAAGCCCGAGGACAAAATCTCCGCCTTAAGACTGAAAATAAAGTGAGGAGGGCGAGAAAGATGACGAAAATTCTCCGAAGGGCTTTATTGGTTTCCTTCTCTTTTTCGTTACTCATTAGCGTAGGGGTGAGGCTTATGAGAGCAAATGAAGAGGCGAGAGAGTATGTCTTCGGCTATTTGATCCTTCCCGTTGAAGGCGGTGTTGACAGAAGTTACGGGTATGGATTCTCCATGTATGTTCCTGCTTGGCCACTTCTCATGCATTACCCCGGACACAACTTCCAATCAGGACTGCCTAGCACTTGGATGTTCGCCCAAGATTCCCCTGTTTATTCCGACATTGAGGGAGGACTCGGATGGTGGAGGGACACAAGGTTTCCTACAGAAACGCCAAAGTTCATAATGGGAGGTGTTGGACCAGATTTTTCCGAGGTAGCAAATGGTCCCGGTCGTGGATGGGGAACTTGGGAAGAGCCAAGAGGTCTTTATGGTGTTGCCCAACTCAGTAACCGCCTCCTTTTCCCTTTGGATGGTCTGCGGATAAAGGATGGGGCAAAGGGAGAATTACTCGGCTACGGTTACCTCAACCTTCCCCTCACCGAACCGAAAGAAAAAACCAACAGCAAAAATGTCCCCACAGGAGGAAATTGTTGGACTCTCTTCATAAACGCCAACAATTTCAAAGGTCATGTTGCCTTCTTCCTTCCCTATTTTTGGTCCAAGCACGGACTCAGGAACCCCAATTGGGTCGGTCGTCTCCTTGACAGCAAGCCGGCTGATCCAAATAGGGCTGTTCAAATGGAAACTCAATGGATTCCTTGTCGGGTAGCAAAAGACAGTAAAGGTAACCTTTATGCACGCATAGCGGAGGTCTTGTTCCCCATCAACCACGATGGAGTTACTGTTCTCCTGCACAGGGATACGGTCTACAACGAGAAAGCGCTATGGGAGTCAGTTAAGACTTGGTTTTCTGGTGGGTCACCAAGCAACGGGAAAATAGACCCAAAAGGATCATATGTTCGCAAGATAAAAGGGAGAGGCTATAGCACTTGGGAGATTAGAATTCCCACAGGGGAAGGCGACAAAGAGATGAAGGCACTTTTGGACTGGGAATCCTTTGCCACCCCCATAGTCATTGACGAATACACTTATGGATACAAGTGGAATTACAAATTTGTGAGGAAATACCGCAATTTTGTCATTCTTCCGGAATTTTATCGCTTAGAGAACGCTGATGACCCGAAGAGAGCAAAATGGGTTCCGATACTGCCAGAAGAGGTTCCTCCTGAAACTCGTTTGAAGGAAGTAAAGTTTACTCGTCCCGTTGAACCTGAGCCAGAGCCATACACTACTCCGATAGATGACCCGAAGAGTTGTTGGAGAAATCCGGGACCGGTGGCAGGACCTTTCAAGGCGTATCTTGGAGACGGAAGCGTTGTCACTTACTACTGGCATAGGTTTGCAGACCAGCCAGCACTTTTGAATGCCGACTTAACGAAAGAAGAGAGGGAGGAGATGCAGAAGAGGGTCGAACTGATCCACAAATACTGGACGAAGGACCGAGAATATCTTCCTTCTTCGACGGTGGGCAAACTTATTGACCTTGATCCAGCCCAGATAGTGAAGCCGCCCAAGGGTTTTGAGGTCGGATATGTCCCAATTGTCGTTCGCCAAGAATTAGCGAAAGAAAAACCGGCGAAGCAAGGGCGATAAGAGCCTTGCACAAGTTCACAACTTCTCCCACAACTGCTTCAAGGCTTTCAGCGAAAGTTGTGTGACCTTTGGGGCAGCGAACCAGTGCTTATAAAGGCGAACCTGTTGATGGAAAGTTTTGAGAAGTCGCTTTGCTCTCTTGACAGTCATTCGGTCTGGCTCCTCGCCTGCATAAAGGACAGCGACCGTCAAGTCAGCAAGTTCTCGGAAAGCTTTCTTGCCTAAGACTGGAAACCGAGGCGTTTGGGCGCAAATTTCAGCGTTCTCCCAAGGGGTGGCGTTAAGTTGCAGGTTCAAACCTGCCTTGCGTCCCATTTGAACTGCCATCAAATAGCAATTGGCTATAACCTGCCATTTCGGTCTTGGCTTGTATCTCTCCCAAGTCCTTCGTCCCAGTTGCCACATCGTCGGTATCATGCCCAATAGCCACAAAATTGCGACGAACCACCAGATTATGTTGGGGTTGGCAAAGGAAGCGCGATACCTTCTGGCAAGCCATCTTTGCAAAAATTCCCACAAGACGAAGCCTCTCCTGTCATTGCTCGGCGTTGCGTCCAATGTAACCCAACCGTGACCGTCGATGAAAGCTTCAACCCAAGCGTGGGCATCATTGGCTCTTATGACCAAAGTCCCATCGTCATCCACTTCATCGCTGTAGAACCCAGTGACAACCCGCGCCGGTATCCCCACTGCTCGGCACATCAGTGCGAGAGCCGAGGCAAACCAATCGCAAGCACCTTCTTTGGCGTCAAACAGGAAAAAGGTCACAACATCAATGTTTCGACCAACAGCGTAAGGCGGAGAGTCGGAGTAGCGATACTGAGTTCGCAGGAAAGTTTCCAAAGCCTTCGCCTTGTCATAAGGTTTGTCAATGCCCCTGACGACCTGCAATGCCAACTCTCGAACGCGATACAAGTAGGGCGGGAAGTATGAGAACACTCGTCTCTCCTCTGGGGTCAATGAGGCACTTCCTTTGGGTGGCAAAGTCTCAGGTATGGGGATAGCGGTTACACTATAAGCGCTGACTCGCATCGGCGAAATTGGCAAGAGGCAACCGCTTTTGGTTCTCAAAACGATGCCTCTGGCTAACGCACTTAACCTCAACTTCACAGCCTCACCGGGAGACAAAAAAACGGGACGACTCAATCCAGAAGACACCACAGCCTCAATCGGCGGCGAAGCAGGTTTACTTGTTGGCTGCCAAACCATTTCCACAGCATCGTCTCGCACTTTCAAGGTCGGAAGTTGCGGGTCTTCTACTTCGTTACTGACACGCCAACCTGAGCCGACATAGTGAACATATGTCCGGACACGCCAACGCGGGTAAGTTGTCCCTTTCACCCGAAAGAGTTCTATATCGGGCAAGGAAATTGGACCTCCGGGCATAGTGAAAAGGTCGGGGAATTCAACGGCGCTGTAATTGAATCGGGCAAAAGGCAAAACGGGAAGCCTAAAAATTTGCTGGCTCAAAGGTGCTTGAAGCAAAGTCGCTGGCGGAACTAAAAGCAAACCAATTGTCAAGACTGTGGCGCTTCCCGTCACCGCCAATCTCCAGCAATAACTCAAGAGCAACCCTGATGTAACCTCTCCCAACTGCCCCTTTTGCCACCGAAGAAGCAAACTTTCCGTCGAGACTAGGAATATTCCGACCACCATCGCTGAAATGAGAGCGAAAACGACTTCCAAACTGGCAACCATAGGGATGCTTAGCCCGAAAATGGACAGAACAGGCACGACGATGAAGGAGACAGCAGCATAGAATTCGCCCCACCACCGACCGACAAGGTAAACGACGATGACAGCAACTACAGCCACCATCATCAACCACGCAAGGTCACCAGTAGCGCCCGCCATAACTGCCGCTTGCCAATTGCCTCCGATGGTTGCGATAATTCCCAAGAGCCCGCCGAGCCACAAAAGTGCACCTGTGGCTCGAAAAACCGGTTGAGAAGCGTGAGATTGCAAAAATGCGGCTGAAAGACCAACCAGCGACCAAGCATAGCAAGTCATTGCAAAGGCGTAACTTTCAGTAGTTAACGCCACAACCCAGAATGCGATGAGCAACAACACGGCTGCCGCAAGATACACGACCCAAAATGGTTGACGCATATGGCTTCACCGTCCCATCATGCGAGTGAGTTCACCGCTGAAAGCGCTTGACAGTTCATTTTCGCCGATAGGAAGCACCCAGACCCGCCAACCTTGAGACCTCAGGTAAACGGAGAGGAAGGGTGAATAAGGAGTTGTCAAGACAACACCTTGCCCTACCGCTTCCAAATCTCTGATGTGGAAGAGTTCGGGTTCAAGGAGCGCCAATTTGCGCCAGATGGGAAACCAGTCCCCATTGACCTCAATTGGCGGGTCGGGCGGAGCCCAAAAGATGACCTTCCAATGATGGCGAACCCACTGGCGAACCAAAAAGGCAGCGTAACGGACAAGTTCGTCCAAAGTCGTCTCACCATCTTCGCTGATGGGACGGTGAGCGGCAGGGTGACGGTCTAACAAAATCGCCCCACCTTGCCTAAGGGAAGGCAAGGTTTGAATTATGTTCAACTCGCCCTGATGGGCGGTGATTTTCCAGTGAATTCGCTTGAGCGGGTCTCCAATTTGATAAGGTCGGACGCCCCAAAACTCATCACCGCTTAGCGAAGGCAGGGATGTCTGAGCGCTCCTTTCATTCCAATCCAGTGTGTGCATTGCCCCTTGCGGTTCCACTGGCAGTGGCTTGGGGTGAGGGTATACGAGCACTTGGTCCGAGGTTTTGACTTGACGGGTTGCGATGAAAAGCCCCAAGGGGTCTTGTGCCAACAGCAGCGCCCTGCCAACCGATTGAATTCCCCTCTTGTGGAAACGCACCCTTAATTTGGCTTCGCTGGATTGGTGCGGCGGGATTTGACCGAAAACCAAATGCGGTCTGTCAACCGCTTCAACTCTCGGTGGCAACTGAAGTTCCACTTCCACCAAGTAACGCGGGAACATTCCTTTGTTGACGAGCCTGAGCGTCAAAGAAACTTCTTGCCCCTCAACTGCTTCAGGTGTCCCGCTAACTTCGAGGTGGAGCGGTCGAAGCGTCCAGTAGGCAAAAACTTTTGCCAAAACCATGAGCCCAAGCAGACTGAAAGTGACCAGAAACATCAGTTCATTGCCCAAAACGAGGCTAACTGCCAAAAAGGCAAGGGCTGCGGTGATGACAGCGACCCGCCTCAAGCGAGGCGTCAGCAATGTAGTCCGTTCTTCATCTGCCCCGTTAAGGCTACCCATAAGCCTTCACCTTTCCAACGGCACAGGCACGGCAGCGATAATCTCTTGAATGACTTGCTCAGGAATGATGCCCCGAGCCTGTGCTTCCGCTTTCAAAATCAACCTGTGAACCAAAACTGCAGGCGCAACAGCCTTTATGTCATCAGGTGTGACGAATTCTCGCCCATGCAACAGAGCCCACGCTTGACCTGCCCTCATCAAACCTAACGAACCTCGCGGGCTTGCGCCTAAAGCAACGGCTGGATGATTTCGAGTCGCTGCAACAATCTGGACGATATAACGGCGCAACGAGGGAGTTAGCCGAACCAAGCGAACTTGCTTTTGGATTTGCAAAACTGTCTCGCTGTCCATGACGGGTTGGAGTTGCTCAATGGGATGAGTTATTGCCTGCTGCTGCAATATGGTCGCTTCCTCTTCAGGTTGTGGGTAGCCCAACCTCACTTGCATCAGGAACCTGTCCAATTGAGCCTCAGGCAAAGGGTAAGTCCCATGCCGCTCAATGGGGTTTTGGGTCGCAATCACGAAGAAGGGTTGAGGCAGCGCATAAGTGACGCCATCAACGGTGACCTGTGCTTCCTCCATCGCCTCCAAGAGAGCCGATTGGGTTCGCGGCGGCGAGCGGTTAATTTCATCAGCGAGCACGATGTTGGCGAAGATGGCTCCCGGTCGGAAAGTGAATTCGCCAGTTTTCTGGTTGTAAACGGTCGTCCCAGTTATGTCGGACGGGAGCAAGTCGGGGGTGAATTGAATTCGCTTGAAAGTTCCGCCGATGCATCGAGCCAACGCTTTCGCAAGGGTCGTCTTCCCAACGCCGGGGATGTCCTCAATGAGCAAATGTCCGCCAGCAAACAAAGCGGTGACCGCTAAGCGAACCGAACGAGTCTTTCCGATTATGACCTTTTCCACCGCATCAGCCACTTGTTGCATTCTCTTCGTCGCTTCGGAAAAAGGAACCATGCACTTAGCACCTCACACTCCGCACTTGTTACGGCAATTTCGTCAACTTAAGGTTTTGACCGTCGGTTTCAACGAGCAGGCTGCCCTGTTCCCCCGTTACCCACACGCTTGCGCCCAATCCTTGCAAGGTTTTCACTGTCTCAGGGTCAGGATGCCCAAAAGGATTTTGACGCCCTGCCGAAATAACCGCAATCTTTGGACGAACAGCCGTCAAAAAAGTTCCCAAATTGTGCCTTGAACCGTGATGCGGCACATCCAAAATTGTGGCTCTGAGATCCGCTCCAGACTGGAGAAGCCACCGCTGCCCTACTTCCCCAATATCGCCAGTGAACAGAGCACTCACTTTGCCGAACCTGAATTTGAGCACGGTTGAAGCGTCATTTGGGCTCCACTCTGAAACCCTCGCCACAACACCTTCGGGCGGTCCGAGAACTTCAACGACTACCTTATTTCGCGTGTCCAGCCACAACCTTTGCCCAACTTGAGCGACGACAGTTTTGATCCTTTCGTCCGACATCAAAGTTTTGACTGTCTGCCATTCTTTTTCTGGGCTATCGCCGACGGGCGCCCAGAATAACTGAGGTCGCAATTCCGATGCCAATATCGGCACGGCGTTGCAGTGGTCTTTATCGGGATGTGTGACCAAAATCACATCAATCCTGCGAATACCTATTCGGGCAAATTGGGAGAGAACTTTTTGAGCCATCAAGTCCTCCCGACCGTCCTGTCCATAAGTTTGAGTTCCAGCATCAATCAACATCGTCGTCCCGTTGGGGGCTACAAGCAGGATGCATTTCCCTTGCCCGACATCGGCGAAAAGCATCAAAGCGGTTGGGCGAAAATCGCGATAGGTCAGCCAAACGCAAAACCCCGCCACGAACATCAGCGCGACCAACCCAATTTGCCTCACCGTTGCCTGCAATTTCTCCGTCATGCCCCGTCCCTTCCTTGTTGCGTTGCCATTCACCCAAATTTTGCCACCTGCAGGTGAAGTTTTAAGGTTCTTGGCTTTCCGATGGATTGTTTTCTGTGGGCGCTAAAGGCAGTTGGTGCTTCGGCTTCGCAACCAATTTTCGCTCAAAGAACAGCCTCAATCGGTGCGAAGCAACCTTCAACAGTGCTCCCGCTAAACGAATCAAAATGCCCAAGCCTATCAGCGGAAACAAAATCAGTGGGTAACGGTGGCGGTAGTTTTTCAGGTAGAAAAGCCACATGCTTTTGTGGTGCTGGATGAGGGAAGGGACGAGTCTTTGGTCACTGCTGCGACCGACCTTGTGGGTAATGACGGCGTTGGGGCAAAAAAGGACCTTATAGCCTGCCTGCCATGCCCGCCAGCACAAATCCACATCCTCGCAGTAAGCCCAAAACCTTTCGTCAAGACCTCCAATCCGCTCAATTAAATCGCGCCGAACTAACATTGCCGCTCCCGAAACCCAATCAACCTCGCGGACTTCATCGTAACCGAAATCCGCCAGCAAGTAACGGCGAACGAAAGGGTTGTTGGGGAACAAGCGCCCCAGAAAAGTGTTGCGGAACAAGCCCGCACCTATGTCTGGGAACGAGCGCGCAGAACGCTGGACGCTCCCGTCAGGGTTCAACAACTTGGCGCCGATAATTCCCGCCTCAGGGTGGGATTCGGCGCAATCAATCAAAGCCTGAAGAGCACCTTGGTGGACGATGGTGTCTGGGTTGAGCAGAAGTATGTATTTGCCGCGACTGTGGTTAATGCCAATGTTGTTGGCTTTCGTGTAGCCAAGATTTTGCGAGTTGACCAGCAACTTCACCTGCGGGAATTCTCGCTCAATCATCTTAGCAGTCCCGTCGGTTGAAGCGTTGTCCACAACGATGATTTCAATTTCACCGCTTTCCAACCGCGAACCTTCATCCCTCAGCAGCGATTGCAAACATTCGCGCAAATCTTCGCGGACATTCCAAGAGACGATGACGATTGAGAGAACGGGCTTCTCTTTCATGTTCTCCATCCTTTCGCCCTTGCACCCGATGCTTCACTATTCGCCCTTCTCCTGTCCTTCAGTGGGCAACTCTGCCTCTTCGATGAGCATCACTGGGATGCCGTCGCGGATGGGATAGCGGCGACCACATTTTTTGCACACGAGTCTCAGTATGTCTGCCCTTAACTCCAAGTCGCCGCGACATTCAGGCACCGGGCAGCACATGATTTCCAAAAGCCATTGAGGGATAAGTTCCTGTTGCTCCGACATTTCTCGTCACCTCTCGTCACCTGTTGAAGAGCCGTCGCCAAAAGGATGACACGAAATTTCGGCAATGTATCTGGCAACTTGCAAAACCTTTTGCACCTCGCACTTCGCACCCTGCACCTCTACTCTTCAGGTCTCAGAAGCGGGAAGAGGATGACCTCTCGGATTGACGAGGAGTTAGTCAAGAGCATGGTCAACCTGTCAATGCCTACGCCCAAACCTCCTGTCGGTGGCATCCCGTATTCCAGAGCCCTGACGAAATCCCAATCCAAAGGATGGGCTTCCATGTCGCCCCTCTCCCTGAGCCTTTGCTGCATCTCAAACCTCTCCCTTTGGTCCAACGGGTCGTTCAATTCGCTAAACGCATTGGCGATTTCTAAGCCGCCGATGAACCCTTGAAAGCGTTCGGTCATCGTTGGGTCATCTGGCTTGCGTTTTGCGAGGGGTGAGATTTCAACGGGGTAGTCAATGAGGAATGTAGGCTGAATCAGGGTGGGGACGACTTTCTTTTTGAGCGCTTCGTCAAGGACGCGACCCCAGTGGTCGGTCGGCTCGACGGAGAGCCCCAGTTCCCTGCCGATTTGTCTCGTTTTTTCGTCATCGCCGCGAAACTCACGAAAGTCAATTCCTGTTGCTTCTTTCAAAGCATCCATCAAAGAAACCCGTCGCCAAGGCGGTGTCAAGTCAATGGTGTGCCCCTGATAGACTATGGTCGTCGTGCCCAAAACCGATTGGGCGACATAGGCAACCAACTCCTCAGTTAATCGCATGATGTCGTGGTAATCGGCATAGGCTTGATAGGCTTCAAGCATGGTGAACTCAGGGTTATGCCGTGCGTCCACGCCTTCATTTCGGAAGTTGCGCCCGATCTCGTAAACCTTATCGAAACCGCCGACAATGAGCCGCTTCAAGTAAAGTTCCGGCGCAATGCGCAGATACAAGTCCATGTCAAGGGCGTTGTGGTGAGTTATGAAGGGACGAGCCAAAGCACCACCGTAAACGGGTTGAAGGATCGGGGTTTCGACCTCGATGAAACCTCGTTCATCCAAAAATCGCCTTATGGCTTGGATTATCCGAGAGCGCTTGACAAAGATTTCGCGGACTTCAGGGTTGGCAATCAGGTCAAGGTAACGCTGTCGGTAGCGGACTTCAACATCCCTAAGCCCATGCCACTTCTCTGGAATTGGGCGCAAGGCTTTCGCTAAAATCCAAAACTTGGAGACCTCAACAGAGACTTCACCTGTCCTCGTTTTGGTGACAATCCCCTCAACGCCGATGATGTCGCCAGTGTCCAACTCCCCAAATTGCCTGTATGCTTCCTCCCCGATATTGTTGAGCCGAACCAGAAGTTGAATTCGCCCAGAACTGTCTACCAAGTCTGCGAAAGTGAGTTTGCCATGCTCCCTGAAGGCTGTCAGCCGCCCCGCAACCCGAACCGTTTGACCCTGCAAAGTTTCGTAGCTAGAAACGATTTCCGCTGCCAAGTGGGAACGCTCGAACTTAGTGATGGCGAATGGGTCAATGCCCTTTTCCCTCCACCGAAGCAGTTTCGAGAGCCTGTCCGAATACAGAGGGTCATGCTCCACCATCTTCGCTCCTAACCCTCCTCAGCAGGATTTTTGAGCGTAACAGTTCCGTTGAAGTTTTGTGCGGGAACCTGAAACGGCAACTTACTGCTCTGAACTCGCAACGCCCAACCCTCAACGCGAAATTTTCTCAATCTTGTATCTCGTCACACCCGCTGGCGCTCTCACTTCCACAATATCGCCCACTCGTTTGTCCATAAGTGCTTCTCCCAGCGGCGATTGGTATGAGATTTTGCCTTCCAGCGGGTTGGCTTCAAAAGGACCAACGATTCGGTAGGTGACCTGCCTGCCCGTTGACAGATTTGTCAACTCAACGACGGAACCAAAGCCGACCTTGCTCGTTGGGATTCTGCTTTTCGGGACAACTTTCACCATCTTCAGAATTTGCTGCAATTCCTCAATTCGCCCCTGAATGAAAGCCTGTTCCTTTTTGGCGTCGTCGTAGTCGGTATCTTCCATGAACTCGCCCATCTTGCGCGACTCTCGGATATGTTCCAGCACCTCCTTCCGCTCGCGCTCCAACAACCGCCTCAGTTCCTCCTCCAACGCCCTCTTGCCCTCCTCGGTGATGAGGATGAACTCCTCTTCAAATTGCTCTTGCTCTTCAGGCACTTTAGGCTTCGGCTGTGCCATAGGGCGATCACTCCCGGTTCACTTTAAGTCAGCAGTTTAACGGCACATTTGAAATTTGCGAGTGTTTCCCTCTGAGAGTAGCCCTGCCATTTTATCACGCTTTCGCAGCAAGGTCAATAGCGCTCTACCTCACATTCTACTTTTGGTTTCCACGACGCGCTATCTTCTTATCGGCAAAGCGAACCGAAATTTTTCGATTTCGCTGCGGTGCAGTTTGATCGACCGTTGTGGCAAAATTTTTGCAGGCGGAGGTGGTCACACACGGAACGGATTGGCATAATGGGCGGAACTTTCGACCCAATCCACTACGGACACCTGATTGCGGCAGAAGAGGCGCGATTTCGGTTCGGATTGTCTCGAGTGATTTTCGTCCCCTGTGGCGTCCCGCCTCACAAAAAGCCTTACGAAGTCACACCAGCAGAGCACCGCTACGCTATGACCGTCCTCGCAACTGCCAGCAACCCTCACTTTGTCGTCTCTCGTGTTGAAATCGAACGCCCCGGACCTTCTTACGCTGTGGACACAGTTAAAATCTTCCGACAGCAATTTGGCGAAAGGACAGAACTGTTCTTCATCACAGGGCTTGACGCCGTGCTGGAAATTCTGACATGGAAAAGCCACGACGAACTCATCCGATTGTGCCGATTTATCGCTGTTACCCGACCGGGCTATGATGCTGTTAAATTGCGCGAGCGATTGCCTTCCGACTACTTGGAAAGAATTGACCTGCTGGCAATCCCGGACATGGACATTTCGTCAACGATGATTCGCGAGCGAGTCCGCAAAGGCGAACCCATTCGTTACTTGACCCCTGAAGCCGTGTGTGACTACATCGCCAAGCATGGGCTTTACAAGTGAGCCTCAAAAACCCGACCGGAGGTGAATGTCTTGGCGCGAAAAACTGAAAAGACACCTTGGGAGTTAGTGGAGTTCTTCTGTCGGATTGCTGACGAGAAGAAGGTCAGCGACTTGGTCGTTTTGGATGTGTCGCGACTGACCCCGATAGCCGATTTCTTCGTCATCGGGACATGTGAAAACCCGCTGCACATTGATGCTGTCGCGGAAGAGATGGAATTCAGAGCCAAACATGAACTCGGCATGCTCCTCAGGCGGACGGGTGAACCCATCTCCAACTGGGTCGTTTTGGATGCCGGCGAGGTCATAATTCACTTGTTCAACCCCGAATTGAGGGACTATTACGACTTGGAAACGCTTTGGGCTGCAGCGGAGAAGTGGGTTTGGGTTGACAACACTTTAAAGCCCGAAGTCGCCCTAACAACCCCGTAGCAGCCCACAAAGTCGGAAAAATATTCAGCCCAAAGGAGGCGAAGGGGATGGTTGAGCATTTTGTCCAATTCCGTGTGGAAGGGCAGGCAATTTACGGGATGATGCACTTGCCCGATGGCAAAGGGAAATTCCCTGCCGTCGCCCTTTGTCACGGCTTCACGGGCAACCGAATTGAAGCACATCGACTTTTCGTCAAAATGGCGAGACTGTTGGCGGCTAATGGCATTGCTGCATTGAGGTTCGATTTTCGTGGCTCAGGGGAAAGCGAAGGCGACTTTGAGCAGGTGACTGTCAGCGGCGAAATCACCGACGCCCTTGCCGCTCTTGAGTTTTTGCGAAAGCAACCCGAAATTGACCCAGAACGCATTGGCTTGATTGGCTTGAGTTTGGGCGGATGTGTGGCGGCTTGCGCTGCGTCTCGCGACGGGAGAGTTAGAGCGTTGGTCCTTTGGGCTGCTGTCGCTGACTTGAAAGGCATGCGCGGAAGGATGCAACCTGAGGTTCGGGAGTTGCTTGAAAAGCAGGGATGGATTGATTTTGGTGGCTGGAAGGTCTCCAAAAACTTCTACGACGACGCTGAAAAAATTGACCCGCTCCGCGAAGTGCTGCGCTACGACGGTGCGGTTCTCATCGTTCACGGAGCAAATGACCCAGTCGTCCCCGTTGACCATGCCCATCGCTACCATGCCGCTTTCCAGTGCAAAAAACAACTCCACATTATCCCGGATGCCGACCACACTTTTGCGAGGCTGAACTGGGAAGAGGAAGTTATGCGGGTCACTTTGGAGTGGATGAAAACCCACCTTTGAGCAGCGCCAAACTCTATCTGGCAGGTGATTTGCGATGCCTAAGAAGCGGACAGAAATTCAGGACGCCGATGAGAGGTTCGTTCGCGTCATTGTCGGCTTGCACAAACTGTCCCAGTGGGCAAAAGAGGCAGGCATCACGGAAAAGGAACTCATAAAGGAAGCGAGAAGACAGCGTAAGTTAATGGCTAAGGAAAAGCGCAGGATGGTGAAGGCAACTAAATGACGAGGCTTAATGTTTTCTACGACAGCGATGTGGTGAGTTCAGGTTGCGCTACGACGAAAGGTTATCACAGTGCTGCTCGTTCGCTACTTGTAATTGCGGCGGCAGGATTAGTGCAAGGCGTAGTCTCGGAACAAGTTGTCCAAGAGGTCCAGAAGGTGCTCTCAACCAAACTTGTCCGCCACTTACCTCAAGCCACTCAGGTCTTTCGCGAACTGGTTGAGGGCTTCTTCAAAATCGTTCCTGACCCGACACCAAACCAAGTTCAGCCTTTCACGAGCCAAGTTACAGATCCAGACGATGCCCCAATCCTTGCAGCAGCGGTCCTTTCAGGCTGCAAGGTTCTGGTCACTTTCAACACGAAGCACTACTCAAAAGCGACAGGAATTTTGGTCATGCGTCCCGAAGCGTTTCTGGAGTTGATAAGGAAAGCGATTTGCGACGCTGTGAGGTGATGAAGCGAGGGTGCATGAAGGGAAGCGGAAGGGCTTGACGCTTTTGATGGCGCGTTGGGTTCTGCCGATGACTTCCCCTCCCATCCGCGACGGCGCTGTGGTCATTGAGGGTGACCGCATCATCGCTGTCGGCGAGTGGAAAGAAATTGCCCGTGAGTTTCCAGCCGAAGTTTGGGAATTCCCTGACGGAGTTTTGATGCCGGGCTTGGTTAACCCTCACACTCACCTTGAAAACACAAACTTCGCCGAAACGATCAAACGCCCTCAAACTTTCAACAAGTGGCTGTTGCAAATGGTTCGCCTCGTTCGCAGCCAAACTTTTGAAGATGCTTTGCAATCATCTGTGAGGGGAATCGAGCAACTAACAAAGTTCGGGGTGACATGCATCGGCGAGTTTTCTCGCTTTGGCGCTTCGTTTCAAGCCCTTCGAAACTCGAGGACGAGGGCAGTTGTGTTCAAAGAGTTCATTTGCCTGCGGGATGAAGATGCAGAAAGGCAATTGGGCGAACTTGCACGGTGGCTTGAGGATGCGAAGGAATTGATGAACCCACTTTTGACCATTGGTCTTGGACCTCATGCACCATACACCGTCACGCTGACGGCTTTCAGGCGAGTTATCGGATTGGCGCAAAGAGAGAATTGCCGCATTTGCATCCACGCTGCCGAATCGCCATCAGAGCGCAAACTCGTTGAGCAGCGCAAAGGCGTATGGCGTTGGTGGCTTGGAAGTGTCCTTCGCGATGTGCCTCTTTGGCTCTCTCCCATCCGCTACCTTGATTGGCTTGGAGTTTTGCAACCTAAAACTTTGCTCGTTCACTGCGTTCAAGTTGATGACGCCGATATTGCCCTTTTGGCTGAACGCAAGGTTTGGGTCGCTCACTGTCCGAGGTCAAACGCAAACTTGAAGGTGGGCTTAATGCCTTTGGGAAAAATGTTGTCGGCAGGTGTGAAAGTTTGCTTGGCTACTGATGGATTGGCGAGCGTTGACAGTTTGAGCCCTTTGGACGAAATCCGATTTGCCATTAAGGTTGCTCGCGAGCATCCGAAACTTTACCCCACACTCCCGCCGAGCCGTTGGCTTCGGATGGTCACTTTGGATGCAGCGGCTTCATTAGGGCTTGACAGGTTTGTCGGTTCTCTGGATGCGGGTAAGCAGGCGGACATCGCAATTTTTCGGTTCAACGCCAGCATTGATGACCCTTACGATGTGCTGCTGAGCGAAGGGAGAGAGGCGACTGCAACAATGGTTGCAGGCGAGTTCGTTCACCAACGAATGTGAGCCTCAAATTACTTTGCCAAATGCGAAATCGCCTCTTCCCGCTCCAACCACATCCGAACGAGTTCGTTTTGCTCCTCTTCCGTAAACTCTGGGGTGTCGTAAAGCCCTGCCTTTTTGCGCTGTTTGAAGGCTTCATAAAGGATGATGGCTGCTGCGGCTGAAACATTTAGGCTGTTCACGAAACCAACCTGTGGGATGACGATGCGCTCGTCCGCCAATTTGCGCGCCGTCTCAGAAACGCCATGCCCTTCGTTCCCGAAAACGATAGCGACTTTGCCAGTGTAGTCAACTTCCGTGAACTCCTTAGCCGTCGGGTCAACATGGGTGCAGTAAATGCGAAACCCCATTGCCTTGAGTTCGTTCAAGCAGTCTTCAATCGTTGGATGTTGAATAACCGTCAGCCATTGATGGCTTCCCGCAGAAGTCCGCTTGTCAAGGACGATTGGGTAAATGCCCCTATGGACGACATGCAGGAACTGAACGCCGACAGCATCGCAAGTTCGGCAAATTGCCGAAATGTTTCGCGGGTTCTCCAGTTCCTCAAGCACGACCCTCAAGCCAAACTGCCTTTTCCGTGCTACCTCTCTCATCTTCAGAAGCCTGTCTTCCGTCACCGCCACAGCCATCACCTTCGCGCCTTCAAAGTTTGCTTTCCTGCTCGCATCACTTTTGACAAAAACACTCGCTTATGGGTGCAGGAACTCAACGGGAGCGTAATCGTCGGTGAGAAGCGGGACATCGTTGAAAGGAATTCGCTTCAAGTAAAGGTCGGCAGCGTAATTGGGCAGTTGGGCGATTTTGATTTTGCCCTCTTTCACCATCTCCTCGGCTCGCTTGACCAAATCTTCCCGTGAGAGTTTCAAGGGTTTGACGGGCGCAATGACGATCAAGTTTCGACGGTCGTAAAGCCAAGGCATCCTCCGATACTCAACGGGAAACAGGTAAATTTCGGGAAAGACCGAGAGCATCGTTTTCAGGATTGAACGGGTCACTTCCGAGCGGAAACCTTCCAACCGACCGACAAGGTTGAACACCACAGCGCCATCACCCGTCAACCGCGACTTTGCGAGCCACCAAAATTCCCTCGTGACGAGGTGGAAGGGCAGCGTGACTTCGTATCGGCTGCCGTAATAGGCATCCAAGATGATGAGGTCGTAACGCTCTTTGGTCTTGCGCAAGAAAACCCTTCCGTCCTCAATGAAAACTTTCATCCGTTCGTCCTCTCGGAAGTCAAAAAACTTCTCGGCAACCTCTTTGACCACAGGGTCAATCTCAGCGGTGTGGATGACCATCTGCGGGTAGTCTTTGTGAAACTTCTTTTGAGCCGTCGCACCGCCGAGCCCGATGAAGAGAACCTTTTTCGCGTCGGGTTTGAACAGCAAACCCAAATGCAGGTAGTCCGTGTAAACGAAAACTGCCCTGTCTGGGTCTTTCAAGTCCATCGCACTCTGGTAACTGGCATCAAATCTCAGGTAGCGGATGTTGCCGACTTGTTCCACGATGATGCGGTGATACAAACTGTCGCGCCGATAGAGCACTTGAGCGGCAGCAAGGGAAATTACCAGCAAAGCCGAAAGCAAAATCAAAGCCAAATTTGCCCGCCCCGAACGCCGAGACGACGAAATTGCTCCAGCCACGAAACAAAGCAATGCGGCGAAAAGAGTTGCAGCCGTTGTTTGCATCAACACAGCACTCACCCCCCATTTGGGAAGCAGAACGAAGGCGCAACCCAAAGTCCCTGCGATGCTGCCAATCGTTGAGACTGCGTAAATGCTGCCGGCAGTCCTTCCTGCAGTTTCCACTCCTTTGGACGCAAGTCGGACAAGATAGGGCGAAACTGTTCCCAAAAGGATTGTGGGCAAACCGAACAAAACCGCTGCTGCCAGAAGAACTCCATAGCGCCCCATTAGACGCTCGAAGACACTTTCAACGGGCATAGGAACGCCACCAGCGCTCACAACGACTTCTTCTGGGAAAAGCCATTTTTCCAGCGGCGAGATGAGACCTATGCCGATGGCTGCGAGAATTAGCAAAATGCCAAGCCCATAAGGTGTTGGGAATTTGTCGGCAATTAGACCGCCGAGGAAATAACCGACGCTCAACCCTGCCAGAAAAACGCTGATAACGCTCGCCCAAGTGATAGCGCCGCTGCCGAAGTAAATGGGCAAAATCCGAGACCCGCCAGCAATCTCCAAGACCATCACTATTGCCCCGCAGAGAAACGCGATGAGCCAAATCATGCCAATCACCAACCAATATGACACCTGCCGTCAGTTGCGTCCATTAAGGATGGGCGTCGTTGATTTCAGCCACAGCGTAGGCATCAAAGAGCAAGTTGGGTTGAGCCAAACCTTTCTCCATCCTGAAACTGGCGGCACAGGCAATCATGGCAGCGTTGTCAGTGCACCATTTGAGTTCTGGCAATGCCAGTTGCCATCCTCGCTTTTCCGCGAGCGACAGCAGTTTTTGCCTTAGCCTTCGGTTGGCAGCAACCCCGCCCACAACGGCAACCCGTTCAGCATCGGTCAATTCTGCCGCCCGCTCCAAATTCGTCAGCAGCATGTCAACCACAGCCTCTTGAAAACTGGCTGCAATGTCAGCGACGGTTGGGTTCGGTTTGCGTTTGAGCCGCTCCTCTAAGCCCTTAAGGTAACGCACGACTGCTGTTTTCAAACCTGCAAAAGAGAAATCCAACGATGGCGTCAAATCGGCTCTCGGAAAGGCAATGGCGTTGGGGTCACCGCCTTCCGAAGCCTTGTCAATTGCAGGACCGCCGGGGAAACCTAACCCCAAAGCCCGAGCAACTTTGTCAAAGGCTTCACCCGCAGCGTCGTCTCTCGTTCTCCCCAAAACCTCGTAATCACCCACATCCCTCACCCAAATCAACTCCGTGTGCCCGCCCGAAACCAGCAGGCAAAGAAAAGGAAATCCCCACTCCTTTTGGTTTCCGTTCGCTTTTTCCGCGTCCCTCGTCCCCCGTCCCTCGCCCCGCTCCTTCAGAAACACCGAAAACACATGTCCTTCAAGGTGATTGACGGGTATGAGTGGCAAGTTATGAGCCAATGCTACTGCTTTAGCGAAACTCACGCCCACCACTAACGAACCAATCAAGCCTGGGCGGTTGGTGACCGCAACGGCATCTAAATCTCGCCAAGTGACTCCGGCATCAGAAAGGGCTTGTTGGACAACGGGAGCGATAAACTCCATTTGCTTTCGCGACGCTATTTCAGGGACGATGCCGCCGAAAGGCTCGTGCAACTTCGTCTGTGTCAGCACAATGTTTGAACGCACCCAGACCTTGTTTTCAACGACTGCCGCTGAAGTTTCGTCGCATGAAGTTTCAATGCCCAAAACCAACATGCCGCCATCACCGACAGCATTTTGTCACGCATAAGGAAATCGGAGACTGGACTTTCTTGCGGAAGATAAGCAGGGTGGCAAAAGCCTTGCCCCTACTCGAAAATTCGCCCGACGGCAAAATCGGTTTCGCCCAAAATCGTTGAGCGGATTTTGTCCTTGCTGAAAAACAACCCGTGCCAACGCCAACCGTCTTCTGCCCAAACCAAAACCTCAACGGCTCGCTCTTCAGGGTAAACGAGCCAAACCTCAGGCACACCGATGCGATGGTAGTCCCTGAGTTTTCGCTCCAACCGCTCTGTTTCTTCTTCGGAAGCCGAAACGACTTCAATAGCGATGTCGGGCGGAATTTCAAGCCGCTTCAGTTGCCGAATTTGTTCTGGCGTCCCACCTCGCTCCTTCCGCAGAAAAAGCAAGTCAGGTTGACGAGTGCGAACTGGGTCTCGTTGGACAACGACATCAAAAGGCGCTTGGATGACTATGCCCAATTGTCTCGAGGTCACGAAATCATCCAAGACTCTGAGCAAGACCTTAATAAACCATTGATGTTCTCCGCTTGGCGCTCCCACAACTATCACCTCTCCGTCCTCAATCTCGTAGCACTCCAAATCTTTCGGCTCACCCTGCAGGTAATCCTCCCAAGTGATGACCTTCCGTGCAACTTCCGCCATCTTCTTCACCTCCGCCACAAGTTTGCCATTGCGGAACGAAGGATGGCAAAATTTCGTCAAACGAGTGGCGATTTTGGAGCAATGAAAGGCAGGTGTGTTTCTGTGCGGTCAGGGATACTTGTGACCGTTTTCGCAGCGTTCGTGAGTTTGGCAACTGCCCAGAAGTTGCCCATCCAAGTTGAAGTTCGTCCCCTCTTCGGCACAACCGTCCCCCCAACCTCTTGCTTGCCCCTCAAAATCGTCGTTCAAAACGATGGTCCGTCAATTGAAGCCACTCTTGTCGTCTCGCCATCGCGCGTTCGCGCTGAGCGGCGTCACTTGTTCCATTTACCGCTTCCGACGGGTAGCCGAAAAGAAATCATCGCCCTGCCTTTCGTTTTGTCCAACACGATGAGCATTTCTGTCAGGCTTGATGGAGTTCGTGGCATACCGGAGCAGACGATTTCTGTCACGCCGAACGACAATGTTAGGCTCGTTGTTGCTGTCGGCGATGAAATTGGCGGTCTGGAATGGCTTCGGCAATTGAATCCTCAGCCTCAATCGCCACCAAAACCAGGACCTGCACCTTTCTTGACTCCGGGAGCAACTATGCCGCGAGAGTGGGTTTGGGCATATTGTCGCCCCGAAGATTTGCCCGATAAGGCGGGTGCATTGACGGGCGTAAGCGTGCTTGTGCTTGGAAGCGGTTCTGAAAGGTTGACAATGAGTCAATGGCGGGCAATTCGCCGATGGGTGATGATGGGCGGCATTTTAGTTGTGCCCGGCGGTTCAGCGGCAATTTACCTTAGGCATATCGCTTTGGCTTCTTTGCTACCTATCCAAAAACCGAGAACCGCCCAAATCTCCGATTGGACACCACTTGCCCGTTGGCTACAAGTTCAGCCCCCACGCGAACCAGCATTCACAACCGTTGGCACATTGACCGACGACGCTCAACTTTTGTGCGGGACTGAGAACTTGCCACTCGTTGCCGTCCGCCGTTACGGGTTCGGTTCAATCGTCTTTGTGGCTTTCAACCTTTGGGACAAGCCATTTCGCGGCTGGCAAGGATTGCCCAATTTTTGGCGCAAGTCTATCGTGCCATTGACAAACTTAACGGTCGCAAATCTTTGGTCGGTTTGGCTTACTCCTTTAGGCGAGTGGCAGGGATGGCAGCGCTACCCTGTGCCTTACGCTCCGATGACAGGAGGAACTCCAACCCAACCGCCACCTCTGCCTTTCCGCTTAGAACTTCCCAGCGTCACCAACATTGCGATGACTTTGCTTGCCTACTTCGTCATCATAGTCCCGCTGAGTTATGCGTTACTTCGCAGAAGGCGAGCCCTTGACTGGCATTGGCTTATCGCACCTGTCTCTGCCATCGCTTTCGTTTTTCTCATCGGTCAAGCGACTTTGGGCTTGCACCAAATTGGCACTCAAAACCTCACTCGCGGGACGGTGATTGTGGCGGCGGGAGAAGCAGACGCTTATTTGCTTGCCGGCTCAACTTTGTTCATTCAGCGCGCTGGCAACTACCTTTTGGACTTCGGTGAAGCCGAAGGCGTGTTCTCGCAAATTCATGACTACTACGGCGACATGATGGGCGGAACAGTTCTGGAAACTTGGGACGGTCTGACGGTCTCAACGGTTCTGCGAGTTCCTAACCTGAGTTTTCGGTTGCTTTATTTCGCCAAACCAATCACGCTCAATGGCACCATTGATGTCAAAGTTCAGCGGCAAGGAAACAACTTGCAAGTCACGGTGACGAACCGCCTGCCTGTCTCTTTGAAGTCAGGGCAATGTCGTTTGGTCAATCAACGGACGGCAAGTTCTTACGAGCCTTGGCGCCCGTCAGTGTTTGAATTCGTGCCTATTTCAACGGCACAATTGCCCGCTTTGGCTCCTCAGGAATCGGCGACAGTGACCTTGCCAATTCCGCCATCGCCTTCGCGCTCACCTTCGCCGAGATGCTTGCTCGTTACTGCGGAAGCGGAAGGGTTGGACATGACGCCCAGCCTGAACGCTCCTGCTCAGCGAAAATCTTATGTCACCCTTCAAGTCGTTCGCGGCTTGCCTTGACAAATCTTTGAAGTTCGGTGATGTGGCATGAAAACGCTCAGAAAACCGCCAATCACGGATTCGTTGCTGTCAAAGATTGTTTCTGCTTTGCTTTCCATTGACCCAGACATTGTTGCGGCTGTTTTGTTTGGGTCAGCCGTTTA
>Ga0081478_160218_pt1 | contig 23118 bp, 30 predicted proteins | sample OctSprmetagenome_FD_70983 | JGI IMG/M metagenome (GOLD analysis project Ga0081478, IMG submission 70983) | Hot spring and microbial mat streamer communities from Octopus Spring Streamers, Yellowstone National Park, USA - T=80-84 v2 (version 2) | ecosystem: Environmental > Aquatic > Thermal... | reverse complement strand
TTGTTTAGTTTTTTGTCTAAGTCATCTATTCTTTTGTCTAAATCATTTATTCTTTGATTTAAGGCTTGGATTTCTGTTTCTATTTTATTAAATCTTTCATCTATTCTAGCGAGCTGAATTTCTGTCTGCCTCCTGAAATCCATAAACTCTTCTCTTGTTATTTGAGCTAAAAGTAATAAAGTTATCATATTAAAATTTTAAGGCATCATTTCCTCTCATCAAAATTTACTAAACTTTGGTAGGAGGCTTAATCTACCTTTAAAAAATACCCCATCTTTTAACATTTTTCTTATAATTAATATACTCTTCTTTAAAAGTCTCTTCTAAAATTTTCTCTTCAATAGGAATAACAATTCTATCAAGAATGAAAAAGAATAAAATGGAAATGAAAAATCCAATCAAAGTTTTAAATAATAAAGAAAAACCTATAACGAGCAATAAATCTCCAAAATAAATTGGATTTCTTATAAATCTGAAAATGCCTTCCTTTACAAGTTTCTTTGGTTTATCACCAGGAATGATAGTTGTTCTATTTAATATCAAGGTTGAAAGTCCTAAAAAAATAATAATTAAGGCAAAAATGATTATTAAAATACCAAGAAAACTTGAAACTTCAATAATTAAAAATTTTCTTTCTATGTAAGTTAAAAAAATTGAAAGAATCAAGAAACTAATAGGAATAAATTTAATCATTTATAACGGGAAATTCCTTTCTGTAAATATCAACTTCATTTAAATCAATATCAACAATAGCAAATTTTTCACCAATGCCCATATCAATTATAACTTCGCCTCTTGGAGAAACTACTAAGCTATTACCACCAAATATATCCCCATATCTATTTATACCTATTACAAACAATTGATTTTCAATTGCTCTCGCCCTAATTAGTGTTTTAAAATGCTCAATTCTACTTATGGGCCACTCGGATGGAACGAAAATTATTTTAGCACCTTCAAATGTAATTTTTCTAGCAATCTCTGGAAATCTCAAATCATAACATATCATAACACCAATTTTACCAAATTCAGTTTCAAATATCCCAATTTTATCACCAGATTTAAAGATTATATGCTCATTTAAAGGTTTAAAAAGTTTCATTTTTGAATAATGACCAATTATTTCACCTTTTTTATTGAATAAAAATGAGCGGTTGTAATAATTTCCATTTTCTTTATAAAATAATGAGCCTGCTAAGATATAGGTTTCTTTTTCCTTTGATAGCTTTGAAATGCCTAAAATGATTTCTGAATTCTCATATTCACTTTGAATATCATAAGGCTCTAAGTTATATCCCGTAGTCCATAGTTCAGGAAGGACAACAAAATCTATTTCAAAATTTATATTTTCTAATATGTTTTTAAATTTTTCAAAATTTTCAAATTTATTTTTTGTTGGATTATTTTGGATTAATAAGATTCTCATCTTCTAAAAACATAAATTTTTTATTTTCATAAAATCGTTTTCTTTCTTTTTTCTCTTTGGCATATACTTCTTCTTCCTTTTGATGAATTTGTTTTGGTAATGAAACAGGGTTTCCGTCCAATTGATTTATATTTCTATAAAATCCCATCCATGCTTGCTTTGGTTTTACTCCAATTGGAACAAATAATTTGTTTTTATCCCATATCATAGAACTTCTGCTTGGACTTGCCATTTCATAAACATCACTCATAATTATAACTTCATCAGGACATGCTTCTACACAAAAACCACAATATAAACATCTTCCTGAATCCCACATCCAAACCGCTGCATATCTTTGCCCTTTTCCAATAGGATTATCTATTGGGTTTTCATCACCTTCAATATAAATAGCTTCTGATGGACAAATAGCAGCACATAATTGACAAACAATACACCTTTCAGTTCCATCTTCATGTCTTTGAAGTCTTAAAGCCCATCTTGCCCTTTCAGGAAGTCTTCTTTTAATATCAGGATATTGAATAGTAAATTGATTCTTAAATATATTTTTCAAGTTATGCTTTAATGTTATGTAAAGACCTTTAAAAATTGCAAGAATTTCACGCATAGGAAAATTTTAAAGTTCAAATTTGCTTTAAAATTTTAAATAGTATCAAAAGTTGAAAATAACCATATCCAAACTTCTACCAAATAGTTATAAATTTTATATTTTAAGGAAATTTTCAAAGAAATTTGATGCTATATTTTATATTGGAGAAGAAATTGAAGAATTAAAGTTGATAAAAAATTTAAAATTTGTAAAGGACATTAAAGATATTGAAAATTTTGGTTTTTTTGAATTTGAAAAAAATAAAAACATTGATATGGAATGTTTGTTAAATTTACTAATTGAAAATGAATATAAAAGGGTTGATTTTGTAGAAAATCCAAAAGAATTTTCAAGAAGGGGCAGTATTTTGGATGTTTATTTTGAGAACTTTTCATTTCCAATAAGACTTGAATTTAATGATAATGAATTACAAGACATTAGAATTTTTGATGTTGTTAATCAAAAAAGTTTTAAAAAAATTGAAAGTTTTAGGGTCCTCTTGAAAGGTCTAAATAACTTGAAAAACTATTTAATTATTGAAGAAACCTTAAAGCCAATTAAAAAAATAAAAATTATTGAATTTTCAAATGAATTTGAAAAAATTAACATAAATGAGTTTATTAAAAATGGTTATAAAGTTATTTTTGCTACTATTGATAAAGAAAGAGCAAAAGCATTTAAGAAGATGTTTAAGAATGTTAAAATTATAAAAGGTGAATTTAGGGAAGGGTTTATTGATGAGAGAAAAAAAATTATTTTTATTTCTTTGGGATTTTTTGGAAATTTAAGAAGTTATAAAATTTATAGGAGCTTACAGATTGGAGATTTAGTTGTTCATAAAGATTATGGAATTGGTAAGTTTATTGGAACTGAAATTAGAGGTATTTTAGAGTTTTTTAAAATTCAATATAAAGATGGAATTTTGTATGTTCCAATTTATAATGGACATTTAATTAAAAAATATCTTGGAAAGGAAAATGTTGAAATAAATAGTCTTTCAGATAATAAATGGAAAAAAACATATAAAAAAGCTTATGAATATGCTCAAAAACAAGCATATATTATAATTTCAAAGCTTTCTTTAAGAAAAAGCCAAAAAGGATTTAAATTTAAGAAATTTGATGAGGAAGAATTACTAAAATTAACATTTCCTTATGAAGAAACATTAGACCAAAAGAAAGCAATTTATGAAACATTAAAAGATATGGAAAGTGATAAGGTTATGGATAGATTGATAGTTGGAGATGTTGGATTTGGAAAAACTGAAATTATATTGAGAGCAAGTTTTAAAGCAGTACTAAATAATAAGCAAGTTGCTATTTTAGTTCCGACAACAATTTTAGCATTTCAACATTATAATAATTTTAAAAAGAGATTAGAGCAGTTTGGTGTAAATGTAAAGATGTTAAGCAGATTAACACCAACTAAGGAAGTTAAGGAAATTAAGGAAGGTTTAAGGAAAGGATATATTGATATTGTAATAGGAACACATAAATTATTAAGTAAGGATATTATTTTTAAGGATTTGGGATTGCTTGTAATTGATGAAGAGCATAAATTCGGTGTTTTACATAAAGAAAAATTAAGGAATTTAAATGTTTTAGTTGATACTCTATATTTATCAGCAACACCTATACCAAGAACACTTGCAAGTGCTTTAAAAGGACTAATTGACATAAGTATTATTAGAACCCCTCCAAAAGGCAGAAAGGAGATAAAAACAATTGTTAGTTATTATTCTGATGAAATTGTTAAGAAGGCTATTTTAAATGAAATTATAAGAAATGGTCAAGTTTTTTATGTTTATAATCGCATAGATAAAATTTATGAAATTAAGGATAAAATTCAAAATATGTTTAAAAATTTAAGAGTTGAAGTAATTCATGGAAGAATGGATAAACAAAAAATTGAAAATATATTTTTGGACTTTTATGAAAAGAAAATTGATGTTCTTATTTCTACAAATATAATAGATGCTGGTCTTGATTTTCCAAATGCTAACACAATAATTGTTCAAAGAGCTGAAATTTTAGGACTTTCTGAATTACACCAATTAAGGGGTAGAGTAGGAAGAAGCTCAAAGCAAGCCTATGCTTATTTTTTAATAGAAGATAGAAATTTAAATGAAAATGCCATTAAAAGATTAAGAGCTATTGAAAATTATAGTTATCTTGGAAGTGGATATGATATAGCACTGGCAGATTTGGAGATTAGAGGAGCTGGAAACTTGTTTGGTTTTGAGCAGTCAGGACATGCTTATAATGTAGGATTTTATTTATATTTAGATATGCTTGAAAAAGCGATTTATAAATTGAGGGGAATGTCTTATAGTGAAAATGAAATTGAAATAAACATTCCCGCTTATTTACCAAAAGAATATATTGAAAATGATGAAGTTAGACTTTATTTTTATGAAAAAATTACAAATGCTAAAACATTAAATGAAATTGAAATTATTGAAAGTGAAATTATTGATAGATTCGGAAAATTGCCAAAAGAAGCAGAAAATTTAATTAACGCTTATAAGCTTAAATTAAAATATAAAGATTGTGAAAAAATTATTATAAATGAAAATGAAGTTATTTTATTTAAAAATGGAAAAAGCTTTTTTATGGAGCAGGCTGTAAAATTAGTTTTTATGCAATGATTTTAAGAGGACGAAAAATTGATTTTTCAGAATTATTGAACAAAACAACTTTTTTATGCTTTGTCCAATGAAAATTTTAGAGAATTATTGAAGGGAGCGGAAGTCCCTTGCCGAAAAATGGGCATTTTTAAGGCGAAGCATCAGTTTAAGGGTGGGTGGGAAAAATGAAGAAAAACAAATAATTTCATAATTATTAGACAATCCAAATTTTTTATGCTTTGTTCAATAAATAGTGTTAAGTAATTGATAATCAATAAGTTATAAAAAATTTTCTAAAATTATTGATTTAATGGGGGGACTATTAGGGGGGCGAAGCCCCCCAAAGCAAAAAATGGGGCATTTTTAAGCCGAAAGGCTTGATTTCAGGGTGGGTGGACAAAATATAGAAAAATAAATAGTTTTAGAATTATTGGACAATGCAACTTTTTTATGCTTTAAAATTTTCAAGTTGTAGGAGGTGATAATGTATGCGTCTTATAAATATAACTTTTACCTTGCTTATAGGAATAAGCTCATTTTTTGCTTTTTTGAGTTTTGGATATGGTTGGATAGTCTCTTTAATTCCTGCTATTGCTATTCCTTTTCTATCTTATCTTCTTGCTAATTATCTTGCTCACAGGAAATTAAAAGCAGTTATTTCTTTTGGTGTTGCGCTTTCTATTTCTTTAATTATAGGAAATATGTTAGCTTTTATTATTACAAAGTTTGTTTCCTCTTTATTCCATAGCTATATCTATCTTTTGATGAATTTAATTATGATTTATATTTTCTTTGCGTTTTCATATCAAAATAGAAAAGATTTAAAGTTTGGTGAAATTTTAAATTTCTTTCAGAGGGATTTTAATGATGTTCTTGGAAGACCCAAACTTGTTGATACAAGTGCGTTAATAGATGGTAGAATTTTGGAGTTAGCAAGAGAAGGTATATTGGAAGGAGAGCTACTTATACCAAAATTTGTCATAGGTGAAATTCAACATATTGCTGATTCTACTGAGCCTTTAAGAAGAGAGAAGGGTAGGAGAGGATTACAAGTTTTAGAAGGATTAAAGCAGTTATCAGGCAAAGTTATAAAGGTTGAGATAATCTCTGATAGCCCAAGAAACAGAGAGGTTGATCATAGGCTTATAAATATAGCAAGAGCAAAAAGAATTCCTATTATAACCACTGACTATAATTTACAAAAATTAGCAGAAATTCAAGGGGTTGAGGTAATAAATATAAATAAAATTACGAAAGCTCTTTCTCCACCTGTTATGCCTGGCGAGAAAATAAGAATAAGAATAATAAGAGAAGGTAAAGAGCCTGATCAGGGACTTGGTTATCTTGAAGATGGAACTATGGTTGTAGTAGATCATGCTAAAAGAGATATAGGAAAGGAAATAGAGATTGAAATTGTTTCTGTTTATCAGAGTGAGACAGGAAGAATTATATTTGGTAGAAAGCAGGAAGAAGTTAAAGTTTGAGTATATATATTCATCCAAGTAGTAAAATTGGTAAAAATGTAGAAATTGGTGATAATTCTTATATTGGAGAAGATGTTATAATTGGAGATAATACTAAAATTGGAAGAAATGTTATAATTGAAGGTCCTTGTAAAATTGGGAAAAATAATGTTATATTTCATAATGTTGTAATTGGTTTAGAACCCCAGGATTTTAAATATAAAGGTGAAAAAACATATGTTGAAATTGGTGATAATAATATAATTAGGGAATTTGTTAGTATTCATAAATCAACAGGTGAAGGAAACAAAACGATAATTGGAAATAATAATTATATTATGGCTTATGCTCATATTGCCCATAATTGTAAAATTGGTGATGGAGCAATTATTGTTAATTGTGTTCAACTTGCGGGGCATGTTGAAATTGGTGATTATGCTTATGTGTCTGGACTTGTTGGTGTTCATCAATTTACAAGAATTGGTGCTTATAGTATAGTTAGTGGAATGTCAAGGATAAATCAAGATGTTTTGCCGTTTTCTATGGTAGAGGGTAATCCTGCCTATTTAGTTGGAATAAATCTTGTAGGTTTAAGGAGGAGAGGATTTTCAGAGGAAAGAATAAGAATCATTTCTCAAGCCTTTAAATTTATAAAAGATCCAAAATTGAACCTTAAAGATGCTCTTAATGAAATTAAAAAATTACCACAAAATGAAGATATAAAAATGCTTATAGAATTTATAGAAAGTTCAAAAAGGGGCGTTATTAAAAGAGTTAGAATTTCAGAGTAAAAAAGCACAGGGATTTAATTGGAGGGACATTCATATCTAAATTTTAAATCCTTTCTCTCTTAACTTTTTGAGCAATTCTTATGGCTTCCTTAGCATCTTCTATTGTAGGGATGTAGAAGTCATCAGGATACCTAACTTGGACAGCATATCTCGTTAGCTTATGAGCATTAATTTCATATAATTTTTCAAATTCTTTATCATCCTCCTTACATAATTCTATAAGTTCTGCTAAATCATGCGTTTTTCTGAATGGTTTTCTAATAAATGTAAGGTATGCTTTAAGATATTTCTCAGTACATTGATGTGAATGAAAACAAATAGCATTCGTAAAGGGTTTTTTTGTATTTAACTCATCCTTAGCTATCTTTAAATCTCCATCCGCTAAAAAAATCCAAAACTTAACTGAATTTTTAAAACTCAAATTTCCTTACCTTCCTTTATAGCATAATATACGACACTTCCTATATTATTCTTATTTTCAAAAAGTTCAAAGTCCGATTTTAAAATAATATCATTAGGAATTTTATTTCTTGCTAATTTAAGTTTTATTCTGTCAATAATATCCCATTTTTCACAAAAGCTCAATTTTCTATCAACTACAACTAATATGTCCCAATCGCTATCTTCTTTAAAATCACCTCTTGCTCTACTTCCAAAAAGAATAATTTTATGAACTTTTATATTCTCCTTTTCAAGCTCCTCAATTATTATTTTCTTTATCTCTTTCAGCTTCTCATTCATAATTAAATCCTTTTTCTTTTAACTTCTTTAAAACAAATTCTTTTACCTTTTTTGCTATCTCAACTGCCTCTCTTGCCTCATCCACACTTGGAAAATACTCCTCCTCACCATAACGAACTTCAATGGCATACTTTGTAAGTTCGTCTGCTTCCAATTCAAACAAATATTCAAAGCTTTTATCTAAATCAGTACAATCTTTTATTATGGCTGTAATATTATGGGTTTTCCTTATGGGCTTTCCATTATATATTAGGAAAGCTTTTAAATACTTTTCTACACATTGCTGAGCATGAAAACATATAGCACTACTTGCTGGATCTTGCGTATTTAGTTCATCTAATGCTATTTTTAAATCTTCATTTGCTTTTTTTATCCAATTAATTACTGTCTTCTCATTCATATTTCAATACCTTCTCTCACAGCGTAATATAAAATTTTCCCTACATTATCAATATCTTCAAAAAATTTCTTCTCTGATGTAATAATAATATCACAGATTTCATCAATTTCCAATATTTTTTTTTGTATTTGTTTAATAATTTTCCACTTCTTATGAAAATCCAAATTTTTATCTATAATTACATAAAAGTCCCAATCACTATCTTCCTTAAAATCACCTCTTACTCTACTTCCAAAAAGGATAATTTTATGAACTTTTATATTCTCCTTTTCAAGCTCCTCAATTATTATTTTCTTTATCTCTTTTAGCTTCTCATTCATCTCTAAATTTTAAATCCTTAATCCACTTAATAATTTCCTTCTCTTTAATTCCAATTTTCATCAAAACAAATTCCTTAATTTTTTCAGCAATGCGAAAACATTCCTTCGCTTCTTCAAGTGAAGGTATATAAAAATTGTCAGGATACCTAATATCCACAGCATAATTAGATAAATTTGACACATCTAAATAAGAAAAATCAGGGTCTGATCTTATACAAAGTTCTAAAAGATAATCTAAATTATGAGTTTTGCTAAAAGGTATATTTTTGAAGGTCAAATAGGCTTTAATTAGTTTTTCTACAAATTGTTGAGAATGAAAACAAACAGCAGAAGTAACTATTTCATCTTCGGGTAATTTGAATTCATTTAATATAAGCATAAAATCTTCAAATGCTTTTATTAGCCAAAATTTTAATTTTTCATTCATAACTCAATTCCTTCCTTTAAAGCCTCAAAAATAACACTTCCATAAAAATCTTCATAAAAACCCAATTCACTTTTATTCTTTATTATTAAATCTACATCTAATAGTTTTTTTGCCAATTTCTTTCTTAGATTGCTAATTAGAAGAAATTTCTTCTTTCTTTCAATATCATCTTCCACAATAATTAAAACATCCCAATCACTATCTTCTTTAAAATCACCTCTTGCTCTACTTCCAAAGAGAATAATTTTATGAACTTTTATGTTCTCCTCTTCAAGCTCATCAATTATTATCCTCTTTATCTCTTTTAACTTATTGTCTATCAAATTAGTATCTTTATTCCATGCTTTTTAGCTGTTTCTAATGCTATTTCATATCCAGCATCTGCATGCCTTACAACCCCTATTCCTGGATCATTTGTTAAGACCCTTTCTAATTTTTTATCTGTTTCTTTTGTTCCATCAGCACATATTACCATACCTGCATGGATTGAATATCCTATTCCTACACCTCCACCTGAATGAATAGCAACCCAAGTGGCACCACTTGAAGCATTCAATAAAGCATTTAATAGTGGCCAATCCGCAATAGCATCAGAGCCATCCTTCATAGCTTCTGTTTCTCTATAAGGTGAAGCTACTGAGCCTGTATCATGATGGTCTCTTCCAATTACAATAGGAGCGGAAAGCTCTCCCTTTCTTACCATTTCATTTATAGCAAGACCAAATTCAGCCCTTTGACCCATACCAAGCCAGCATATCCTTGCGGGAAGTCCTTGAAACTTAACTTTCTTTTGAGCAAGCTCAATCCATTTTCTTAAATGCTCATCATCTTTAAAAAGCTCTAAAACTTTCTTATCCGTCTTATATATATCTTCTGGATCTCCGCTTAAAGCAACCCAACGAAATGGACCAGAACCTTGTGCAAATAAATCTCTAATAAATGCTGGAACATAACCTTGTATTTCAAATGCCGATTTTAACCCATTATCAAAAGCTAATCTTCTTAAATTATTTCCATATTCAAAAACAATTGCTCCTTTTTTCTTTAAATTTAGTAGTTTTGAAACATGAATAACTGCACTTTCTCCAACAGCTTTTAAATATCCTTCTTTGTCTTTTTTCCTAAATTCATTAGCACTTTCAACATTATGACCTTTTGGAATATAACCATATAATGGGTCATGAGCAGCAGTTTGGTCAGTTATAATGTCAGGAACAAAATCCATTTTATCTATCTCTTCAATAACATCAATAATATTTCCAAGAAGACCTATTGAAATTGGTTTTCCTTCTTTGGCGTATTTTTGGGCAAGATTTATAGCCTCTTTTAAATTATCTACATAAGTATCTAAATATCCATGTTTTATTCTTCTTTCTATTGCCCAAGGATTTACTTCTACCACAATAATTACCGCATCATTTAAAGTGCCTGCTAATGGTTGAGCACCTCCCATTTCTCCAAGTCCAGCTGTTAAAATAATTTTACCTTTTAAAGAACCATTAAAATACTTTTTAGCACAAGCATAAAATGTTTCATAGGTTCCCTGTAAAATACCTTGTGTTCCAATATATATCCAACTACCCGCTGTCATTTGTCCAAACATTATTAAACCTCTCTCTTCAAGCTCTCTAAAATAATCCCAATTTGCCCATTTTGGAACAAGGTTTGAGTTCGCTATTAAAACCCTTGGAGCCCATTCATGAGTTTTAAATATAGCAACGGGTTTTCCTGACTGAACAATTAGTGTTTCATCTAAGTCCATATTTTTTAAACTTTCTACAATTTTTTCAAAACTTTTCCAATCCCTTACTGCTTTTCCTGTTCCACCATAAACAATTAAATTCATAGGGTCTTTGGCAACTTCCGGATCAAGATTATTCATAAGCATTCTTAATGGTGCTTCTAATTGCCAGCTTTTTGTATTTAACTTATTTCCTCTCGGCGCTTTTATCATAATGTAAATTTTAAAGCCTAATTATAATTATTGGACAAGGCAAGAAAATCACTTTTGTCTAATAAATAGTGTTAAGTAGTTGATTATCAAGAACTTATAAAAATTTCAGGAAATTATTGATTTTATGGGTGGTTCATTTTAAGGGGGCTTCGCTTCCCTGCCGAAAAACGGGCATTTATAAGCCGAAAGCTTATAAATAATTTTAAGCCCTTGATAATCAATAAGTTATGAAAATTTTAGGAGATTATAGCTTTTATTGGGGGGTTTTGTAAGTTAAGAAAATCATCCTTTAAAATTTTAACCTATGCTAAAATACAAAATTTTCATCAATGGTATGAATTGTGATGGTTGCGTTAGAACAGTTAAGAAAACCATAGAAAATTTTGGAGGAAAAAATGTTCAGGTTTCTCTTGATGAAGGTTGGGCTGAATTTGAAATTGAAGAATATACTGATGAAATAAAAAAAGATATAGAAAGAAAGGGCTATGAAGTAAAGGAGGTTATAAAGCTATGACAAAGAATATAGGAGCAATAGATAGGATCACAAGAGCAGTTCTGGGTGCTATATTTGTTTTATCCTTCTTCTTTCTAAAATCCCTGTTATTTAAAATAATTTTATTAATTCTTGGCATTGTTCTTATATTTACAGCTATTACAGGATTTTGTGGTTTATATAAAGTTTTAGGTATATCAACATGTCCATTAAAAGAAGGAGGTAAAACATGAGACTCTTCATTCCAATTATAATTTTCTTCGGTATATCTTTTGCTTGTCCTGGTGAAAAGGAGAAAAATGTTAGTGCTATAAATGTTAAGCAGTATAATGGAAAACCTATAAGCGTTGGAGGGATTTCCTGCTCCCATTGCGTTGAGGAGGTTATAAATGCTCTTAAATCACTTGATGAAGTAAAAGATGTCCATTATGATGCGAAGAATGATGTTTTTTATATTTCAATAAAAGATGGATATAGTTTTGACGAGAATAAGATAAAGTTAGCTATTGAAAAGGTTGGATATAGCTACAAAGGTATTAAAAAGTTAAATTAAATGAAAAGATTGATTTTATCCTCCCTTGTTGGGGGGATTTTTTTATTAAGTTGTAAAAAGGAAGAAATTTTAGTAGTTGGATTTACACCATCTGCTGAAACTGAAAAAATTGCTACAACGGTAAAACCCCTTGAAAACATCTTATCAAAAAAATTGGGAGTTAAAGTTAAGTCATATTTAGCTACTGATTATACTGCTTTAATTGAAGCACTTGGAAGTAATAAAGTGGATATAGCATTTTTGCCACCATTTGGCTATGTTTTGGCAAATGAAAAATATAAGTCAGAAATTATATTAAAAGCAATAAGAAATGGACATGCTTTTTATCGCTCTCAATTTGTAGTAAGGAAAGGAACAGCTAAAAGTATAAATGACCTCAAAGGTAAAATTTGGGCTTATCCTGATGCTGCTTCTACAAGTGGTTATATTTTCCCGAAAGCATATATGATTAAAAATGGAATAAATCCTGATAAATTTTTCAAAGATAGAATTCAAACAGGTTCTCATGATAATGCTATATTAGCTGTTTATAATAAGGAAGCAGATTTGGCTACTACATTTGAAGGAGCAGAAAATAGATTAATTAAAGAGTATAAAGATATTAAGGATAAACTTGAAGTAATTGCTTATACTGATAGCATACCTAATGATGGTATCGTTATAAGAGCCAATTTAGATAATCAACTGAAAGAAAAAATTAAAAAAGTTTTTTTAGAACTTAACAACGACGAGGAAGCATTAAAAATTTTGAAGGAAGTTTATTCTTGGGATGGACTTGTTGTTGCTAATGATAAAGATTATGATGTTGTTAGAGAAGTTATGAAATTATTAAACATTAGATGAAATTTAAGGAACTTGAATTAAAAGGTGTTTTATTATTTGAGTTAGAAAAGAATTCTGATGATAGAGGTTATTTTATAGAAATAATGAGGGAGAAATTCTTAAATGTTCATTTTGTCCAAGTAAATCATTCATTTTCAAGAAAAAATGTTATTAGAGGATTACACTTTCAAAAGCCTCCAAAAGAGCAATCAAAACTTATTAAAGTAATTAGTGGAAAAATTTTAGATGTTGTAGTAGATTTGAAAAATTTAAAATATATAATGATTGAGCTTGATGAAAATAAAGCATTATTCATACCAAAAGGTTATGCGCATGGTTTTTTAGCTCTTGAAGATACACATTTAATTTATCTTGTTGATGAGTATTATGACCCGAATTATGAAAGCGGTATTATATATAATGATAAAATTTTAAATATACCTTGGCCTATTGAAAATCCTATTTTATCTGAAAAGGATAAGAAATTACCCCCTTCTGCTTCTTGATTTCTATAGCCATATAGTGGACAAATATACTTTTACCATCTTCACAATCTATGAATCCATAGTCCTTCTTGGAACTGAACCACTTGACTTTACCTTATTTAATTTCAAAACTTTAACTTATAAGTGTTGTTATTTGATTTAATTAAAACGATGCCTTTTTGCCTTACATTAAAAGTTGTTTTCTCCTTAATGACCCCTTTAAATAATAAACTTTTAGAGCCATAGATATTATAGAATTCAACTATCAAAAATGTAGGAGCATTTACATCTATGGAAAATCCGCTTTTTAGTTTTGTAATTCTTATCTTTTGAGATTCATTAACTGGTACGGGATTTAGAACATAAACTTTGGAATATATGGAATCACCTGAACTAAGTCCATTCCCATTTGCCACATTTCCCACAAGATATATATAAGCAGTTGAGTTATAACTTGGTGTTCTCCATCTTACCCTAAAAACAAAACTATCGTTGGAAAATGGAGCATTTAAATGCTTTACATAACCAGAAGGACTTACAGTTGTATTTGAATTAAGGGGTGTGAAAGTTCCTAAGACATTATTTGAGTTGTCCTTTATTATCATTTCAAATCCAAATCGCTTGTTTCCTATACCCTTTACTACTATATTCAAATCAAATGAATCAGAAGGAATATAATATGCTGGAAGATTTGAAATATACACACTACCATTTCCTGGATTTAGAGGAGCACCGAAATGACAGGCTGTGCAGTATAAATTATTTGGGGGGTCCCCCGCATACCCATCAGGTGGGCTTGATGAATAATTTACAAGAAGGATAAGCATAGTGAAAATTTTAAAGCTTTAAAATTTTGAGGTCTTTATGATACCTCTAATTGGAAATTGGACAAAAGGATGGGCTATTTGTGAGCATACGAAGATCTTTGTTGGAGTGGAGAGGGAAGTAGTTGAAGGAGAAAAGATAAAAGAGATAGTGTTTCCTCTACCAATCTCTACAAGAAGCTATATAGCAGAATTTTTGTACATATTGAAATATAAAATAGCTAATTCTCCTTATTATGGGAAGAAGCTTAAAGATATTGCTAATGAAATAATAGATTATCTTGCGAAGGAGTGTTATAGGGTTTTGGTTGAGCTGCATAATAAAAAAGAGATAGATATAAATAAAATGGATGCTATTATACCTGTTCCATCATCTATGAAAGGAAGATTGATAGACCCTGTTCAGGAAATTGCTAAAAAATTATATCAATACACTGAAATAAACATAGGTAAGATAGATACTGATTACTTAATAAAGACAAAAGACACAACCCCTTTGAAAAATATAGATGATCCAACAGAAAGAGAAGAACAACTTAAAGATGCTTTTGATGTTAAAGATGAGCGATATAAAGATAAATCAATACTTGTTTTTGATGATATATATCGTTCAGGTCAAACGCTGATGGAAATAACAAAAACTTTACTTAATAAGGGAAATGTCAAAGAGGTTTATGTTTTGGTTTTGACAAAGACAACTTATAAAAAATGACAACCACAAAGGGATTATTTTGGTATAATTTGCTATGGCTTTTTGATTTTAGTTATAAAGATATTTTTTCATTATATAAAAAGGCTAAAAGTAAAGGTTTTAATATAGAAGATATACTTAATTTGGATTTCTTGAATGAAAAGGATTATCAAAAATTAAAGGAAGAAAATATTCAAATTGTTTCCTATGAGCATGAATTATATCCTCAAAGGCTTTTGAAGTTTATGAAGTATCCACCTATATTGTTTTGTAAAGGAAACTTAAATCTTTTGAAATCTAAAAGTGTAGCTATAATTGGCTCAAGAAATGCATCTAATAGGGGAATTGAAATTGCTAAGAAAATAGCTTATGAAGTTTCAAAAAGAGGTATAAATGTAGTTTCAGGATATGCCAAGGGAATAGATAAAACAGCTCATTTTGAATCACTTTTAAACAATGGAACAACTACAATAGTTTTAAGTGAAGGTATATTAAAATTTTCAGAGGATAAAATCAAAGAATTTCTTAAAAAAGATAGAGTTCTTATAGTTTCTCAATTTAATCCTCAAATTTCTTGGAGTGCTCAGAATGCTTTTATAAGAAATGAGCTTATTTGTGCTTTATCTGATGCTGTTATTGTAATAGAATCAGGAGCAGAAAAAGAAAGGAGGGATGGTAAATTAAAATTTAGTGGCACATATGATTCTGCTAAAAAATGTATAAAAATGGGAATACCCTTATTTGTAATTGACCCAAAAATTTTTGAAAATCCACCCCTTGGAAATATAAGCCTAATAAGAGAAAAAAACGTTACTGCTATAAAACCAGATGATATTGATATTATATTAAGAAGGATTTATGCTAAAGACATTATATAAATTTGATTTTCGTAGAGGTTATATAATTTATCCGACGCTTGTCGTTGTTGTTGGAGTTTTTGATGAAAAGCATAGAGCTAATTTTATGGCATGTGTTTGGAATACTGCTTTATCTTTTGAACCTCCTTTATATGGTGTTTCAATTTCTCCCAAGAGAGCAACGCATGATTTAATTTTAAATAAAAAGGCATTTTCTATATGTTTTTATCCGTTTGAAAAGTCAGAAGATGTTGAATTTTTTGGAACACATAGTTATAGAGATACTGATAAATCAAGAAATGTTAATTTAATTAAAGGTTCAAAACTTGATGTTCCAATACCTCTTGATGCTTATGCTGTTTTAGAATGCTCATTATTTGATTATAAAACTTATGGAGACCATACATTATTTGTAGGTGAAATTGTTGTTATTCATTATGATGAAAATTCAATTTATAATTTATTTGATATGCCTATTTTGGATTTAAATAAGAAAAAACCCGTTTTATATCTTGGAAATGGTGTTTATATAACTGTTGATGAAAAAACAATTTTGAATTTAAGAAAATGAAATTTATTAGAGACCCTTTATATGATGATTTTATCGTTGTTGATGATAATTTACTTAAAGTTGTTGAGCATTATGCATTCCAAAGACTTAGAAGAATTTCTCAACTTGGACTTGTAAGTTATATTTATCCAGGAGCTACTCATACGAGATTTTCTCATTCACTTGGTGTTATGCATTTAATAACAAGAGCAATAGAAATAATGGAGAGAAAAGGAATAAAATTTGATAATGAAATAAAATTAGCTTTGAAATTTTGTGCATTAGTTCATGATGTTGGTCATGGTCCTTTTTCACATGCACTTGAATGGACGATTTTAAATATAAGACATGAGGATATTACAAAAATGATAATAGATAGAATTTTTAGGAATGTTATAGGAAATGAAATTGCTGACATTTCTATAAAAATTTTAAATAATGAGTTTGAAAAGAAATTCGTAAATGAGCTAATTAGTAGTCAGTTAGATATGGATAGATTAGATTATATAAGAAGGGATGCGTTTTATTGTGGTGTTCATTATGGAATAATTGATATTTGGAGAATTCTTCAAACTTTAACTATTACAAGTGATTATAAATTAGCAATAGAGGAGAAAGGTAAGCATGCAGTTGAAGGATATTTAGTAGCAAGATATTTAATGTATTGGTCAGTGTATTTTCACAAGACAAATTTATCACTTCAAGCTATGCTCTCATCTATATTCAATAGATTAAGAGATCTAATAGAAAATAACATAAAAATTGAGCTTATAAGGAATTTGGAGATTGTTATAAAAAAAGGGTTAAGTGATGATGAAGGATTAAATGCATTTTTAAGTTTGGAAGATGGTGATATGTTTTATCTTTTTAAAATATGGTTAAATTCAAAGGATAAAGTGCTTTCTGACCTTTCAAGAAGACTTTTAAATCGTGAAATTTTTAAAGTTTATGAAGAGGAATTATCAATTTCTCAAATTGAAAATATAAAAAGTTTTTTAATAAATAATGGATTTGAACCAAAGTACTACTTAATTGAAAAGTTAGCTGTTGATACCGCTTATGAGCCATACAGCATTAGTGGAGATAGTAATATAAGAGTTATATTAAAAGATGGAAGTGTTGTTGAAATTTCAAATGCCTTACCTACAGATACATTAAAAGCCCTTTCAAGACCTGTAAAAAAGAGATTGATATTTATACCTCAAAAAATTTTACTTTAATTCCTTACTTCTTGCTAAAAATCCATCAATTTCAAGAATATATTGAAATCCATTAATTGTATCAAGAACTTTAATATCATAAAAGTAAAATTTGTTTTCGTATTTTCCTACACAGCTTTTAAAAAATCCATCTTTAAATTTACCATTAATGCAACTTCTATTAAAATTCTTATCAGAAATTCTTATTTCAAACAAACTATCATCCTTATTGAATTTTTTTCTTAAATTTAAAATTGAATTGAAATCCAGATTTAAAATATCATTTGACAAAAATAAAAGAAATGTTCTTCTTGGATTTAACTTTGTCATTTGTAAAATTTCTTTTATTGTATCATTAGCAAAATTCCATCCAACTGGAACATTTATTGAAATGCCATATTTATTCTCAATTATTCTTTTCTTTTCATCATCAATCCCAAAATAAATTGCTCTTCTATATGCATTTTCATAGGCTCTGAATTTTAAGATACTATCTATGAAGGTAGTGTTTTTGTATATATTAAATTTTAGGTCCTCTTCATTTTCTCCGAATATACCAAGTATAAAATCTCCTCTTTTATTTACATTTTGAGCAAATCCAATATCATTATTTATAAACCTGTAAAATTTTAGAAAGTTTTTATCAGATTTTTTCAAAATTAAAATGAGGTTGTTAATTTCGTTTAAATTGTTTAAATTTTCCAATTTTACAAATTTATAAAAGAATGTATCAAAATTACTAATAAAAAAATTGAAAACAGAGCTATCAGGAGAATAAATGTAAAACTTATTTAAATCTTCAATTTTAAGCTTTATCTCTTCCTTACAAGCCAATAGATATATTAACATAAAAATTCTTTTCATTACTTAAAATCCGCTTTCTAATCTATAAGCTAATATCTGAGGTAAATCACTTTCTAAAATTTTCCTTTTAGTTTTCCTAATATCGTAATCTACTTTAATAATTTCAAATGTTAAATTTTCTAAATCAAGTATAGCAAAGCTTGCTCTGTAATCTCCATCTCTTGGCTGTCCTACACTTCCTGGATTTAACATGTATTGATAATTTTCATCTAAATGATATTTTTCAAATGGATTAGGAATAATATGCTCAACATATGAAAATTTCTTTTTATAAATAGCAGGAATATGTGTATGACCAATTAACGTTATAAAGTTATCAACATATTGAAAATAAATTTTGGCATCATTAACATTTAAGATATAGGTCCAGTCAAGGGGATATTTAGGACAGGCGTGAACAATATAAATATCTTTAAAGTTTTCTTCAAGTTTTAATGAAGATATGAAAATTTTATTTTCTTCTTCTAAAACATTTAATGTCCAAATCATTGAGCTTCTTGCTACGGGTGAAAAGTTTTTAATTATACTTTCATCAATAACAGCATAATCATGATTTCCCATTACAATAATATCACATTCTCTTTTTGTAATTTCAACAACTTCATTAGGATTTGGTCCATAATCTATTAAATCGCCAAGACAAATAATTTTATCTATTTTTCTTCTTGAAATTTCAATTAAAACACTTTCAAGAGCTTCAAGATTTGCGTGAATATCTGATAAAATTGCTATTTTCATTCGTTTTCAGGAAGTGGAACATCTGCTCTAATAAAGAAATCTTTTCTTAAAGGATGTCCTGGGAATTCATCCCATAATAAAATTCTTTCTAAATTTGGATGATTTTTAAATTTTATTCCAAACATATCATAAACTTCCCTTTCAAGCCAATTAGCACCCTTATAAATTGAAGTAATGCTATCTACTTCCTCATTTTCATCTACCTGAATTTTTACTCTAATTCTTTTATTTTCATCTAAATTTCTCAAATGATAAACAACTTCAAATCGTTTATCTCTTTTATTTAGCCAATCAACAGCAGTTAAATCAACAAGCATTTTAAAATTAAATTCTTCATAAAGAGTTTTAATTACATCCAATATATGCTTACTCTCTACAACAATAACTGGCATATCTATATTTTCTTTATATTCTAAAATAAAATTGTTTAATTTTTTTACAATCTCTTCAAGCATGGTATGTAAATTTTAAAGCACAGAAGATTAGCCTTTAAAATTATCAAACTATGCCCGAAAAATTAAATAAAATTTTAGAGCAATTACCAGAGGAATATAGAGAAGTAATAAAAGAGGCATTTAATGCTTTAATAGAAGAAATGAAATTAGGTAAGGATAATAAAGAAATATGGCAGGCAATTGACAGACTAACGAATGCTGTTAATAATTTAACAAAGGTAGTTGAAGAAGATAGGAAGTTTAATCAAGAGCAATTTAGAAAAGTTTGGCAAGCCATTAATAGATTAACTAATGCTATTGAAAAAATGGAAAAAACTTTTAATGAAAGATTTGAAAGGCAGGAAAAAGAGAATAAAAAGATATGGCAAGCAATTAAGGAAAGATTTGAAAGACAAGAAAAGGAAAATCAAAGGATTTGGCAAGCAATTGAAGAAATGAGAAAATCCAGCGAAGAGCAATTTAAAAGAATATGGCAAGCAATTGAAAAGACAAATGAAAGACTTGATAAACTTATTTTAGCATTTGAAAAAGCTGAAAAGAGGAATGAGCAAACAAGAAAGCAAATTGGAGTTTTAACCGACAATTTTGGATATTTACTTGAAGACAGAGCAATAAGAACATTACCAAAATTACTAAAAGAAAGATATGGCTTTGAAATAACAGAGCCTTTAAGAAGAGATTTTATAGAAATAAATGGAAAATATATTGAGGTTAATATATATGGCAAAGCAAGGAAAAATAATGTAATAATTTTGAGGGTAAGCAATTTAGAATAATGATAGGATATTTAATAACACCAAAAATTAAACAAATTCTTGAAAACAATAACATCATTTTTATAAATTCTTATGAGCTTGAATTGTGATATACTACTATATTTCAAAAATTCATAGAATTCTTACAAAACCTGAGAAATTAAATAAAAAAACAATTGCTATTGGAAACTTTTCTTTTGGAGGCTCTGGAAAAACACCATTTGTAATTTTCCTTTCAAATTATTTAAAAAACTACTATAAAGTTGTGATTTTAAGTAGAGGATATAAGAGAAAGGACAAAAACATCCAAATTATAAGAGATCAGAATATAGATGTTAATTTAGTGGGTGATGAGCCTTATCTCATTCATTTAAAAACAGGCTTAAAAGTAGTTGTTTATAAAAATAGACTTTTAGCATCAAAATTAGCTATTGAGTTATATAATCCCGATATTTTAATTTACGATGATGCACTTCAATATTGGAAAATAGATTTTGATTATAAAATTTTACTTTTAGATTATAGGCATTTAAAAGGATGGAAAGTTTTTCCATTTGGTTTATTTAGAGAACCTATAAGTGAAATTAAAAGAGTTGATTTTGTAATAGTTAATTTTAAGTTTGATGAGCCATTTGAAATTTTTGAATTTATGGGAAAGCCAGCAAGCATTATAAACTATAAAGTTATAAATAAGTTTGATTTTAAAGATGTTGTTGGATTTTGTGGAATAGCGGATAGTAAGAGTTTTTACAATTTATTAAAGAAATTTTATAATGTTGTTTATTTTAAAAGTTTTGGTGATCATCATTATTATACTGAAAAAAATTTAGAATTTTTAAGAAGCTTTAAGCTTCCAATAATTACTACACTTAAAGATTATGTTAAAATTGAAAATAAAGAAGGAATTTACTATTTAGATATTGAGGTTCAAATGAATGATTTTAATAGATTTATTGATTTTTTAGGATTTCCTTTGTGCTTTAAAATTTGAATATGCGCGTTGCTATTGTAAGTGCTGTTAGAACACCCATAGGTAAAATTCTTGGAAATCTTTCAAAATTTAAGGCAGTTGAGCTTGGAGCTATTGTTATTAGAGAAGCTATAAAAAGGGCTAATATAGAGCCAGAAATTATTGATCTTGTAATTATGGGACAAGTTTTACAAGGTGGAAATGGTCAAAACCCAGCAAGACAATCAGCAATTTTAGGTGGTATTAAGAGCAACATCCCTGCTTTTACAATAAATATGGTTTGTGGTTCTGGTTTAAAAGCAATAATGTTGGGAGCACAAGCTATAAAATCGGGTGATGCGGATATTGTAGTAGCAGGCGGAATGGAAAGTATGACAAATACGCCTCATGCTATTTATTTAAGAAATGGTATTAAATATGGTAATGTTGAGATGATTGATTTGATGATATATGATGGATTATCTTGTCAGTTTAATAATAATGTTCATATGGGTCATTTAGCAGAATATACTGCTGAAAAAGCTAATATAACAAGAGAAGAAATGGACCAATTAGCTTATGAAAGCCACAAAAAAGCTATAAAGGCAATTGATAATGGTTATTTTAAGGATGAGATTGTTCCTATTGAAGTAGATGGGAAAATTATTGATACAGATGAAACACCAAGAAGAGATACAAGTTTAGAAAAATTACTAAGTTTAAAACCTGCTTTTAAGAAAGATGGAAAAGTAACTGCGGGAAATGCGCCACCTTTAAGTGATGGAGCAAGTGCTGTTATATTAGTATCTGAAAGAAAACTTAAAGAATTAAATTTAAAACCATTAGCTTGGATTTTAGACTATACTGAATACTTCACTGAGCCGAAAGATTTATTTTTCGCACCAATTGGAGCGTTTAAAAAACTCATGAATAAGCTAAATATAAAGGATATAAATGAATTTGATTTGATTGAATTAAATGAAGCTTTTGCTAGTCAAGTTCTTGCAGACTATAAGGAACTGAGGTGGGATTGGGATAAATTTAATATAAATGGAGGTGCTATTGCTCTTGGACATCCTATTGGAGCAAGTGGAGCAAGGATTCTTACAACATTAATTTATTCTTTAAGAAGATTAAATAAGAGAATTGGAATTGCTGGACTTTGCCTTGGGGGTGGTGGAAGTGTTGCTATGGCTATTAGCACAGACACTTGAAGATTATCAAAAACAACTTGAGCAAATAAACTATTTAATTTCTGAAAATCAAAAAAAACTTGATGAACTTACAAAAGAAGAAAAAAATTTATTATTAGAAATTTCAATAATAAACTCAAAAATTCAATTATATGAGGAGAAATTGGAAATCCTTAATAACCAAATTAACAAATTAAATGAAGAAATTGAGCTTTTAAATAAAAAGAAAAAAATTTTAAATGAAGAAATTAACCAAACTAAGCAAAAACTAAATAAAACTGCTAAACTTCTATATAAAATTCCAAAACGAAATATTTGGGAATTAATTTTGGAAACTGGTTCATTTTACGAATCTTATAGAATACAAGTTAGTTTAATGTCAATTTTAAGATATTACAAATTAACTGTGGATAATCTAAGAGAAAAAGAAAGAAATTTAGAATATGTGAAACTTGAAATTGATAAAAATTTAAAATTGTTAGAGAAGAGTAGAGAAGAGCAGAAAATTGCTTTAAATGAATTAAATGATTTAAAAAATAAAAAGCAAAATTATCTTAATAAAGTAAGGTTAAATAAATCTGAAAAATTAGCTTATTTAAATGAGCTTGAAAAATCAAGGCAAAAACTTGAAAAACTGATAAATGAACTTTCTAAAAAGAGAACTGAAAAGAAATCAAATGCTATTTCACTTATTATTCCTGTAAATGGTAAAATTGTGAATGATTTTGGTTATGTTTATGATAATGTTTATGGAACAAGGATAAAGAATAATGGTATTGATATAAAAGCTCCTAAGAATAGTCCCGTTAGAGCAGCAGAAAGTGGTGAAGTCGTTTATGTTGGATTTATTGAAGGTTATGGAAATATAATAATTATTGAGCATTCAGGATTTTGGACAATATATAGTCAAATTATTGGAATAAATGTTAAAAAAGGTGATAAAGTAATAAAAG
>Ga0081478_125463_pt1 | contig 23228 bp, 30 predicted proteins | sample OctSprmetagenome_FD_70983 | JGI IMG/M metagenome (GOLD analysis project Ga0081478, IMG submission 70983) | Hot spring and microbial mat streamer communities from Octopus Spring Streamers, Yellowstone National Park, USA - T=80-84 v2 (version 2) | ecosystem: Environmental > Aquatic > Thermal... | reverse complement strand
GCGCTTGTAGGCATATGGATTGGCCTCTTCATCGGTTCTAACATAGGGAGCAGAGCCGACAGGGTGATTTCCATACTGTCGGCGGTGTCCTACGCCCTGCCGCTGTGGTTCATGGGGCTGGTCTTGATACTCATGTTGGCATATGCGCCGAAGATACTGTGGGGGATCCAGATATTTCCACCCGGCGGCATGGTGTCTATACCACCGCCGAAAGACCCAGTGGCCTACTTCCTCGACGTGTTGTGGCATCTGTCGTTGCCGCTGTTGGCGTCGTTTATCGTATTTTTCGGAGGCTGGGCCTACTCAACCAGAAACATAGTTTTCAACGTCTCGCAGGAGGATTTCGTCAGCTTCGCCCGGGCTAAGGGCTTGCCGGAGGATGTAGTCAGACGCCGGTACATCCTACGCCCCTCGTTGCCGCCAATCTTGACAAACTTCATCTTGAGCCTTGCCGGCTCCATCTCCGGCTACATCATCACCGAGAGGGTGTTTAACTGGCCTGGCATGGGTTCGCTGTACTACCATGCAATAACCGCGCTGGATGAGCCGGTCATCTTCGCCCTCACGTATATATTCACCCTTGTCTACATAGTTGCTAGGTTTATACTCGAAATACTCTACGTGGTAGCAGATCCTAGAATTAGGTTAGCATGATAATCGAAGACCTCCTAAGAAGCCCAGCCGGCCTCGCAGGCTTTGTGATCCTAGTCCTCTTCTCGCTGGTATCGCTATACGTTCTGGTTACTTTTCCGCTGGACTACGGGACGAGGTACTGGTCGAACCCCAAATACTGGGAGGACTACCCCAAGCTGGTCCCCCCCGTTTGGTTCAACTACTTCGTGCCTTACAAACTGCCGCAACACTATGTAAGCGACTTGACCAAACCCACGGAGGAGGCAGAAGGCATAAAGAGCTACGTATTCACATATGACCTAGACGCCGATAAATTCCCAACAGGTGTAATATTTAAGTACATGAATCTGACCTTCCACGGAGATCTCCCAGTTATTTCTTTTAAAGTTAAGAGGCCCGACGGCAGGGAGATAACCCTTATAGACTTCGACGGAGGCATCCCGCCGCCTAGGCCCGGCGAGAGCCCGCCCTACGTGCGCTTCGTAGAGAGCCCAAGGACCATAATACTCGCCGCGGAGCCTCAGGCCGTTAGGAAGGCCGCGGCGTTTGTCGAGGAGCTGGGAGTGGCGTGCACAACCACCGAGGTGCTACAGGCAGGCCTAGTCACCTACATAATCTTCGGCGAGCCCGTCTCCAACAGGTGCGCTGCCGAGTCCTTCAAGCCGCTCAAGGGGAGGTACGTCTTTGAGGTGGAGGTGGTGGGCGACCCAAGAGACCAGATAGGGCTGGTGAGGCTTGTGGCGCAGGGGGCCATATACGGCGCCATGGGTACGGACTACCTCGGCCGGGATCTGGCGCAGGGGCTCCTCTTCGGGTTCCCCGTGGCCCTCTTTATAGGCGGCGTGGTGGCTCTGCTGGCGACGCTGGTAGGCGTGGCTCTGGGAATAATCAGCGGGTATATAGGCGGCAAGACCGACGAGGCGATTCAGAGATTCGCAGACATCATGAACAACCTGCCGACGTTGCCCCTCCTCATACTCTTCGTGTTTGTCCTGGGCCGGAGCCTCTTCAACATAATTCTGGTGCTTGTGTTGTTTGGCTGGGCGGGTATTACGATTATTGTGAGGTCTATGGTGCTGAGCGTAAAGAGCAGTCAATTCGTGGAGGCGGCGAAGCTCGCCGGGGCCAGCAGTTGGTGGATCATGAGGAGACATATCCTGCCCCCCGTGCTCCCCTACTCCTTCGCGCTGATAATATTAAAAATACCCGACGCAATACTCTCGGAGGCCAGCCTTAGCTTCCTCGGGCTCGGCGACCCCTCCATACCGACTTGGGGCCAAGTTCTTCAACAGGCCTTCGACAACGGCGCGTTGCAGAACTTCGCGTGGTGGTGGATCCTGCCGCCCGGCTTACTGATTGTGTTGACAGCGGTGGGGTTTGTGCTTGTCTTCTTCGCGCTGGAGCCCCTGGTTAACCCGAGGCTTAGGAGGCAGTAAATTTAAAAAGTGCCTCTTCTCGGCTTTTGTGTCTCAGGAGATACGCGCCATAGTCCGCATAGGAGATACAGACCTAGACGGGAATAAGCAGGTGGCCTACGCCCTCGCCAAGATAAGGGGTATCGGGACAGCGTCTGCCTACGCCATCTGTTGGAAGCTGGGCATAGACCCACACGCAATCCTCGGCGCGTTGCCGGAGGACCAGATAAACAAGCTCGACTGGGCCGTCAGGAACCTCCACGAGCTGGCGCCGGCCTGGTTCCTCAACAGGAGGAAGGACCCAGAGACGGGGAGGGAGATGCACCTAATAGGCTCAGAGCTCGTCTTGGCCGCCAGAAGAGACGTCGACCTTATGAAGAAGCTCAAGAGCTGGAAGGGCGTTAGGCACTCCCTCGGCCTTAAGGTCAGAGGCCAGAGGACCGTCACCACCGGCAGATTCGGCGCGACTGCCGGCGTCACTAAGAAAAAGGCGGCGCCTGGAGGCAAGTAAAAATTTAAAAATCGGCCTATACGGGGCGGTGGTATGGGCGGTTTAAAAAAGCCAAAGAAGAAGTACCTCGCGGGGAAGCCTAAGAAGATCTGGAACAAGCAGCTGTTGCTGGAGGAGCTCCAGCTGGTGGGCGAATACGGCCTGAGGAACAAGAAAGAGCTGTGGCTAGCCAGGGCACATCTGAAGCGGATAACGAGGCGCGCCCGCTCGTTGCTGTCTATGACGGCCGAGGAGCGGGTCCCCCTCGAGATGCCCTTCAAAGAAAGGCTCTACAAGATGGGCTTCATAGAGGACCCCAACGTCCCTCTGGATAGGATACTGTCGCTAGACGTCAGGTCTGTTCTTGAGAGGAGGCTACAGACCATGGTATACAGGTTGGGCCTCGCCAAGTCGATACACCACGCGAGGCAACTGATAGTACACGGCCGCGTGCTCGTCGCCGGGAGGAGGATGACGTCTCCCGGCTTCCTGGTACCCAGGGAGCTTGAAGACAAGATCTCCCTCGCCCAGTGAGGCCCGTAGTCGCGGTACACGGGGGCGCAGGACGCTGGGAAGTAGACGAGGAGAGGAGGAGGGCCGCTCTCAAGGCCCTGAGAGAGGCCGTTGAGGCCGGGCTAACCGCCGCAGAGAGGGGCGACGCCGTAGACGCCGTGGTGGCCGCCGTGGAGCACATGGAGAAAAGCGGCGTGTTCAACGCCGGCTACGGCGCTGTCTACGCCGTAGACGGGAGGGCGTACCTCGATGCAGGGGTCATGGACGGCAGGTCTGGGAGGGCCGGCGCCGTGGCCGCGGTGGAGGCCGTGAAGAGCGCCGTGAGGCTGGCTAGGTTCGTGATGGAGCATACAGATCATGTAATTGTGGCGGGAGAAGGCGCGAGGCTCCTCGCCGCCAAGGCAGGTCTCCTCGACACGTACCACAAATTCTTCAGCGAGGAGAAAAACAGGAGGTTCCGAGAGGTTCTGGAGGAGGCGCGGCGCGGCAACTGGCGCTACAAGAAGGTGGTGGAGCTCGCAGGCGACACCGTCGGCGCGGTTGCGTTGGACAGAGACGGCAACCTGGCCGCCGCAACCTCCACGGGCGGGGTCTGGCTTAAGTGGCCCGGCAGGGTGGGGGACAGCCCCATCCCCGGCGCTGGATACTACGCGGAAAACGGTGTCGGCGCCTTCAGCGCGACGGGGATCGGCGAGGTGATAATACTATCCCTCCTCTCCTACAGGGCGCGGAACGAGCTTCTAAAAACCGGCGACGTTGCACAAGCCGTGAAAAACGCGGTGCAGCAGGTCACGGCGGTCCACGGGCCCGATACGGCGGGCATAATCGGGCTAGACGCCAGGGGCAACCCCGCCTATGCCTACAACACAAAAGCCATGGCAAGGGGCTGGGGAAAACAAGGCGAGATTTACGTTGATCTTTAACTCCGCTTCCGCCACGTCTTCGTGTCAGGGTCGAACTTAAAACCCATCTTCTTAAGCTCGTTGATCGTGGCCCTGAACTGGGACTCGGGAAGCCTCCTCCCTTTGCCCACTTTCACCACGATCTCCCCCTCCTCCTCCGTATACTCCACAGGCAACTTCTGAAGATTCTCCTCAATGTTCCGCTTCTTCTTCTCGTCCATTACACCCAGTTTGGCGGGAGTATAAAAATGTTTTAGAAAAGCCGAGATATTTTCACGATCCTCCGCCTCGCCAGCTCAAGAGCCCAGGGAGGTAGCTCGAACCTTTTCAGCACATAATCCACAAGCCTCTCAACTTCATCGCAGTCGGACCCGCCCTGCTCTCTGCAGAGCTTCACGAGGAACTTAGACCTAGCCTCGAAGAGCTCCGGCGTCATCTTCACACGTCTGCAACCGTGGTCGTAGGTGAAGCCCCTCTCGAGATCCCTCATGTGGAGGTGCAGATGAGCCGCGGCCTTGGCCAGATCCATCCTCCCGCCCTCCACATACATCCCCTCCATCATGGCGTAGCAACTCTGAACCCCCGAGTAGATCGACTTCCCCTCCACAGCCACTCCACCCTTATAAAGATAAAAAATCAACAGACGCGTGCAGGTATTAGTGGGGACCTGCGGCTTCCCCACCTCCAGAAAGACCTTATACAGCGCCCTCGACGCCGTAGAATTGCAGGAGACCTTTTACAACATGCCGAACCCCGACAAGATGGCGCAACTACGCAGGGTGGCGCCCGACTTCCACTTCACGGCAAAGGTCTTCCAAGGCCTGACGCACCAGCCTACCAGCCCCACGTTTAGAAGGACAAGAGGCTTCAAACCCACGGAGAGACACGGCCTCCTCAAGCCCACGAAGGAAAACCTAGAACTGTGGCAACAGTTCGCGGAGGCGGCAAGCCCCCTGAAGCCGGAGGTGCTGGTCTTCCAGACACCGCCAAGCCTAAAACCCGAGCCCCACATCTACGACTTCTTCGCCTCCATAACAGGCAGGTGGAGGCTGGCCTGGGAGCCCCGCGGCGAAACCTACAAAGACCCAAGGCTCATACAGAAGGTGGCCGAACTAGGCGTGGTAATTGCGCTTGACCCCCTCAAGAGAGATCCGCCACCCTCTGCGCTACAGTACTTTAGACTCCACGGGGTAGGTAAGGGTGAGGTCAACTACCGCTACAAGTACACCGAGGACGACCTACGCAAACTCGCCTCCGTTGTGCGAAGCCTCAAGGCAGAGACCGTCTACGTCATGTTTAACAACGTCTACATGCACCAAGACGCCTTGCAGTTCAAGCAACTACTTAACGCCACATAACGAGCACCACCAGGCCCTGAAGGCGCGGCTTGATAGGCAATTTCTCAACTCGACACGCGGCGGTATACGTCCAGAACTTGTCTGATTACGTGTCCGCTCTGAAGCGCCTATCGCCGTGCACAGAAGGGCATGATTCTGCGAGAAGATGCGGCGTATAAATCCACCAGCACACGCCATCCATCTTTCCGCTTTACGTCCTTTTACATCACGTAGCGTATTATCTACATTGTTTTGTTTAGACAAATTAGTCCAAACCGCTCGACACATCTGCAAGGAGCTCTATACACCGTAGCGCATACGCAACGGAAACATAGGCTAAGACAGATAGCCAACCGCGATTTTCCGCCTCTTCACGGCGGCGAGTATGAACAACGGCGTCGGGAAGTTCAGCGTCAGCAGAAATAACTTCGCCGCCTCTAGCAACGGAGAGCAACAGCCTACCACCGACGGGACAGCAATATGTCAACCAGTACAACACCAACGGGATAGACGCAATCAGCAGAAGAGCTCCTCCCGGGCGCGTAGGTTGCGTAGACGTCTGTTCCCGGTTTAGGCAGTGGGGTGTCTCGAAGTCGGTGCTTATGTGGATATTTCTGGGGGGGGCTCGTGGGCGGTCTCGCCGGCGAGTGGAGAGACTGGCTGGAGGGCCGCCTCCCCGCCGGCTCTAGGATGACTTGGGCGCCTTTTTAAACCACACCACCGCCGCCTGCGTCGAGAAAGACTTGGCGGGCCCGGTGGGATTCGAACCCACGACCTACGGGTTAAAAGCCTCGGCGGACCGGGCGGCTGGGTCCTCCGCCGCTCTAACCGGGCTGAGCTACGGGCCCCTTTGGCCTTTTGATTTTGTATTTTATAAGCTTTTCCGCCTTTTTGGGCGCAATAGGTGGGGGGTTGCGCGGTCCCACCGTCAGGCCAGTGAAACCGTCAAGACGACTAAAAAGTGCTTCTTTGGTCTCAGGGGGAGGGGACGAGACCGCTGAAGATGTCGTCTCACAGGGAGGGTTTATAAGTTTTTTATAGCTGGCATATGGTGTTGGTAGTGGATGCTGTGTTTGATGCCTATTGGGCTGATCTGGTTAGGTATGTACTGCGGCGTGGGCCTATGGCCCGCACCAAGCTTATGATAACAGGGGCCGTAGCCACTACATTCCTCTGCAGACTGCAAGACCTCTTTTAGGCTGAAGCAGGTTCACGCCGCAGGCAAGCCTGCCGGCGTAGGGCCGCCTGCTCAAGGTTGGTGGAGTTTTCGAGGTGTATTCTGGCTTGCCGCGCCTTGAGCCGCGCCGGCTGTGGTCGACAGGGGCGCGCTCATAAGCGCCGTGGCTAACAACAGACCCCTCAAGCACCGCACCTCTCACGTAACAACTAGGTCGAGGAGCTGGCGGAGACTTGTAATGATCTTCTTGGCCTTGTTGCAGGGGCTCCGCCTCGCTATGCATATCCCGACGGCGCCTGCCCTCTCGGCCATCTCCATGTCGTAATCAGAGTCGCCGACCACCACCACATCCCTCACATCTACAGAGAAGTGCCTGCCAACAACGTAGAGGGGGTCAGGCGCCGGTTTGCCCCTGGGCACCTCGTCGCCGCCTACCACCAAGTCCACGGAGCTGGCGAGGCCCGCGGCCTCCAGCACCCCCCTGGCCACATAGCCGCTTGAGGAGGTGACGACGGCGATGGGTCTCGGCAAATGCCTCAGAACCTCCGCGTCTTCGTATGGGCGGACGAGGGCTAGGTACTTCTCGAGGAAGAGCCGGTTCTTCAACGCGGCGAGCTCAGCCGCCCGCCCCGGCAACAGACGATCCGCTATGTCCCGCGCAGGCAGACCCATAAGAGGCCTAACCTCCTCATACCTCATCTCCACACCGAAGCGTCTGAGGGCCTCCAGCCACGCCGCCACGTGGGCATCCACCGACTCCACCAATGTGCCGTCTAGGTCAAAAACGTACATTGCCCCCCAGGAAGAACCAGATAAAAAATACATACGCCGCCAGACGCGGCGACAAGCGTCTTCATGCGGCGAAGCCCGACGCGGGAGCCGCAAAGGGCTTGGACGCGGCTTGGCCCTCCCGGGAGGCTGGAGAGGCGAAACGCCTCCTAGTCGTTGCCAACCGCCGCGACCACGTCGCTTATCACAACCACGACGCCTCTATGCGTCTCCACAGGGGATCCCCTCACCCTCTTTTTCAGCATCTCGCCGCCTCCTCAGAGCTGGCGTTGCTGTGTGTAGAGCGCCTCGCATAGCGTGAAGCTGTTCGTGCAGAAAGCTGGTGGGGCCGCCGGGATTTGAATTCCCGGGGGGCTCCCCTCCCGGGGTCACGTGGGCGCCTGCCGCTTGCGGTCCCAAGCCACGCCTCAGGGGGCTGGGCCCTATCCTACCAGGCTAGACTACGGCCCCGGCTGTGTAAATAACTGTTCTTATAAGTTTTCTGAGTGGAGGCGTTGTTTAAAAGCTTGTGGTTTCTATGGTATATGGCTGCGGGGGCTAGGGGTATGGTGTCTCTGGAGATTGCCGTGTTGATGTCTGTGGTGTTGGTGATTGCGACGGCCGTGGGGTGGTATCTCTACACCACCTTCGTGGCGTCTACCGTCGGCCAGCCGAGGCTTGGGGTGGTATCGGCATAGTTATCTGCAAGCAACGGCGAGCTGAGGCTCGCGTTGATCAACCCAGGCCCTGTGGATGTGAAGTTGTCTATGGTGGAAGTCGCCGGAAGAGTCGCCACGCCGTCGTGCGCAATCCAAAGCGGCCCCGCGGCGGCTCAAGACATCATTCCGGTAGGCACCCAAGCCGTCTGCACCGCTACGGTGGGCGCGGCGGGGGTGCCGGGCACCATGGTGACAGGCAAAGTGATATTAAGCGGCGGCCAGAGCTTCCCGTTCACCGCGTTGGTCAAGTCGTAGCCGGCCCCCGAGGCGTGACCTCCGGCCGTAAAGACGCGTTTTTATGGGCCCGCCGGGATTCGAACCCGGGGCCACGGGGTCACGGGTCGCCATCATCTTCATGACGCGGTACGTCATCGGGTCTAGCAGACTATTTTATCGCAATTCTTAACTCCATGCGCCTTGCGGCGTGGGTCGCTTTGCTGACTGGTTAGACGCCCACAGTGCAGAAAGAAGGATAGTCCGGGGCGCAGAAGCTCTACGCTTACAGCATCACAAAACGATGAACCGTCGCCTGCAGATACTTCTTCACAGGTGTATTCACACCTGTAAGCTGGCACCTGTCAGTCTTTACCTGTAGAGAGAAGGCTTATATAATGAACTGTAAGAGGTGGCATGGAGAAGCTCGCGGTTCAACATATACCGCGTCGTTTACCACTTCATGGATATAAACGAAATTAAACAACGTCTAGAGCTCGCGCTGAGGCCCGCCGAGCCGCCGACGCTGGAGGAGGTGCTTAAACAAGTCTCCACCCGCGGCGTTCTCCGGGGGCCGATGGACTGGATATTCCCGGCGTGGAGACTTTACGTCGACTATGTCGTCAAGGAAATCGTCGGCGGGTTCAAGCTGTCCGCCGAAGAGGAAGACCAGCTGAAGGACTTCGGCTGGAGGCTGAATACGCTTCTGGAGCAAGCCGAGAGACAGGCGAAGGCTAAGCTGACCTCGATATATAGAGTCATTATGGAGGACACCTACAAGCTGGAGGGCAACAAGCTGTACGCGCCGGACGGGACGTGGATTTACATGGGAGCTACATTACGTCTCAAAATCCATGGCGTTAGCGTCTCGGCGCGTTTTCCCGACGTGTTGAAGCTTCCGCGCAATCGGCTTGATCTGCTCCAGCTGGGCTGGAAGGCAAGCGACGAGGGTGAGATGTTCGGCCGGCCCTTCATGGGCACTGCACAGCCCTGGCAAGTGTTCGCTTGGGCGGCGGCGAGATGTGGAGAACTCTATACACTTATCGCTTCGGTTACGCTGACGCATGAAGGGATGAGCATTAACGTATATATCAGAGCGAGGAGCTGGAGGCAGAGGTGGAGCAAGGACGAGGCGATAAGCCTAGTTGCGGGCTACCTCAGACGTGGGGAGTGGGCTCCTCTCTTCACTGCGTGGCTGGGGGATGGGAAGGCTAGGTGGAAGAATATTCTACGTGGAAAGTATATGTTGTCGATTGCAACTAAGGAGCCTTGGAGGCTTGGCTTAGTTGCAAGTACATACGAGGCCATAGTCGCCACGGGCAAGGAGGCGTTTATAAAGCTTAAAGAGTCGGCAGGCGTATACGGCGCGTTGCTTGATTTGTTGAGGGCCCACAAGTGGATCTACATAAAGCTAGCCACCGACGACGGCTTAAGGGTCGCCTACAAGCTGAATAAGAAGGGTATAACTGTGGCGGGCGTCGTGATGTATCTGCGTCTCGTCAGCGGCAGAGGCGGCTCGCTTCTGGCCGAACACTACACCCGCGATCTCGGGAAGGCGCTAGAGGTTGCCGACAAGCTCAAAGCAACCGGGCTTAGGCCGAACATCGTAAGGTCTAACGCCAACTACGTGGTGTACATCGCTACTGCGGACCTCTTGAGGCTGGCAGAGAGGGACGAGACCGTCAGAAAAGCCATAGCGCTGTACCTCACCGAAAAGGCTAAAAACGGCACGCCGAAGCAGAGAGAAATCGCCGAAAAAATCCTAAAGAGACATCCTCTTTTTCAGACCCAGCCGCTGGAGGTCGGCATCTTAAATTGGCTGTGAATAAAAACGTCAAGACAACTAAGATGTATTGAATCGACGCGTTGAACTCTTTATGTCAGATGCCAACCCGGTCAAGGTAAAAGAAAAACCTGAACTGGTGGGCCCGCCGGGATTTCTAGGCGGGTTCTCCCCCGAACCCGGGACCACCCGCGCGCCTAGGCATGTTGCGGGTGTGCCTTGTAAGGCTTATGCGGCCTTGGGCCTGGGCATCATACCGCTAGACTACGGGCCCCGTGGTTTGTTTTGGTGAGGGTTTTTAAGTTTGTCGCCGTGTAGAGCGGAATTTACAGAGTCCCTCCTTTTCTATAGAGCGGCCTCTACGGGAAGGCTTTTATCTCGGGGCTGAGTTTTGGGCATGGGTTTCGTGGTTGGGGTTGATATACGTAAGAGGTTTGTGACTAGGGAGAGGGCGGGTCTTTTCAAGTCTCGTCCTAAGGTCGTCGACGCGTTGAGGGGGGTGGACATCTCTATTGATAGAGGGCGTCTGTTGTCTCTTGTGGGTCCTAACGGGGCTGGGAAGACGACGCTTGTGAGGATCTTCGCCACTCTTCTCGCCCCGGACGGGGGGCGGGCCGAGGTGGGGGGTTTCGACGTCGTCAGGGAGGCGGAGGAGGTGAGGCGTATGGTGGGTCTAATGCTGTATCCCGACAAGGGCTTCTTCGGCAGGCTTTCGGGGCTGGAGAACTTGGTGTACTACGGCATGTTGTATGGGCTGAGCCGCCGCGAGGCCCGTCGGCGTGCGGAGGAGTTGCTTGAGCTGGTGGGGCTGTGGGAGGCGAGGCATAGGCCTTTTGAGGAGTACAGCACGGGGATGAAGGCGAGGCTGGGGCTAGCCAAGGCGCTTGTGAACAACCCGGAGCTTCTGCTTCTTGACGAGCCGACGGTGGGCATAGACCCCGTGGGGGCGCGGAGGGTGAGGGAGTTGATAAAGGGGTTGAAGAGGGAGGGGAGGACCATCCTCTTCACCTCCCACAACTTGTACGAGGTGGAGGAGCTTTCCGACGACGTGGCGCTGATTGTGGGGGGCCAGATAACAGCAAGGGGGCCGCCGGATGTCCTTAAACAGAGGCTGGGCTTCCAGCCGGCGGCTGTCGTGAGGGCCGCGTGTGGCGGCGAGGAGAAGACGCTGTCTAGAAGCGGCGATGGGAGGGTGCTCGCCCTGCTTGTGAGGGAGGCTGTTGAGTCTGGTTGCGAGGTGTTGGAGGCCTACGTCAGGCAGCCGCCGCTGGAGGAGGTCGTGGTCAAGACCCTGGGGGGTGCATGAGGGCTGGTCTCTACCTCGCCTTGAGGCTCACCTTGCGGCAATACGGCGTGCTCCTTTCCGTATCTATGCTCGTGCCCTTCTTCGCGGCGCTTTTTTACCTCGGGGGCTGGGCGGCAACCGGCGGCAGGGCCGACCTCGACAAGTTCCTCTACCAGCTCGTGGGCATGGTGTTGCTTGTGGTGGCGCAGTCCGCGTCGTCTAACATACTGTGGAATATGTACATGGTGACGTCCGGCGGCCAGCTGGAGTACCTCGCGGCGTCGCCCTCCAGGCCTCTTGCCGTTCTTCTGGCGTTTTACCTAGTTGAGCTAGTTGTCGTGGGTCTCGGCGCCGCGGTGATCGCGGCGTTTATCATCGCAACCCTGAAGGGGCCTCTCTTTGCCTTGGCGACGTTGCTTGCCGTGGCGGTTGCCGCTGTGACTTCTCTGCCCGTTGTGGGGCTCACGTTGGCGCTGGCCTACTACCTGCCGTCTATCCGGAACCCGACGCCTCTCTCCACGATACTCGGCGTCGCTGTGGTGTTTTTCGGCGGCGTGTTGTATCCAGTGACCGTCTTCCCGGAGGTCCTCCAGGTGCTCTCCCTCCTCCTCCCCTTCGCCGTGTGGGCCGAGTTCGCCAGAGCTGTGGCGCTGGGCCTTCAAGCCCCGCTTCGGCAGTTCGGCTTATTGATGGGCTACTTCGCATACTTCGCCATGGGGCTCGCCGTGTGGGGTCTCCTTATGAGGAGGCTCAGGAGGTATGGGCTTTACCATGCCTGGTGACCTGCTCCGCGAGCTCTGGCTCATTACGCGGCTTAATTTCAGGCCGCTGTCGTTCTTCGTGGCGAGCATGCTGTCTACAGCCATGTGGCTCGTGGTTGTGGTTCTCGCCATTGCGTGGTACGGCGGCGACATATCGCAGACCGCCCGCCACCTGTTCTGGGGCATGGCGGTTTTCCTAATCTTCTCGGAGCAGGTCTGGGGAGCCGCCGTGTTTAACACGCTTGCTAGAACCGGCGTTGTGGACTACGTCGCCGCCACGCCCGTGAAGTTGCATATGTACCTCTTCGCGGTCTCCCTCGCGTATTCCGCCGTAGCCGCGCCGGGGGTCTTGATTCTGCTGGGGATTTACTATCTGTTGCTCGGCGAATTTCCGCCTTTGGCGCAACCCGTCAACTTCGCCGCGGCGTTTGTGATCTTTGTAACCGCCGCGGCTTTGTTGGTGTCGCTGTTTACCTTCCTCTTCATAAGGCTGAGGAACCCCAACTTCGTTGTTAACGTTCTGCAGTGGGCGGTTCCGCTGTCTGGAGGGATGATACCGCCGACAGCTATGCCGCCTGAAGCCGCCCAGTTCTTCCTCCTATCGCCTTTCCACTACGTCATAGCGCCGGTGGTTTACTCCGCTACCGGCGTATGGCTTGCCGATCCGCCCACCACGCTGGCTCTTGGGGCTGTTGTGGCAGTTGTGTTTTATGCACTGGCGCTCTACGCGGCTAAGTCAGCCATGTGGAGGTACAGAGCAACGGGCAAATGGGGCGTTGAGTAGCTAAACGCCGCGGCCGCCCGCCCAAACGACGGCGTCTGTCTCGGGGTCCCAGACGACGGTGAAGCCGTCTATACGCATCCTCAGCCTACCCCGCCTCACGGCAATAAAGTACCCCCTGACCCTCCCAGTCTCCACATCTATGAGTAGCCGGTCGCCCGCCACCTCCACCCGGAGCGCCTCGGCAAGTTTCGACCTGCGGAACTGCTCAGCAACCTGGGAGAAGTCTGTTGCCATCAGATCGCCGGGATCCGCTTCACCATTGGGCTTCTCACCTTCATTATGATCTTGAAGTTGCAGTAGGGGCATCTAATGCCGGGTAGGATCTCCATCTCAGGCTTGGAGAACACCCTGCCGCACCTCATGCATATGTACAACTTCCGTTCCTCTGCCACGGCGCATACACATCACCTATTTATAAAGTTTGCCAGCTGTTGCAACCTAGCGACGCCCCCTATCTCCTCGATATATGCCGCCACCGCGGGAGGCACCATCTCCCTCCACCGCGCACCTCCCTGAGCCATGGCTTGCCTCACGGCTGTGGCTGAGTAGTCGCCGAAGACCGGGTGGCCTCTGACCTCTACGCCCCAATACGCCAAGGCGGCGGCCACCCAGGGGTTGTTGGAATACACGACGTGATGCGTCGGGCACCAATGCCTTAGATACGCGCCCCAGAGGCTTGTGGGGCCGTTGGTGTCGGGCACCGCGCAGTATAGGATGCGGCAGTTCCCGCCGAAGTGGCATCTAAACATCTCAAGACGCTCCCCCGGAGTGAAGGGGTTGTCGAAGGTAAGCGCCTTGTCGGCGGAGCCTATCGCCACCACCACCTCGTCGTAGTGGGTCAGCAACCACTCCACGAGCTTCACGTGGCCCCAATGCACCGGCTGAAAACGGCCGATCAGCAACGCCCTCACGGCCTTAGCCGTGTAAGAGATTTTAAAATGTGTGTCTTAATTATCGTGATGTGGTAGCTCGCGGCTGAGGATGACGAGAGGCGTACTGGCTGACTACCTCTTCAAATACGCCGCCATATGCATGATAGTCCTCACAACCTTCGTGGCGGTCACGTCAGACACGTCGTTGGGGGGAGAATACTCCATGATGTCGACGGCGACGGGCTTTAGCGCGAGCATCAAGTCGGCGAGTAGGTACTCTAGCTTGCGAAAGGGGAGGCCGCCGGCTTCTGGCGTCCCGACGCCCGGCGCCTCGGAGGGGGTCAGCACATCTATGTCGAGGCTGAGGTAGACCCTCCCCGAGGCGGTGGACACGGCGTCTGAAATCACGTCTCTGCCGAAGTCGCTATCCTCGACCACGAAGAAATCGGCGTCTTCGGCGTATTTGTGCTCCTCGTCGTCGTACGCCCTCACGCCTATGTAGATGGCGTAGAAGCCGAGCTTCTCGTGGGCCCTCCTGGCGAAGGTGGCGTGGGAGAGCCTCTGGCCCGGCGGCCACTCGTCGCGGAGGTCGAAGTGGGCGTCTATATGCACGTAGGTGTCGGGCCTAACCACGTTGAGGGCGGCCAGCGTGGCCGTGTGTTCGCCCCCCACCATGATAAACGGGGGGTCCACCCTCTGTATGAACCTCTCGATTCTCGCCACGTTTTCCGCGGGGGCCCCCTGGAGGAGCTCCACGTCGCCTAGGTCGCATATGGGCTCCGTCACGTTGCCAAACAGGGTGGTGTATTCAAGGTAGGGGAGTATCGCGCGGATCTTCTGAGGGGCGAAGCGGGTGCCCGGCCTGAAGCTCAACGTGTCCTCCATAGGCGCCCCGAATAGCTTGACGTCGTCTTGTCTGCAGGCGGTCTTAAGCATGGCGGCTTTTGATTGGGCGTTTATACTCCTTTCGTCTCGGCACGAACTTTATGTCCACGTGGACGATGAGGGGGTGTAGTTTCGATATTGTCTTTATCGCCTTCGTCCTGAGGACGTGGAGGCGTCCCACCGTCATGTCGGGGCTCACCGCCACGAGGCTGTAGACCACCAGGAAGCTCCCGGCGCGTCGGATCTTTACGTCTATCGGCCTGCCGAGCTCCGCCACGGCTTCTCTTATCTTATCCTCTAGGGCGGGGTCTTTGTAGAGGGCTCCCAGCGTTCCGTAGGCGGCGTCTTTTGCGAGCCGTGTAAATTCGTAAAGTACGTAGCCGTATATTACGAACACCGCCGCCACCTCCGCTATCAAGAGGTGGAAGTAGTTGCTGAGCACCACCGCAACAGCGGAGGCCAGCGAGAGGGCTGTGTCTATTTTGGCATGTAGGGCGTCTGCCCTCAGTATTTCGAGTTTTAGCTTGTGGTAGTTGCGGCGTTCCCAGAGATACATGACGTAGGTCAGGACCCCGCCGGCGAGGAGGAGGAGCGTCATCCATAATGGCGTCGGCTCTCCGTCGATATGTATGGAGGTGGCCAACATGTATGTGTAGAGGGTCAGCACCGTGAGGATTGAGAGGAGGGTCAAGAGGCTTTCTAGTCTGTAGATCTCCCATGGGAAGGCCCTCCCCCTCTGCGAGGCGTAATAGAGGCCGAAGCCGGAGATAGGCTATTGCGGAGTCCATAAAGCCATGTATGGCGTCGCTGGTGACTAGGAGGTTGCTGTAGATTACGCCTGGCATCAACTCAGCTATTGTGTAGGCCAGCGAGGCGGTCCCTATGACGAAGAGGTAGAGGGAGGCGAGCCATAGCCGTGTTGAAGGCTTCACAGACGGGTGGGGGAAAATCTTAAAATATGTGTAGAAGTGGCGTCAATGCGTCGGGCTGAGTTGCTGGAGGAGATCGTGAAGCGTAGGTTGTTCTACTGGCCCTCTGCAGAGATCTACGGCGGCGTGGCTGGTTTCTACGACTACGGACCGCTCGGCGTCGCTATAAGGCGCAACATTGTGGAGAAGTGGCGGAGGATCTTCGTCTTGCCTTACCAAGACGTTGTCGTGGAGGTGGAGACTCCAATCGTCATGCCTGAGCCCGTCTTCAAGGCCTCCGGCCACTTAGACCACTTCACAGACTTTGTCGTGGCGTGTACGAAGTGCGGCAGGAGGTACAGAGCTGACCACCTCGTGGAGGAGGAGCTGGCCAAGAGGGGGGTGAAGATCTCGACTGAGGGCATGTCTGCCGAGGAGCTTCAACGACTTATCAACGGGCACAAGATGGTGTGTCCCGCCTGTGGGGGCCCCCTGGGCGGCGTGGAGCGGTTTAACCTCCTCTTCAAGACCACCATCGGCCCCTACAGCGAAAACGCCGGCTACCTCAGGCCGGAGACGGCGCAGGGAATCTTCGTGGCTTTTCCGCGGCTTGCCGAGTACGTGGGGCGAAGGCTCCCCTTCGGCGTGGCGCAGATCGGGAGGGTGGCGCGCAACGAGATCTCGCCGCGCGGCGGGTTGATAAGGCTGAGGGAGTTCACCCAGATGGAGATCGAGCTCTTCTTCGACCCCCAGAACCCCAAGTGTCCCTACTTCGCCGAGATGGAGAACCTAGAGGTTCCCATCGTGCCGGAGGAGTTCGTGGCCAGGGGCCAGACGGAGCCCGTGACGATTACGGCTGGGGAGGCGGTGAAGAGGGGGTACGCAAACGAGTGGATGGCTTTCTTCATGGCGTTGGCCGCCAAGTTCCTCAAGGAGCTGGGGGTGCCGCTGGAGAGGCAGAAGTTCCTCGGCAAACTTCCGCACGAAAGGGCTCACTACAGCGCCAAGTCCTACGACCAGATGGTGCTTACGGAGAGGTTCGGCTGGGTGGAGGTGTCCGGCCACGCCTACCGCACGGACTACGACCTCTCCGGCCACAGCAAGCTCAGCGACCACGAGATGACTCTTGAGCGCCGCCTCCCCGCCCCCAAGGAGGTGGAGGTGGCTAGGCTCTACCCCAACCCCGGCGCGGTTAGGGAGAGGTACGGCGACAAGATGGGGGAGGTCATCAAGGCGATGAAGGAGAACGAGCCTGTCATACTGGAGGCGCTTAGGGGCGGGAGGCAGGAGGTAGTCGTGGGGCCCTACGTGGTGACTAGAGACATGGTTTTCATAAAGAGCGAGAGGCGCAAGACGGACCTGGAGAAGTTCATCCCACACGTGGTGGAGCCGTCTTTCGGTCTCGACAGGATCTTCTACGTGACGTTGGAGTCGGCGGTGGTGGCGGAGGAGGGCAGGGTATATCTAAAGCTACCTCCCGACATCGCGCCGGTCAACGTCTGCGTCCTGCCTATCGTCAAGAGACAAGACTACGCGGAAATCGGCCGGAGGCTTACGCGGAGACTAGCCGAGGCCGGCTTCTACGTGGTCTACGACGACGAGGGGACTATCGGCAGTAGATACGCCTCGTGCGACGAGATAGGGACCCCCCTCGCGGTTACTATAGACGAGAAGACGCCAGTCGACGGTACCGTGACCATCCGCGACCGCGACACCAAGAGGCAGGTCAGGGTGGGGATAGATGAGGTGGCGGCTTTCGTGGACATGGTCAAGCGAGGAGCCAGCTTCTCAGAGGCGGCGGAGGCCTTGAAGGCGGCGCCGGTTTAATATTTTTTAACAAGTCCTCATGTGGTGCCATGAGTGAGGGCAAAGACGTGGAGAGGGGCAGGAAGTTGCTTATTCCGCCGTTCCTCTCGCCACAGCAGGAGAAGAAGGAGCAGAGGAGGGGGGAGCGCAGGGCCAGGTTGCGTTCTGCCGAGGGCGTAGAGGAGGGTGTGGCGAGGCTTGCGCCGGACGTCTATGAGGCTTTGGATAAGCCGGCTGAGGTGGAGATTGTGGCTCCTGGCGGGTCTTCGCATGAGAAGAAGAGGACCTTTAGGGCGGTGCTAGACGAGAAGGTGCCAAGCGGCGAGGTGCACGTATCTGCGGAGGACCTCAGGGCGTTGGGGGTGGCTGAGAACACCGTGGTGACCGTTAGAAAGAGATGAGCGCAGTCCTTAGGGGGCTCGCCGCGGTTGTAGAAGACGTAGAGCTCGCCAGGGAGCTCTACAGAGAGGGGTTCTACGGCCGGTTTCTTGGTTACGACAAGGTCAAGAGAGAGGAGGTGGATAAGGTCAACGCGCCGCTGATTTTGGCGCTCTATGAGGCGTTGTATCTTTCTGAGAGGGGTAGGTTGAAGATTGTGGATGAAGGCGGTGTGGAGGTGCCGCACCAGCGGCTTGCGGAGCTCGGCAGGGAGAAGATTAGGAACTTCGACGAGATCTACAAGATCTACAGATACTTCCGGGACCTGGGCTACGTGGTCAAGAGCGGGCTTAAATTCGGCGCCTTGTTCTCAGTCTACGAGAAGGGCCCGGGGATAGACCACGCCCCCATGGTGGTTGTGTTTCTAGAACCCGACAAGGGCATCTCAGCCACAGACATCACACGTGGCGGGAGGCTGGGCCACAGCGTTAAGAAGACCTTCACCCTGGCCACGGTGTTGAGGCAGACCGGCGAGGTGGTGCTCCTCGGCTTCTCCTGGGCCAAGCTTTAAAAACAGATGTCGAGACGGCTTCATGGCAACGGCAAGCAGGGCATCCCTACAAGAAGAAATCTACCTAAGATCGCTCACCGGCTACTTGGTGGGGCAGAACCTGTTGGAGGGCTACAAGAAGGTGGCTGTGATCACGTATCCAGACAGGATATGTAGCGCCATGGCCGCCGCGCTTACGACGTCTTACATCTCCAAGGGCAACTACATAGATGGCGCAGGCGCCGTGTTTACATACGAGGAGGGCAAAGAGGCCGAAATAGCCCGGAAAGTTATGGAATACGGCGCCGACATGGTCTACATCTCGTTCGGCGGCGAGCAGAAGATGAGCTACGTCGCCGAGATCGCTAAGAAGACGATTGCGGCGCTCGCGCAGGCCGGCTACAAAGGCGCCCTAGGCATCCACGTAAGGGTCTGGCTCGCCACTAAGCAACTCTCCAACGTCCTCGCCGATGCGGCGCTGGCGAAGTACCTCGCCTCCCTACCCGAGATAAGGCTGTTCACCGCCGACGTGCCAAACAGAAGGTTCTTCTTCCACAAGGTGAAGATCGAGGGCAACGCCGCCAAGCCGGAGAAGTACAGGGAGGTGGAGGTAACGGCGGAGCACGCAAAACTGCTGTCGATTTCGCTACCGCCCCCGGAGTAATCAGTCTATTTTCAGCTCGGCCACTCCGTACTCTCCCGCTTTTGTCACCACTATCTGAAGCACGCCGCCAACACCCCCAGCTTGGGCGGCTCCCAGCCCATGGGTGGGGGGCTCACCGCCTCGTCTTTTCTAGCCACTCCTTTATGGCGTCTGCGAGTTCTTTGTAGCGCATGAAGCCCTTCAGATGCGCACTGCCGTACACGGCCACTATGGTACCGTTGCTTTTTTCAATTATCCTCGGCTCCTTGCCCGTAATAGCCTTTACTACGGCGGCGAGCCTCTCGGCGTCTTCGGCCCTCGCCACGGAGAAGCCCTTAGCCGCGTCTCTTTCATACCTGCCGTAGGTAATCGTGTATTCGCTCTTTACGTCGCCCACTTCCGCCGTAATTTTAATCCTTAGGAGGAGTTTGCCGCTCTGACTCTTCTCAAGCTCGGTACTCCAGCCTATTACCTTCACCATGTGTTTCCTGCCATCCACCTCGACCTCCTTCTCAAAGCCCTTCAGCGTTAAAGAGCCCCTTGTCGTGCCCCCCTCTATGATCTTTCTGACTTTATCGTAGACCTTCTCGCCCTTCTCCTCGGCCCTCTTTAGTATGTGCTTAACGAAATCCGTTGCCAGTTCCTGTTGCCTCCCAGAGCCGTTTACGGAGAGCCAGGCGGCGTGCTCAAGACCCTCCCTAAGGATTGAGACGTAGCCCGCCTTCCCACCCTCCGGCATCTTCACCGTGAAGTGTCTCCCCTCTTCAAGACCTATCTGCCTAAGTCTCTGCATCTCCCGCTCTATGTTGCCGGAGTTGGTGGAGCTGAATCTGACCTTAAGCGCGTCTCTACGCGTAAGCCCCACCTCATACTTTGGCCAGCCCTCCTTTAGCGTGAGACCCTTCTCCAGCTTCTCCAGCCAGCGCTCAGCCTTGTCGGAGTCCACCCAGCCTTTTTTGACGGCCGTCTCGACGACCTCGGCGAGGGCTTTTCTGAGCTCCTCGTGTCCAGTTGCCAGCATGTCGGTGGTGGCTTCGACGCGCCATACGTCTCTATTGCCCACCTTACTCACCTTTGCAGTGACGCCCGCAAGCCTCAAGAGACGCTCTGCGAGCTCCACGCGGCTTCGGTCAGTCGAGGCGAAGTGAAGTTCGACTGCGTTCTTAAGCAGATATACGTTGTATTTGACAGCAACGCCGCCGTCCGAGACGGTCAAGTCGGCGACGACACGGCCTTTCTTAGTCCGCTTTATGCTGTCCTTGTCGAGCCGCACCTCCACCCGGGCCTCCTTCACAAATTTATCGAACTTTTCGCTTAAATACCTTCCGCCGGCCGACGGCGCAGATACGGCGAGGAGGCGCTTAAGCCTCGCCGCGTCTTCGCCGTAGGCGGCTATGTTGTAATACCTGCCCTCGCCCATGTATATCCGCGCGTCGAACTTCAGCTCGTCTGGCAGTAGCTGGTTGAGCAGATGCAACGCGGCGAGGCGCAGTAGCGCGGCGCCTCCGTCCAGCTCCCCACCGACGGTCAGCTTGACCATATCCGGCTCCACGTGGCCGTTTCCCGCCAACGCCGTGGCGTACATCTCGCCGAAGATGAGCAACGCCTCTCTGTCGAACTCGCCCCTCAGCGCCTCGTCCAGCATCATCAGCTCTAGGGCGGGCTCAACAAACTTCCTCACCACCGCATCCCAGCGCAGTCCCTAGCCAAGCAGTACGCGTAAGGATCCTCGCCGCCGCGGCTCACTGGACCGCCGCCAAGGCGGCCGGCGCGCCTAGGCCGCTGGAGGATTTCCTCAAATGTAGTAGGGCTGAGGAGCGTCGGGTGAGGAGGGTGGCGTGGAGGCTGAAGGAGGCGGTGAAGCTGGGGAGGAGGCCCTCCCTTGAGGACTACGTGAAGACACTCGCGGCGAGGGTTAATCTACCGGCGCCTGTGGTCAAAGCCGCAGTGGAGATTTTGGAGCGGAATAGGAGGGTTTTGTTTGGTAAGAATCCATGGGTTTCTACGGCGGCGGCGTTGTGGCTGGCGTCGCTTAAGAAGCTGGGTCTTCTGAAGGCGCTGGCTGAGGCGGCTGGCACAACGACGGTTAGCATAAGGAAAGCTGCTGGGAGGATGAGGGTATGAAGGTCTGGAAGATAAGGCAGTATCTGCCGGCTTTGCCTTTGCACATACAGAGGCGGGTGGGTGGTGAGAGGGGGTTTTTGGTTGCGGTGCGGACGCGGGATATATGTGGGGTGGATAGGCGGTGTGGGAGGGCTGTGTACAGCCTCGTGATGAGGCTTGTGGAGAAGGGGCTCGCAAAGAGACACAAGAAGGGTACCTACCTAATCGAGAGGAGGGCTGTGAAGGAGGTGTTGACGGCCTCGAGGGAGTGGATATGACGGCAGAGCACGCAAAGTTACTGTCTATTTCACTACCGCCTCCTGAATAGCGCCTATTCTTATTTCCCCAAAGATCGACTCACTTTTTTAACCAACCTCTTAGCCCCAGCCAACGCCGGGCCTCCTCGACTAGGAGATGGACAACCTATTACGCACCATCTTGCAACGGTCCTACCCGGGGACGTGAACTACTAAGAAAACGGAGGGAATAGGCGCTGGTTATGGCTTGAGAAACTAATCTATTTTCAGCTCGGCCACTCCGTACTCTCCCGCCTTTGTCACCACTATCTGAAGTACCCCGTCTCTGTAGACGGCTCTTGCGCTGTCTACCCTGAGCCTAAACGGCACCTCTATCTTCCGCAGGACGGGGAAGTTCGAGATCCGCTCTCTCCTCAGCGGCTTCCCAGCCGCCTCGGCCTGGACAGGCGCCGCTGAGATCTCGATAGATTTGTCGTACACCCTTACCCTGATGTTCTCCTTCTTCATCCCCGGCATGTCTATGTATACGACCAAGTTCTCCCCCACGTCGTATATATCCACGTCTGGTTGCCTCTCCACCTTGCCCGTATTCGCGTCGTATAGCTCCTTCAAACCCTCCTCGATTTTCTTTACCGGTTCCATGCATTTCAAGAGCCTCTGCTTAAAATCGAAGGGACTGTAATACCTAAATAGTTGGTCATCATCACGCAATCCGCCGCGCTTGGGGGTAGACAGCACCTGATCTACGGCTCCGGCACGTTGAAGGCCGTGTGTTATGTTGGTGATGGGTTACGCGGTGGTTTGAGGCGTTGTGCCGTTTGCTTAGGGCTGGGCAAAACCCTGGTAAAAATTGTGTAGTGGGGTTATTTTGGCTGTACGACCCCTATCACCTCGCCGTACGTGTTTATAGGGAAGGAGCGGCCGCACTTGGGGCAGTTGATGCTGAAGCCGATGTTGTACCAGCTCTCGCCTATCTCCACCTCGAACTTGTGTTTGCAGTAGGGACAAGTCGCCCGCACCTTCAGCGTCTTTTCAAGCTCGCCGCCGGAGTATTCCCAATCTTCGGGAAATTCTTGGGCCACCACCATGAGACCCCCCGTTAATGCTAATATATATATTTTTTATCCTTGGCCTCTGTGGAGTTCTTCGAGGTTGTGGAGAGGAGGCGGTCGATGAGGCGGTTTAAGAGAGTGAAGATCCCAGAGGAAGACGTGAGGAGGATAATGGAGGCGGGCAGGGCCGCGCCGACAGACGCCACGTTGCATCTTTGGTCCGCGGTGCGCGTCGTGGACGAGGGCAAGAAGGCTGAGATAGCAAGGCTGATAGGGCAGCCACACGTTGAGGAGGGGTCGGACTTCTTTGTCTTTCTTGCGGATCTCTACAGGTTGAGGGAGTTGCTGAGGTTTAGGGGTAGGGATCTGGCCGAGGATCGGCTTGCCCTCTTTGTCTTCGCGGCTGTAGACGCCGCCTTAGCCGCCGAGAACATGGCTCTTGCAGCAACTGCGCTGGGGTACGGCAGTTGTTTCATAGGGGCTGTGCAAAACGCGACTGGGGAGATCGTGAAGTTGCTTGGGTTGCCGCCTCTGACTTATCCGCTTTTTGGCTTGGTGGTGGGGGTTCCTGACGAGGACCCTCCGCCGCGGCCGCGACTGCCGCTTGAGATGCTGTTTCACGAAGGCGCGTACCGGAGGTACGCGGAGGAGGAGCTGGCCGCCGCCTTTATGATCATGGCGAAGGTCACGAGGTCGGGGGATTGGTTGAGGCTTCTGGAGAGATACGCTGGGAGAGGGGGCTACTTCGAGGCGCGCGGCGGGGAGATGCTGAGGTTGTTGAGGGAGCTAGAGTTTTTATAATTGCGAGATTGGTGTGGCATGGCAACTATCAGAGGGGTGGTGGTGTCTAAGCAGCTGGTCTACGACCTGACGGGCGCCCGCTATGTAAAGATAGACATAGTCGAGGAGAGGGAGTTGCCCGGCCCAGTTGCGGCTTTTTCCGCGCAGGACGAACAGGCGGCGCAGCTGATGCGCGAGGTTATGCCGTTGGTTA
>Ga0081478_144147_pt1 | contig 23458 bp, 22 predicted proteins | sample OctSprmetagenome_FD_70983 | JGI IMG/M metagenome (GOLD analysis project Ga0081478, IMG submission 70983) | Hot spring and microbial mat streamer communities from Octopus Spring Streamers, Yellowstone National Park, USA - T=80-84 v2 (version 2) | ecosystem: Environmental > Aquatic > Thermal... | reverse complement strand
CCACCAGAACAAATTACAACTGTAGCACAAATCTCTACACAAGGAGCAGAAATTTTAACCTTGAACAGAAAAATATACTCATTTTCAGGGAGAGCAGATTGGTACTGGTGGTGGTGGGATCCATGGTTTATATGGTATGGAGATGGTAGATATACCTTGACATCTAAAATAGAGCAAATCAATTTAGATGGGAATAAACTTTCTACCGAGCTCGTTTTAGATGTTGAAGGTGTTTATGACAGTGCAAGACTTTACAAAGGAGACATCTTTGTTGTTGGAACATCTTATCTTAAAGTAAGTAATTACGCAAACTATGCAAATAGCTATGGCATCAAAAAGTTCGTTCTCGGAGAAGGCACTGATATATCGGTGTTTTTGCCGAAGGTAAGGTTTATTAAATTTATTGATGATGGTACCGCTGTTTTAGAAGAAAAAACAATTGCAGACTGCGAAAATATATATATTTCATCTGTAACTCGTGGAATAGGTGTGATATGGGTTTTTGTAAAAAACGGAGATGAAATAAAAAGATATGCAGTTTTAGGAGTATCAGGACTTATCACAAAACCCTATGTTTATATGTCGCAAGAAGCTTTATATATACTCTTTTCAGATGCTGAATGGAAAACAACAGAAGAAGGTATTTGGATACAAGAGCCAAAAACAGTAATTTACAAGCTCAAAATTGAAAACGGAGAACTCGTTTTTCAAGCTGGAACAGAAGTTGAAGGAATGATACCTGACAGATGGACAGGGAAGAATTCTTTGTTTTCTATAAATGAATATAATGGGTTTTTAAGAGTTGCTCTCACAACAAGAGTATGGGGTGCAGAAAATCCAGACAATATGATTTTTATTTTTGACCAAAACCTCAAAAAAGTGGGAGAACTGAGAGGACTTAAACCCGAAGAAGATATATATGCTGTAAGATTTGCAGGTGAAAGAGGATATGTTGTAACTTTCAGAATGATAGACCCTCTTTTTGTTTTAGACCTTTCTGACCCTCAAAATCCCAAAATCGCCGGAAAACTTGAAATCCCAGGATTTTCAACTTATATACACCCTATTGGAAATAATAAACTATTTGCTCTTGGAAGAGAAAACGGAAAACTTCAAGTTTCCCTATTTGATGTTTCAGATCCACAATCTCCAAAACCTATAACAAGAATATACCTTTCAGAAAATTGGTCATCTTACTCAGAAGGAGAATGGAATTATAAAGCTATAACTTTCTTCAAAGATTTTGTAGCTTTACCATTTACAAAATACACATATTACTATTCGTCATGCTACTATTCAGACCAGGAGGCAGGATTTATAATTTTGGGCATATCAGATAATAGCATAAATTTGAAAGGAAAGGCAATTCCGGAAGAACTTTGCAAAGAGGAAACAAGAAATCCTTATAGGGGATGTGAATATACTGCAAAATATTGTTCAAATCCTTTACGAGCAGTCTTTATTGATAGATTCATCTATGGTGTGATGTCAGGAGGAATAAAAGTTTGGGACTACGATTTAGGTGGTATAAGTTTCATAAAGTTCTGAAATATATCTAAAAAGTTTGAAGCCAGAAACTTTTGAAATTAGAATCAGAAATCAGAAAACTGGTGAAAACTTCAAAGATGAATTAAATATTTAAAGGTTCTGGCTTTTGTGCGGAATGAGGATGATGTTCATCTGGGTAAATTTTGAGGCGTTTGAGCATTCTCCATCTTTGGAAATTTTTGGGTAGCATCCCTTTTACTGCCAAATAAATCAATCTTTCAGGAAACTTTTTATGTAATTCCTCAGCCGTTATCTCCTTCAACCCACCGGGATAAGGAGAGTGAAATCTATAAATTTTATTTTTCCATTTTTTACCTGTAAGAACAACATGTCTTGCGTTTATAACAATAACAAAATCTCCCATGTTTTGATTTGGAGTATATGTTGGTTTGTGTTTCCCTTGTAAAATTGTAGCTATTTTTGACGCAAGACGCCCCAAAACTTTGCCCTTCGCATCAACAATATACCACTTTCTTTGAGATAGAGCTTCTTTTTTGCTCAAAAATTTTGTACTACCTGCAAACATAACTTTCAATTTTTAAAAACAAAAGTTTTTATTAGTTTTTTTCAGAATTCTTTTTATATAATAATCCAAATTTTTCGCTTCTGAGTTCTCTTAACCTTTCTTTTTGAGTACAACTACAAACTCATATTTCATAGTATCTGATTTTCTCCCAGGTAAATTTGAGGGAGAATTTTTATCTGGCATTCTTTTATTTGAAATTTCACGAACAAAGGTTTTTATATGATTGAAACCAAAGGAGATGAAGAAATCGGCACAAATTTTGTCTGTCGGTAGCTCAATTCCCTTCACTTTCCTATTTCCAACCACAAAAACAACAAAACCTTTTCCTTTGACTTTTCCTGAAATCTCTTTTATAGCTAAAAAAAGGTCATAGTAGAAAGATATAACTTCTCTTGCTCTTTTTTCATCCTCCCTTTCTATCTGCAACGCGCAGTCATAAAGAACATCAGAAGGAAGATTTTCTTTATCAGCGGGTTTCCTTATCTTTGCTCCAAGCAAGTTCTTCTCAAACTTATCATCTATTCCGAGCCACTTCAAGGAAAGTTTAGAAAATTGCTCATATGCCACGGTTGTCTTTGAATCTCCATAAGGCGGAGATGTTATGACAAAATCAACACTTTCATCTTCAAGGGGAATACCATCAAGTATATTCCTTTGCTCAAGGATTATTTTTGAGCTTGATTTTAAATTTGAAATTTCAAGTATGCTTTGTATATTTCGTTTAGATATACTTCTGAAAACTTCTTTTACATTACGGCTATTTTCTCCTTTTTTCCTTTTCAGAAGTTTGAACTCGTTCGGGTCTGCATTTGAAACCTTTCTTACAGTTTCAGAAAACGCAACCTTGAAAAAGTCTTGAACTTTCTCCTTTTCAATCCTGAAAATCGCCTCCCTTAAACGAGCTAACTCTTCTATCACATCATCGTCAAACCAGTATCTTATATTATGAAAATCAGGAACATCAAAATTTTTCACTTTTGTTTTGAGAATTTTTTCCAAGTTCTTTTCAAGTTCTTCTATGTTTTGCGGAGTAGTTCTGACTTTTGCTATGAGTATAGCAAGAGGATTTATATCATATCCAACAAAATTTCTTGAAAGTTTTAAGCATTCCCCAGCTGAAACCCCCGAACCACAAAAAGGATCAAAAACCAAATCACCCTCTTTTGAAAATTCTTTCAAAAATTTCCTTACAAGCATAAAATGAAACATAGCAGGATAGGGATGTATTGAATATATACCACGACTTGCAGGAATTCCTTTGAAGTCCAAAGATTCATCTCTTTGGCGATTAAAATTCAAATCTGTTTTCGTTTTCTCTCCATAAAATAAATTCAGCTGTTCCATATCTTATAATTTCACCTCCTTTGGTAAATCAGAAAGCTTTCTCACCCACGGACTACTTTTAAATTTTAATTTAATCTCATCTCTTACAAAAACAATAAGTCCCATTTGGTTTATCTCTTTCGCTTTACTTTCTGAAAGTTCATCATCTATTGTGATAAGATATACTCTCTGATTTGGACCAGCAGATGGGACTTCCTGCTTCCATCTTTCTCTCAGCGTCCTTTTGCAAGTTATAAAAATCGCTTTAGCCGGCTTTTTCAGAGCTAATTCCTCTGACGGAATGACTATGTCAATTCGCTTCAATTTTTCTTTGAGTCTTCCCTTCGGCATTTCACATTTTACATCTATAAAATTTAAAAGTTTCACGATGACTTTCTCAAATGTCTTCCCACCTCTTGCTTTCCTCATATTTCCTAAATCTTTTTCAAGCTGTTGAACCCAAAAAGAGAATTCATGAAAAATCTCTGCTAACTTACTAATAAATTCTTCCTCTTTCTTCTCAATCAAATACTTTAATTTCTTTCTGATTTTTGATTGATTTGATCTTACATAGAGTTCTGCAAGCTTTTTTATAGCTTCCTGCTCATATTTCCTGAATTCTTTTGTCACTTCTTCGTCAAATTTCAAAATTGCTTTTCCAAAATTTTTACGCACAAAATCTTTCGTGAATTTGAGTTTTTTCCAAATCAAATCTATAATCTCATCAACAGAAGGTATTTTTTCTTTTGACCTGCTCAATAATGCTTTTCATCCGATTAAATTTCTTTTTACCTCTTCAAGAAAATGATATAAATTAAAGTTATTTGAGATAAATCCTTTGATTTCTTTACTTATTTGCAAATTACTGATACCATTCTGAATTTTAATTTTCTGAATCTCACCTTTTATTCCTAGGAACGGTGGTTTCCTACTTTTCTGTTCCTCAACTATGGGATTAATATTAACTATCTCTATGCCTATAACATCAGGAGCATGAAATGATTTCTCCATTTCTTCAAACAACTTGATGTATTTTTCTATATCCTTATCCTCAATCTGTTCCCAGGTCTTTATTTTTCCATTTCTTTCAAAGTAAGGTATTTTATCCCTGAATACAACAAAATGAGCAAATTTTATTCCTTTTGACCTCAAATTAGCGCACTCCCCCAAGAGGTTTTCAAAATAGTTATTGGCATTTTGTCTAAAATTAGATGTTATAAATTTTACAGAAATTGCCATCAATATTTCCGGGATATAAAAGACTTTTTTAGGTCCAATTCTTACTTCTTTAACTTCCTTACCTTTTTCAACAATAGCAATATCTATAATTTTTGTGTAGTATTTTCCCTCTGTCTGAACTTCCTTTCCATTCAAAAAATAAGCTTCGTATTTATCACCAATAAGCGATTTGATAGCTTCACCTAAAAATTTATGCAAAGGTTTAATTTTTTCTTCGCTTCTATCTCCATAAAGCAGGTAATTTATATAGCTATTTTTTACAGCTTCATAAAAGTCTTGATAAAGTTTTTCCTTGTTCATAATAAACCTCCCACAGGAATTCATTTATAATTTTTTGACTATTTTCTTTTTTCAAGAACTCAATTTGCTCATTTGAAAGTTTTGGAATGCCAAAATTCTGGATGAAAGTTTTTGAGTAAGACTTCCACCCTCCTTGATAGCTTTTTGATGTCAGTTCTATATAAATTCTCATTATGTCGGAATTCAAAATTTTTTTGAGCAGATATAAATCTGTGAAAGGTTTCAATTTCGGAAAGATACCATATCCACTGTAAAATGTAGAATCTTCTTTTTCGCAAATAACAAAAGTAGGCTGTAAAGCCATGGGTGGAGTTAATAATTTTTTCCCAAAAGTTGTATTTATACCTTGTGTTCTTCCAAAAGCATACCAACTTTCATATTCTTTCTTCCCTCTATCTCTTTTTAGCAAAATTTCTTTGCAGAACAATAAGTACTCGTAGGTTTTTGGAAATTTCTCTTTCAGCTCTTTTTCATCAATTAATGTATATTTCCAGCCTATTAGTTTGTAAGGGAATATAATTCTTCTTTTGTTATTTAAAACATCTTCTTCTGATTTTATTACGCTCGCCTTTATTATTTCTTTGGTTATGTCCTTTTCAATTAAAAACTCTTTCCCTTGAAAAATCTTGACGAAATAATTTCCTTTTTCCTTCGGTTTCTCTATTATATACACTTTATCAGCTAATGTGGCAAGCCCAACCCTTATATCTGCAATATCTTTTAGTCTAAAAGGACACTTCTCAATCAAGCTGATTATCTCTTTTTCTTTTGAGTTCAGAAGTACCCACCTTTCAGCGTTAAGTTCATTATAATAAATCCTCTCTCCTTCAATATTATTGAGATTTTCTATTTCGCTTTCAGATTTAGCCTTCTTAAAAATAAAATAATTCTTTGGCTCCTTTGATATTATCGTTATAGCTGTATATGTAGTGATTTTATTCTTCCTGAAAACTTGAAAGTAGTCAAAATCTATAATCTCTTCTATATACTTTGAAGTTTGTAAAAACTTTCTTAATCCTTTTGCCGAATGACTTGTAAAATAGCTATTAGGTGTTATATATCCCATTCTTCCTCCTTCTTTTAATAATTCTATACCAAGCTCAAAAAACGGGATAAAAATATCTGTATCACCTTGAACAAATCTCCAGTATTTTCTTATCAAGTTCCTAGTATTTTCATCTAAGTTTTGAATTCTTACATAAGGTGGATTCCCAACAACAGCAGAAAACTTTTGGTCATTTAATATGCTTTTTAAAAACTTCCTATCTAAACTATTTCCGTTATAAATGTTGAACTTTTGAGGAATTTCTCCCTCTTCTTCAAAAACAACTAATGAAAGCACAATTTTTGTTCTTTTGACTGCTCTTGGATCAATATCTATACCAAACAGGTTCTTTTCAACTAATTCCTTATAACTTTTTCCTGTCTTTTGTTTCAATTTAAATAAAGCAGAAACCAAAAATATACCGCTACCGCACGCCGGATCTATTACATTTATATCTTCATCCTGATTTTCCAAAATAACACGGTTTGTAATATAATCAACAACAAAGTGAGGAGTATAAAAAGCTCCGTTCAACTTTTTGAATTTTTCATCAATTGTGGTTTCAAATATATTTATCAAATCCCATAAACTCAAAGGAGGCAGGGAAAAATTAAGCAAATCAAAAGGATTTTTAAATTCAGATTGCGAGTAAAATTTACTCAAAAAGTAATCAAAGTCTAAATTTTTTGAGACAAGATAACTTCTCAGAAGCCTTATTTCAAAACCATCCAAATCAGTCCCGCCACAAACTTTCATTTTTAGATATATATTAAGCCTTTATTTTAGTTTTTATTAAAACTAAATTCTATTCTGACAATAGAAATATGTCAATTCGTTTTAACCTTCCTTTGAGTTTTCTTTGCAGAGTTTTACAAAATTCTTATAGCTCTCTTTTCATAATTTCTGAACTCTGTTGTGGATTCATCAAATTTTAAAATTGCTTTTCCAAAATTTTTGAATATTTTTGAATTTGAGTTTTACTTCTGTGAATTTAAGTTTTACCTTATTCCATACTTTTCAACAACCTCTTTTACTTTTAGACCGATTTCTGATGGGCTTTCTGCAATATGAACTCCAGCTGATTTCAAAGCTTCAACTTTATCTTGCCACCTTCCAGATGTTCCCATTATTATTGCTCCCGCATGCCCCATCCTTTTTCCAGAAGGCGCAGTTCTACCCGCTATAAAAGCTACAACAGGTTTTGTCATTCTGTTTTTTATAAACTCAGCAGCTTGCTCCTCAGCAGAACCTCCAATTTCACCTATAAGAATAACAACTTTTGTTTCAGGGTCATTTTCAAACATCTCAAGAACCTCAACAAAAGTTGTCCCCGGAACAGGATCTCCTCCTATTCCGACACAAGTTGATTGCCCAAATCCAAGCTGTGTAGTTTGCCAAACGGCTTCATAAGTTAAAGTTCCACTTCTTGAAACTATGCCCACAAATCCTTTTCTGAAAATGTAAGGTGGCATTATTCCTATTCTACACTCCTCAGGTGTCATAATTCCAGGACAATTTGGACCGATTATTCTCGCACCGTGCTTTTTTGCATATTCTTTTACCTTTATAAAATCAAGAGTTGGAATTCCTTCTGTTATAACAACTATGAGTTTTATCCCAGCATCAACAGCCTCAATAACGGAGTCAGGAGCAAATTGGGCTGGAACAAAAATGCAAGATGCATCAATTTTTCCTAACTCTTTTACGGCTTCCTCACAAGAATCAAAAACAGGAATACCATCTACATTCTGACCAGATTTCCCGGGCGTTATACCACCTATAACCTTTGTTCCGTATTCTTTTGATATCTTTGCGTGAAAAGAACCGTTTTTTCCGGTAATTCCTTGTATGATAACTCTTGTATCTTTATTTACTAATATGCTCATTTTATTTTCACCCCCTTCCCTATGACTTTATTTGAACACTTTCAGATGTTTTTTCTTGTTCAGTTTCTTTTGGTCTCCTTTTTCTTCTTTCCTTTTCTTTTGATTCAAATTCCCTTGCTTTCTGAACAGCTAACATAGCTCCCTCTCTCATAGTGCTTGCAGTTATTATGTTCAATCCTGATTCTTCAAGAATTTTTTTCCCAAGCTCAACATTCGTTCCTTCAAGTCTTACGACTATTGGAACTTTTATTCCCATCTCTCTTGCTGCTTGAACCAAGGCGTTAGCTACGGTATCACACCTCATTATTCCTCCGAATATATTGACAAAAATTGTTTTCACTCTTTTATCTGAAAGGAGTATAGAGAAAGCAGATTTGACTTGCTCCAAAGAAGCACCACCTCCTACATCAAGGAAATTGGCAGGATATCCCCCGGCAAGCAAAATTTCATCCATAGTAGCCATAGCGAGTCCTGCTCCATTCACAAGACATCCTATATTTCCATCAAGTCCAACATAAGATATTCCTACTTTTTTCGCTTTGACTTCTCTTGGGTCATCTTCATGAGGGTCATAGAGTTTAGCTATATCAGGATGTCTGAAAAGAGCATTGTCATCAAAAACCATCTTTGCATCAAGTGCCAAAATTTTACCATCTTCTGTTTGAACAAGAGGATTTATCTCACACAAAGAAAGGTCAAGATCAAAAAATATCTTCACAAGTTTTTTTACTATGTCTTGAACCGGAATTCCCAGAAATTTTGCTATCTTACGAGCTTTGTAATCTGAAAGCCCCAAAAAAGTATCAACATATTCTGTCATAACAAGTTCCGGATTTTTCCGTGCAACCTCCTCTATATCAACTCCACCCTCAGGACTCGCTATAACACAAACTTTTTCTCTTGCTCTATCTATAACAACTCCGAGATAATATTCTTTTTTTGCTTTAACACCTTTCTCAACCAAAACCTTTCTTACAAGCTTTCCTTCGGGTCCTGTTTGATGAGTTACAAGCCTTTTTCCTATGAGTTCCTTTGCTTTCTCATACACTTCTTCTGGTGAGTGAGCAATTTTTATACCTCCTGCTTTACCTCTTCCTCCTGCGTGAATTTGAGCTTTTACAGCAAATAAATCTCCTCCAAGTCTTTCCGCTACTTTCTTTGCTTTCTCGGGAGAACTTGCAACTCCACCGTCTGGGACCGGTATTCCAAAACTTTTTAATATACTTTTTGCCTGATATTCATGTACATTCATACCTCAAAATACATTTACCCTGCAAAAAAACTTTTAGCTTTGTGCTGAAAAATTTTAGATTCAACACCCTACTAATTTCAAGGTCATATCATTTCTGTTTCAAAGATATAATCCTTCTGGATATATGATTTTGATCAGCTCATATATTTTGTGTTTAACCTCTTCAATTGATTTTCCTACAACATTAATGTGCCCCATCTTACGTCTTTTTCTGACCTCTCTTTTATCATACCAATACAACTTTCCATATTTCAGTACCTCTTTGGGGTCAAAATCTGATGTACCTAAAATATTCAGCATACCCGCATAGCAGAAAAGTTCAGTTGGAGCCAAATCTAGGCCACTTATTGCCCTAATGTGATTCTCAAATTGTGAAACAAACGCTGCATCAAGTGTGTAATGCCCCGTGTTATGAACGCGCGGGGCGAACTCATTTATGTAAATATTCTCTCCCTTGATCATAAATTCAACCCCCATAGTTCCAACATAATCTAAACTTTTTGCAAGATTTATTGCTAATTCAACGATTTTTCCGTTCTCAATGGGACCCCAATTATATACAAGAATACCCTTTTGATTGAAATTGAATGTAGGAGGATAAGCAAAAACCTTATCTTTATCTTTTACTACAATAACAGATGCTTCATAATCAAAATCAATATATTCCTCAACCACAAAGGTACTTTTAATTTCTCTCAAAAAATAAAAATCTTCTACATTACCGGATAAAAAGTATTGATTTTTCCCATCATATCCTCCGTAACTTTGTTTCAGGACAGCAACTCCCCCAAATTCACATTTTGCTATATCCAGAGCTTCTTCCCCATCATTTGCAATTAAAAACCGAGGGGTAGGGAAATTATTTTTAAGGTAATACAGCTTCTCTTTGTGTCTTTGTCTTTTTAAATTTATGGTTTCAATTGAAGGAACTAACTTATTCTTCTCGGCTGCATATTCTAATGCGTTGTCGGAAACATACTCAAACTCAAAGGTAACAACATCACACTCATCAACAAACCTTTTGTAATCTTCAGGTGAGAAGAGTTTATCGGCTAGCTTGCAAGCAGGAGCCTCCTTGTCTTTTTCCAATACATAAAATTCAAAAGGGAATTTTTTACCTTCTAATATGAGCATCCATCCGAGCTGTCCCCCGCCCAATATTCCTATTTTAAATTTCGAGTTTTGAAGAGAGAACCTCATTTTTCATTTTTTCTGCAAAGTTTTTAAGTTTCTCAGCAATATCATTATACTTAATTGAAAGAATTCTCAGCGCAAGAAGAGCAGCATTTTTTGCATTTCCAATAGCTACCGTTGCTACTGGAACACCATAAGGCATTTGCACGATAGATAGTAAAGAGTCTAACCCATTCAGTTGTTTCGTAGGAATTGGAACTCCAATCACAGGCAAAGTAGTTAGTGAGGCAACCATACCTGGGAGATGAGCTGCCCCACCCGCCCCTGCAATTATAACCTCAAAACCTTCATCCTTTGCATTCTTTGCAAAACTGAACATATAATCAGGAGTTCTGTGCGCAGAAATAACCTTAGCTTCTACCTCAACATCAAAAGATTTCAAAAAATCATATGCCTCCTTCATGTACTCCCAATCATTCTTACTTCCCATTATTATCGCAACCTTTGGCATACAAAGTTTATTGTTAGAAATTTAGATAAACGCACGAATGTTTTCTAATTTCAAAAAATATGTAAAATAAAGTAAATGTTATTAATTTCAGTAAAGAACTAAATTTTTTCATGATTGCAAAAAGGGAATAAAAATAATGAAAGAATAAATTTCCTCGATGGGAACTAATGTAAAATAAAATTTCTCAATCCTAATAACTGTACTATGAAAATAATTTTCCTTTTGGGATTAGTTTCTTTGTTCGCAGACATAACTTATGAAAGCGCAAGAAGTGTATCAGGTCCTTTTCTTGCAAGCTTAGGCGCTGGTGCATTTTTAGTTGCTCTTACTGGAGGATTAGGGGAATTCATAGGATACGGTTTGAGAATTTTAGCTGGTTATATATCAGATAGGTTAAAAAACTACTGGCTACTAACAATTTTAGGATACTTTTTAGGTCTTTTTTCTTTGCCCTTGCTTGCCTTTACACAAAAATGGGAACTTGCTGTTGGACTCATCCTACTAGAAAGATTAGGTAAAGCCATAAGAAGTCCAGCAAGAGATACAATATTATCATTCGCTTCAAAGAATATAGGATATGGTAAAGGTTTTGCAATCCATGAAGCATTAGATCAGATCGGCTCAGTAATCGGACCATTTCTAATATCCCTTATATTAGAGAAATTTGGATACAAATATTCCTTTTCAAGCCTTTTCATTCCAGCTATATTATCGTTTTCGTTTCTTATATTTGCAGAAAAAATATACAACAAAGAATATAAATTACCAGATTTACAAAGCAAAGAAAAAGAGAAAACAGATTTGAAAGAAAAAGAGGAAGAAAAAACTAACAAAAAAAATGAAGAGTGGCAAAAAGCTCCGGTTATTTTTTTCTTTACTTTCTCTGCACTCACAATTTTTTCAGCACTTAATTTCCAACTCATTTCTTACCATATGAAACTGAAGGGAGTCAAAGATTTTATAATACCTCAACTCTTTTCGTTAGCTATGATAGTAGATGCTGCAACCGCTGTACCCATAGGATTGATATTTGATAAAATGAAAGATAAACGGAAACTATTAGTTCTGATTATCATGCCCATATCAGCTGCACTATCAAGCGTATTTATATTTTCATCTGAAAACTTTTTCATAGGCTGCATAATTTGGGGACTATATATAGGAATGACAGAGAGTGTAATGAGGTCGTCAGTAGCTCAAATAACTCCGGAGAAAAAAAGAGGATTATTTTTTGGAATATTCCACACAATCTACGGAATTTCTTTTCTTTCTGGTGGATTAGTCTTCGGGAAAATTTATCCTGATACCGGGAAAATATTAGCTCTTGTTTTTATTTCCCAAATACTATCTGTATTTTTTCTTCTTCTGACTACGCTCTTCCTAAATACTCGTTCTTTTCAGGATTAACCTTTATTCTCTCTCCTTTTTTCACATGTAGAGGAACCTGAATTACAACTCCATTTGATAATGTGGCAGGTTTTATGCCACCTGATTCTGTATCTCCCCTTATTCCGGGAGGAGTATCAACGACTTCAAGCTCAATAACCTTCGGAAGCCTTATTGCAATAGGGGATTGATTTGCTACAATCACTTGAAATTCTACACCTTCTATAAACCAAACAGCAATATCTTTCACGGCCTCACTCTTGAACCTGTATTCTTCATATGTTTCTGAATCAATAAAAACGAACTCATCTCCGTCAGAATATAGGAATTTAGCATATCTTAAACTTACATCAGGAGATTTTAACTCATCAGAAGAAACAAATGTTCTCTCAATAACTTTTCCCGTTATAGTTTCTTTCAGTTTCGTTTTAATATGTGGCTGTCTTTGAGCCACTTTCTGCCTTTCAACATCAACAACCTCATATATCCTACCTTCTATCTCAATAAAGGTTCCGACTTTAAGATCACCCGCTCTCATACAGAAATCTTTAATATCGCAAGAGCAGAAAATAAAAAATCAAGAAACATAACGAACAGAAAATGAGAAAAACAGCTTTGTCGTAAACATATCAGGGCGGCCCCGCAAAGCCATCAGGACCTAACCTGCTCGCTACCCCCTCCCACTTCCCTTGTACCACAACAGGGCGCAAAGGAGAGAAGTCCCTTACAAACAACCTCCCAAGGAGAGGTATAGCGAAGGCTAACCTCGGAACTCGCCAGAGTTTCTGTCCGCTTCCCGGACCCCTCACAGGTTCCTTCCTTTGGTCCACCTGCTTTTGAGTCTCTGGCTCACTCTGAGAGTTTTTATTTGTTTCCATCAAAAATCTCTCTAAAAATTTCTTCTCTCTTTTCAATCTCCTCAAATCTCTCTTTATACCATTCGCTTTATATTTATTCTTCTCTTGATTTAACTTATTTCTCAATTCCTCCTCCATCTTACCTAATCTCCATAACGCATATTGAATGTAAATCTGGCTTTTGAGAAGCTTTTTGTAGTTCTCTGGTATCTCCTCCTTAAACCCTAACGCTTTCCTACCTATTACATACGCTCCTGCTATATCTTTATCTATAAAATACTGCGGACAGTACTTCATCATACCTATAACTGATGTGAAAGCTGGATTTACCTTCACTATTTCTATTCCTTCCTGATTTGCTAAACTCTCTATCTTTTTCAGTATCCTCCTATAAGAGAAAAATTGCAAGATTTTTCTGAGCTTTGCTTTTCCATCACCTCTTTTTCCTTTTGGAAGCTTTTTTATATCCTCAATTGCAATAGCTTTATTTTTCTCCTTTGCAAATCTTATAACCTCATGAGCTATCAACCACTCTTCATACTCTTTCCTATTTCTGTTTTTGTATTTCAGAAGATGAGAAAGATAGATTGATTTGTAGCTCTGTAAATTGCCATCAGGAGAAACCTCTGCAAGAGCAAGATGAAAAGGTCTTGCATTCACATCTATTCCTATCACTCCTTTTTCCTTCGTAATTGTTTGTGGAGGAACATCAAGAGAAAATTTAGCAAAACCATAGATTTGCCCATCTTTGAGTTTTAACTCAACAGTGTAAGAGAATTTATCTCCCGATAATATTTTTGCCAAGAATAAAGCCCATTTATCTGATTTTCCGCTCAAATCTCTCTTTACCCTTGCTAATATAAATTTCCTGTTTCTCAAAGCTATTCTTAACAGAAGATTGTTTTTACCTTTTTCAGCAGGGATAAATCTTAAATTAAGGTTTCCTTTGTGAGTTTTGTGCTTTGTGCCTATGCTTATTAGAGTTCCATACTTTTTTCTTTCCATTTTCTTTTTAGTTCCTTTAATCTTTTTCCTTGAAGATGATTCTTTTTGAGCTTTTCAAATAAGGTTCTACCACCGAATATGAGCTTTTTTGGGTTCTGCCCTCTTGCTTTACAGCTTTGAAAAATTTCTCTTGATTTCTCAACTGCACAACTTACATAGTGTGAGTTGAGTTCCGGAAATTTTTGCCTTGTTATTGTATAAGCTTGTGATGGGGTAAAACCTTCAAGGAGTCTTTTGTAAGAGAACCTTACAGCAGAGGAGAAATTCCTCATAAGTTTCAGGATTTGTTCTTTCTCTTCCCCATTTACAACAAGTTTGAAACTTGTAGTTATGAACATATAAATTAAACAAATTGTAATAATTGATTTGGGCTTAAAGTGAAATATTAGCAAAAATTTTGAATTTTGGAGAGAAACTATAATTTAAGATGATTGCGACAAGGCAATTGACTATAATAAATCAAAACCTGACTATATGTATTGGATTATCTCCGATGGATATTTTGAAAGTATAAGGGTTGAGATTTACCCATATTTTCTTTTCAAGTTCAATTTCAAGTAATGGGACTTTTGCAGGTTGAAATACTATATCAACCTCTTTCCCAAATGTTTCTTCACCATCGACAAATATTTTTGTTATTTCAGATGAGACTTTCAATTCTTTCGTTTTTTTCCATTCGCAAGCGCCCGAAAGAGTTTCAATTTGCGGCCCAAACAATGGAAACAAAAAAGTTTCTTTTATCTGCTTCTGAATTTTCTCAAGTTTTTGCTTTTCTTCTTCCTTCATTCCTAATGGAACACATTCATGGAGTTCAAACTTTTTTTCGCTCTTTGAGATAACAAGCTTTAAACTTTTTTTATTCCTTGATGTATTATCTATTATGTTCATAATAAAGTTAGAAATCTTTCTCGCCTGAGACTTTATTTCCTCTTCTTTGAATATTGGTATTCGTGGGAAAACAAGCCCAAAGAACAAAGCTATAATGGCTACAACAACAGAGATCTCAATAAGTGTAAAACCCTGCTTACTCTGCCGAAATATCATCACCTGTTCCGAGAGTTTTATCTGGTCCTGGAGATTTTAAAGTAAATGTATTTCCATCTGAAACATAGTAGTAATCAGATCCCCATGGGTCTTTTGGTACCTGCTTACCTTTGAGGTATCCGCCGGAGACTAGCGCTTGTATTCCCTCATCTGTTGTTGGATATCTTCCATTTTCCATCCTATAAAGCTCAATAGCTTGCTGAATCATAGTTATTTGAGTTCTTGCAGTTCTTTCTCTTGCTCTCTCAAAATATCTTACGACATTTATTCCGACAAGCCCCGCAAGCAATCCTATTATGAGGACAACAACCATTATTTCTATAAGAGTGAAAGCTCTTTTCTGTTTTTCTCTCTTCCTAAAAAACTTCCTCACCACCATACCAAGAATTTTAATTTAAATTTGAACTGACACCTTTTTATTAAAATTTTCTTATATATGATAAAGTTCCAACTTGAACAAAAACCTTCCTTGAAACTCAAAATAACCCCCTCCATTATTATTCAACTTAAACTGATAACTTTACCCATCCACGAACTTGAAGAACAAATTAAAAATGAAGCATCGGAAAACCCTTTTATTGAAATAGAATACGAAACGGGAGAAAATAACCTAAAAACAACGATAAATCAAGATGAATCATCAAACTCTGATTTAGATTCCATATCAGAAACTCCTTATGAATTTGGAATTCAAGGGAACGAAGTCTTTGGATATAGCGATGAAGAAGAGAAATTTTATTACGATAACTACATAGCCAATTTTTCTCAAAATGAAGATTTAGAGAAAATAATTGAAAAAACACCAGAAAATATTGAGGGTTATTCGTCAATAGATGAAAAAGTTATTCCCCAAATATATAGCAAATTTTCAGATGAAAAAGAGATACTGATAGCAGAAAGAATATTCTGGTCATTAGATGAAAAAGGATATCTTACAAAATCACTTGAAGAAATAAAGAAAGAACTTGAGGAAGAAGGAATATCAACAACGGAAGAAGAAATAGAAATTGTAAGAAAAAAATTTATGGAGCTTGACCCTCCCGGACTTGGGAGTAAAAATCCAGAAGAGTATTTTCTATTTATGCTTTCAAAAATTCTCAACCAAGATGAATTTGAAAATATAAGAGCAAAAATAGAAGAAATTAAGGAAAAAAGGAAAAATCAACAAAAAAAAGATGAGGGAATTTATGATTTGAATAGCGAAATTTTCCTTCCAGAAAGCGAAAAAATACTTTTGCCCAAAGATGTAAAGTTTCCTTTATTTCCAACATTTGAATTTTTAAGAAGTGAAATAATATCTGTACCGAAAAAAGTAGATTTACATGTTTTTAAAGATAAAGGAGAAATATATATAATACCAGAAAGAACTTTGAAGGTAAGATTATCCGAATGGCAAAAGGAGAGCTGGTACAGGGAAGCTAAAAAAAATATCCAGAAAGAGAAAAGAGAAATTTTAGAAGAGTTGCTCCAAAGAGCCAGAAATTATGTTGATGGAATGAGAAAGAGAGAAGATTTACTTTTAAAAGTTGCAAAAGCAATATTCTCATACCAAGAAGAATTTTTAGAGAAGGGCGAAACAGATAAAATAAAACCCCTGACCCTTGAAGATTTAGAAAAGATGTGTGGAATTTCAAAATCAACAATAGATAGAGCAATAGCAAATAAATATGTTAAAACTCCATACGGAATCTTTGAATTGAAAAAGTTTCTATCACGAGGTTTTAATAAAGGTGAGATAAAAGTTTCAAGAGAGGCTATTTTGAACGAAATAAAAAAACTTATAGCGAACGAGGACCCAGAAAATCCTCTTTCGGATTCTTCAATTGCAAAAAAAATAAAAGAAAAATTCAACATAGAAATATCAAGAAGAACAGTTGTAAAATACAGGAAAATTCTCGGAATACCGCCATTAGAAAAAAGAATTAGAAAAAAAGTATGAGAAAAAAGTAAGATAAACGAATGAATAAATAGACAAAAAAATTTTCTTTTATCTAATAAATCGTCTGAATAATTTTACCTGCAATTTCAAGTTCATCGGGAGACATTTTTGTAAATCTGCTCTCTATTTCCTTTTTTATATTTTCTTTTTCTTGGTCAGAAATATGGACATTTCTTATGATAGAGAAGATGCTATCAAGGGCATTTTTTCTTACGCTCTCATCATCTAAGACAGAGAGAAGATAGTTTATGTACTTTTTATTATTTGATACACCACAAGCTCTTACATACACATCTTTTATTATTGGGTCAGACAAATCATGAAATTTTTTTTCAATAAGCTCAGGAGTACTAGGATATGCCAACCTTATAAGCGATTCAAAAATAAAAAGAAGTTCATACAGATTTTCAGATGGAATACTAAGAAGTTTATTTACTATTTTGTCTAATGCTCCCTCGTACCCAAGCCGAGCCAAATATTCAGCAGCCGACACAACAACATTCGGGTCATCATCATCAAAGCCTTTTTCTAAAATTTCAGCATCCCCCATTTCAAATGCTATATCTAATCCAAACTTTCTTATATCTTTATCTTTATCTTTGAGCAAACCCAAGACTACATCCCTATCTCTGTGATAAGCTATTATAGATAAAGCAGAATTCCTTATATAAGGTACATCCGACCATAAGAGAGATACTATATCTTCCTTCATTCTTGGGTAAAGAGAAGATAATATTTCGTATGCGCGTTTCCCTGCTATTCCTCTTCTTTTTGATAAAATCTCAACCAAGATATAAAAGAAATCCTTCAAATCCTTATTAGAAAGTTCATCACATTTTGCTTCAATAATGTCAAAAAGTTCTACTATTTCCTCATCATCACAAGATGCTAAATCAATACTTTTGAGTTTGTTAAGCTCTTCCATAATGGAAAAATTTATCTATTTAAAATTTCAAGATAAAAAAATAGTAATAATTTGGTAAACGAAACAGTAAAGGGATATTAAAGCGATATTATCAGACTATTTTTCTTTTTCTTCTCATAAATGAAGGTATATCGTAGAAATCTTTTCCATCCTTTGCAATTTCTGTAATTTCAGTTTTAGCTTCTGGTTCTTGAACAACCTTTATTCTCTCATTAAGACCAGTAGCAACAACGATAACTCTGACCTTATCTCCAAGTTTTTCATCTATTGAGACACCAAAAATAATGTTAGCGTCTTCTGCGAGCCTTTCTCTTATAGATTCAGCGGCTTCCTTAGCTTCATACAGAGAAAGGGATTCACCACCTGATATACATAAAAGAACATTAGTAGCTCCATCTATCTTTATATCTCCGTCAAGCAGAGGATTTTCTATTGCGAACCTTGCAGCTTTTACAGCTCTTCCATCTTTGTTTGTTTCGTCGCTCTCACCTGAACCTATCAAAGCATAACCTTTATCTTGCATAACTGTTCTAACATCTGCAAAATCAATATTTATAAGTGCCGGTTGAGTTATGAGTTCAGATATAGATTTAACAGCTCTGACAAGAATGTCATCAATAATTCTGAAACTCTCTCTTATGGTTATGTTTTTACCGCAGATTTCAAAGAGTTTATCGTTAGAAATTACAATCAGAGTATCTACGAATTCTCTCAACTCAGAAATTCCACGAGAAGCATTATCCATCCTTCTTTTACCTTCAAAGAAGAAAGGTTTGGTAACCACTGCAACAGTCAGAGCTCCCAACTCCTCCTTTGCAATCTGAGCTATTACTGGGATAGCTCCTGTTCCCGTTCCACCTCCCATTCCAGCGGTGAGAAAAACCATATCAGCACCTTCAAGGTGTTGCTTTATTTTTTCTGCATCTTCTTCGGCGGATCTTCTACCAATTTCTGGATTTCCACCGGCACCAAGCCCACGAGTGAGTTTTGAACCTATTTGAATTTTTGTGGGAGCTTTGTTTAAAGCAAGAACCTGAGCATCTGTATTGACAGCTATAAGTTCAACTCCCTCTATACCTACCTCGCTTAAAGTATTGACGATATTTCCACCACCTCCTCCTACTCCTACGACTTTTATTACTGGTTTGAATTGACTAAAAGAATCCATTTTCCTTTCACCCCCTTTCTATTATGAAAACAAAAATGAAAACCATTGCTTTACCTTTTCTTTGAACCTACCAAAAAACCCTTTTCCAGATGTATAAGGTTTAGTTTCATATATCGGAGCATTCTTTGAAGCATATATAACCAATCCAACACCAGTAGCAAATATAGGACTTTCAAGATCGTGCAAACCGTTTATAGTTTGAGGGTACCCTATTCTCACAGGTAAACCCAGAATTTTTTCCGCTATCTCTTCAATATACGGTATTTGAGAAGTTCCTCCTGTAAGAACAACTTGCCTTATATATTTCGGAAAAGGACTTGAATCAAGACCAGATTTTACTCTATCAAATATTTCTTCTACTCTGAGCTGGATAACTTCCGCGAGTTCTTTTCTGACGATGTTTGTAAGCTGACCAGGTCCTGCTTTTCTTACTCCTTGAATTACCTCTTTTTCTGAGACACGATTTGCACTTGCACATCCATATTTTTTCTTGACCTCCTCCGCAACATTCCGGGGGATTCCGAACCTTACTGCTATATCTCCTGTTATATGATTTCCTGCTATATCTATTTCAACTGTGTGAACGAGGCTTCCGTTGTAAAATACAGCAACATCAGTTGTTCCTCCACCAATATCTACCAAAACAGTTCCTATCTCCATTTCTTCTGGATATAAGACGGCTTCGGCTGACGCTATTGATTGTAGGACTATATTTCTCACTACAAGCCCAGCTCTCTCACAACACCTTATTATATTCTTTATTGCGTGCAAATTTCCTGTTATTATATATATATTTGCTTTGAGTTTTCTTCCATACATTCCAACTGGTTTCAAAATATGTCTTTGGTCATCCACTATAAATTCCTGAGGTATTATATGAATTATTTTTTTATCTGGTGGGATATTATCAACTTTCGCGCTATCAATTACTCTTTTGACATCTCTTTCAGTAATCACGCCAGAGGGAGTTGAGACCATACCTTCTGCACTAAATCCTGATATATGTTCACCTGCAATTCCTATAACGACATCCTGAATCTTGTCATCTATCATCTTTTCAGCTTCGGAGACTGATCTTATTATGCATTCAGTCATTTGGTCTATATCATAGACCATACCCTTTTTCATACCCTGAGATTGAGCAAGCCCAACTCCAACAACATTCAAACCTGCATCTGTTCTTTCTGCTACTATTGTGCAGACTTTTGTTGTTCCTATATCAAGCCCAACTATGTATTTTCCTTCATTTGCCATAACAAAATTCCTCCTCTCTTTTCTTTTTTGTTTTTTTCAATTTTACAAATCTTCAAAAGCGATACAAAAAATCCATAACAATAAAAGCAAAAAAAATAATAAATAAAAAAGCACGCAACAAACTAACAAATAAAACCTTCCAAATTCATATATAAATTCTATATTACAAATAATTTTCAAGATTTTCAAATTTTATTTTCAAATTTACCATCATTAGTCCTCATTTTCTTTTCATATTATTTTTCACGATTCACAAATTCTGCAGACTCATAAATTTCCATCTCAATCAAGGCTACTTTATAAAAGTTTCATCATTCTATTTTATAAAAGCTTTATCATTTCCACGAAAATCAACCTCGCTAATTCCCTCTCTCTGAATTTTACTCTCAACACTCAAAAATCTTGAGAATGCATACTTCATATCATCTCTGGGAAGGATTATCTTATATCCTTGGCGAGAATATATCTCAACGGAAAAATCAAGACAAACAACCTGATCTGCAAAGTTCTTTTTTACATCATATAAATAGTTCAAAAAATCAGCGATTTCTTTCAGAGAACAATTTCCCGACTTAATTATTAGAAAAGGAATAGGAAAAGTATTTAGACCTTTCTGATGCATTTCAGATATTAAAATAGGAGTCTGAATTTTTTCACCATATTGAGAAACTATAAAAACTTTATCTCCATCTAAAAGGAAAGCCACAGGAATAATTTCTTCAAACTTTACAGATATTATGTCTGGTAGTGCGAAATCAACTTGACAAGATTTTGTCCATAAGCTTTTCTCACAGGCAGAAAAAACAGAATGAATTAAATCTTTGACATCTTTCCCAGAGTTTTCCTCAAAAGAATCCAAAATATCTTTTTTTACAAGCTGAGAAATGGAAGATATATTTTCTATCCTTAATCTCTTTGCTTCAATATGTAGAAAAAAAGGCAAAATGGCAAAACCTAATATAAAAAATAAAGATATAACGGGAGTAAGAATTTGAACTAAAAAAGGTAAATTAATCTTTCCCTTTCTTCTACTCCTTCTTGTAGTGTAAGCAGTAATAGTTTTAGTGCTTGAAGTAAGCCCCGTATAAGTTTTCTCAAATTTCATTACAAGAAAAATTTTACAAAAATTCCGATTGAACTTTTAAAGGTATGGAAACAGAAAGAACAAATGAAACAGAAAAAATAAATGAAATAGAGCAAACCCAAAAGCAAGAAAGTATCCCACAAATATTGGAGTACATAGAAAAGGCGTCTTGCGATATATTTGAACTGATAAAGGAACAAAAATACAAAGAGAGTGCGGAAAAGTTAGAAAAAGCTTTGTTCAAAATGAGAAAAATATTTTACCTTCTTCAAAACTACGAAAAAAACGACCTACAAAAAATATCAAAAAAACTCCATGAGATCAAAGAAAAATTTCAAATACTCAAAAGATATTATGAAATAATGGTAAATATAGAGAATGAAGCTATGGAAAACTCTTTCAAAAAGATAAAAGGCGGTTCAATAGTAAACAAAAAGACTTAAAAACAAAAGAAAAACTTACCAATTCAAAAGCTGAAAAAAAATACCAAAACTTATCAAAAAGAATTATTATTTTTGAGTGTTAAATAAAGCACCAGATTTTTGGTATGAATATAATTATCCCCTATCACTAATACTCAAAATACCCTCATCTCTTGTAGGATTAGCGACATTATTAAGAAGATGTTTTTTTAAGAAAGAAAGGATTGATTTTCCGTCAGCAGGAATAGGTAGTTTAGCATTAGGGGGAGCTGGGAAGACAACAATAACTTTATCTTTGGCAGAAGAGCTCAGAAAAAAAGGGAAAAAAGTAGGAATAGTTCATTCCGGATACGGCGGGAACATGGTCGGTCTTTTTTTACCAGACGATAAAATATCAGCCCCCCGTGAGCTTTCAGATGAAGTGATTTTGTATGTAAAAAATGGTTTCCCAGTTTACGCAAATAAAAACAGAAAAAAGGCGTCAGATCTTATAAGTAATATTGTAGATTATATCTTGTTAGATGACTTTTTTTCGGCTCTTGTTGAACCAAAAACAAAAATAATATCCTTCACAAAAGAAAGTCTTGGGAACCTTTTAGTTCAGCCTTTTGGTCCGCTAAGAGAACCTCTTATATCTTTGCTTTGGGCAGATATAGTTTTACTTGAAGACAAAATCAAAAATTCTTATAAGGAAAAGAAAATAAAAAAATATGCAAAGAAAATATATTACTTTTCTACATATATAGAAGGTATCTTACACTGCAACGGGAAAGAACTAAAAGAAGAGAGTAAAGAGAAAATAAAAGGGCTAAGAGCAATTTGCGTATCATCGGTTGCGATACCTTCAAGGCTTGAAAAAACAGCAGAAAAGCTCGGTGTGAAAATATATGAGCATATAAAATTCCGAGATCACGCCCCAATCACACTACCCTACCTCAAAGATGCGGTAGAAAAAATAAAAAGCAAGAAAGCAGATATAATACTAACAACAGAAAAAGACTTCTGGAAAATACTTTCTTTGTGTGAAAAAATTCGCTGCAATATTTTCGGAATAAAAATCAGAGCAAAAATTCAAGATGAACTCAAAAACGAAATTACTTTGTAAATAAATAAATGAATTAAATAACTTTGTAAATACAAACAAAAGATAACAGCACCTCTCAACAAATAATATAGATAAAATACCTAAAACGAGAAATCTACTTGCAAAACAAAAAAATTTTTTTTAAGATTAAATTTAAAAGCTAAAAAAATGGTAGGGGGTTTATAAACTGTGTTATATAAACAAACCCTCTGCCAAACAAAACAAAAAGGGGGTGATAAAAAATGAATGAAAATAAAAACAAACCAAAAATAAGAATTAATAAAACTTTTGCGGCAACTCTTTTGTTCCTTGCAGGCTTTATTCTTGCCTCCACAAGCTGCACTAAAAAAGAGGAAAAACTATTCTTTCAGGTCTCTAAAGATACAGTATCTGTTTACGGATATGTAAAAGACTATGCAGGTAATCCAATAGCAGATGCAGAAATAACAATACTCCCAACAGGGGATAAGATAAAGTCAGAAAAGGACGGATTATATAGGTTCTCGGTTGGACTTGGAGAGCTCCC
>Ga0081478_148801_pt1 | contig 23677 bp, 25 predicted proteins | sample OctSprmetagenome_FD_70983 | JGI IMG/M metagenome (GOLD analysis project Ga0081478, IMG submission 70983) | Hot spring and microbial mat streamer communities from Octopus Spring Streamers, Yellowstone National Park, USA - T=80-84 v2 (version 2) | ecosystem: Environmental > Aquatic > Thermal... | reverse complement strand
CTACCCTCAGGTAGTTTTTCATAATCTTTAATTGTTAATTTTTTTTCTTTTAATTCCAACATTTTTAAAATTTTAAAGCTTACTTTAAATTCTTGTTTGCTTTGTCCAATAATTCTAAAATATAAATTATTTCTTATTTTCCCAGCCACCCTAAAAATAAGCCTACGACTTTAAAATACCCATTTTTCGGCATCGGGGGGCTTCGCCCACCATTAAACCTCCCATAAAATCTATAATTTCCTAAAATCTTCATAAGTTATTGATAGTCAATCATTTAACGCTATTTATTAGACAAAGCAAATTCTTTTAAACCCCCTACGGAATCTATAGATTCACTAAAAGTTTTAAAAGCAAAGCCTTAATAACTTACACTAAATTTCTTACCAAAAAAGTCAGTAAAATTTCATTGCTTTAAAATTTTATATTGTTTAAATTAACCTTTAAAGTGGAAAAGAGTTTAAGAAACCTTATTTTTTGGGAGATTTTAATTCCAATTATCTTGCTGATTTTGGGAATTTATCATGGACTTATGCAAGTTCTTTATAGAGATGGTGTTGTAAATGCTATTGTCCTTACAACATTTTTTGCTGTTGCTTTTGGAAATGCCATAATTGTATATTTCTTAAAAAGAAATATAAATTTAAAAATTGCTTGGCTTTCATTTTGGTTAATGGTTATAGGAACACTTATAAATGCTTATTCAATTTTGATTCAAAAAACTGATGTTTTATATACATTGCTCTACCCACATTTTATATTGGAGCAGTTTTGCTTGCAAATCGTTATGTTAAAAAGGGGGTGAAACATGAAAACAATTTTATGTGCTTTTGACTTTTCAAAGCAAAGTGAAAACGCTCTAATAACATCTTGGACTATATCAAGAATTTTCAACTGGGAGCTAAATGTTGTTTATTTTATATCTCCAAATGTACTTGGACTTTCTACACCAGAAATTGAAAAACAAGAAAAAGAAAAGAAAATATATAGTTTTCTGAATGAGCATCAAATAAATGCGAAAATTCATATTAAAATTCCTTCAAATACTATTCCTTTTGAAGTTATTGAAATTGCTAAACAACTAAATAGTGCTTTAATTTCCATCGGTCGCTCAAGTTATGATGTTTCTGATGTAAATTTTATAGGCTCCAATGCCCTCTCTTTAAAGAATATAAGTGAAATTCCTATTTTGTTTGGAACTAATAATCCAAAAACATCATTTAAAAATATCCTAATTACAATAAATGAAAAAACCTATTCTCTTGAACCTTTAAATTTTGCTATTGATTTTTCAAAACAAACTGATGCCAAATTACATTTATTAAATGTTATTGAGAGTCCTTATAATGTTCCAATTGAAGAAATTCAGCTTCAAGAAGGAAAACTAAATGAAAATTTAAAAAATTATAACTTTAAAGATATAGATTGGCATTTAAAAATTATCGTTTCAGAGGAAGCAAGTAAGGGCATTTTGGAATATGCTAATAATAACGAAATTGATTTAATCATAATGTCAAGAAGAAAAAGTTTAAACATTCTTGAAAGATTGTTTTACAGTTCTACAACACAAAGGGTTTTAAGAGGTGCTTTGATACCAGTTTTATTATTTTAGGAGGTTAGAGTATGTCTGCTGTTCATCTTCATTTAATGTTAAATCATTTTTCAGTAGTTGGTTTTCTTATTATTTTCTTTATATTCTTGTATGGTATTTATCGTAAAAATGAAGAAATTAAATTTGTTAGCTTGTGGTCTTTAATTTTTCTTTCAATTATAACAATTATTGTTTATTTTTCAGGTCTTAAGGCTTATGAATTACTAGAAAATCAATTAGATAGTCAATATCTTGAAACTCATGAAGAGTTAGGAAAATGGACATTCATTTTAAGTATTGTTTTGTTATTAAGTTCAATTATTTCAATTATTACTAAAAAATTTAGATTTTTTGTCTTGACTATTCTTCTTTTGACAATTATATCATCAACAATAACAGGGTTTTATGGAGGCCAAATAAGACATGAGGAGATTAGAAAACCTTTAAAAAAGGAGGTAGAACATGAACGCTGAAAAACTTGCTTTAAGTATAGCATCAATTTTACTTTTAATTTTCTTTTCACTAATTTTATATGGTGCTTATGTTAAAAATATAGAACTGCCAACTTGTAAGGACACAATTATTAAAGTTTCTGAAAATAAATATGAAGTCCATTATATAGCAAAGCAATTTAGCTTTTTCCCTTTGAAGGGACAAATGTAAATTTAATGGTTATTCCTGGTGAGTATAGAATTTATTGTCACGAATATTGCGGATTAGGTCATCAAAATATGATGAGTAAAATTATCGTAGATTAAAAAGGAGGTGAAATTATGATTTTGAATGTAATTTTACATTGTCCTGCCTGTGTTGGTGCTTTAAATGTGCCAATAGGAACAAGCTCTACACTATTTAAAACCTATGAAATTTTTACAAATTGGACTTATTCTTATGGTAATAGTAATGAAGGAAAATTAAATGGGAATGCTCTAAATGTACTCATTTCAAGGAATTTTTCAAGATTTTCCTTATTTATATCAACTGCTTATATTTATTCATTTTCTCAAAAAATGGATATGGAAGATAGAATTTCAAGTTTATATGGTCTTGATATTGGCATGAAAATCTATCCAATATATGAAAAATTTTCAAAATCCAAAAGAATTTTATCTTTATTTTCATCATTCAAAACTCCTATTGGTTTTTATAAGCTAAACGGAAATAATCAGGATATTGTTAGTTATTTAAGCTTTGGAATTGGATATAGCTTTCTGTATAATAAATTTATAAATTTTTCAGAAGCTATCTATTCAAAGGCTTTAAAAGATGACCATATTCAATCAGATAAATCAAGAATCATTTTAGGCTCATATTATGCTTTTGAAAAATTACAAATAGGTCCAATTGTAAATTACTTATATCAAAAAGCCTTAAATTCTAATGAAATTTCACTTGGAATTGCTTTTGGTTTTAAAGTTTTTAATGTGTTCTTTGATTTAAATATACACAAGAGCATATACTATCAAGGACAAGGTATAGAAAATGATTATGCAATTGAGACAATAATTAAGGGAGGTTTATAAGAAGAGGAGGTGAAATCCTAAATAATTCTAAATGATGAAATATCTTTACCTTCCTTTATAAGCTCTATTAAAAATTCTATATTCCTTACAAGCTCTTTAACATTAAAAATCGTTTTTTCATCTTGATATTCTAATAAATAATTCTTTGCGTTATTGAAAATCTTAATAGCACCATCTTTATTTTTTTGAATAATGTATTTATAATAACCTGCTGAAATTTGAATTAATGCTTTAATAAAATTACGATATTTATTTTCTTTTGGAATTTCTCTCCAAAGCTCTTCTAAAACTTCATGTGCTTCAAAAAACTTCCCTTCTTGAAATAATTTTATCCCTTCTATAAATCTCTCATCGTTGAAAATTTTTTCTTTTAAAACTAAATAAATAGCACTAATATCTAAATTCCCATAACCTAAATTTATTGCTCTTTTTAATATCTTATTTATTGGCTCTAATATATGGGAATAAATATGAAACTGATTTATTAAATCAAAAAAGTAATTTAAATCTTTGTGAAGCAATTCAATAGAAAAATGAGGTTGGAAATTCTCATTTAATATCTTATCTTTCTTAATTTCTAAAAAATAACTTCTACCTGCACCATTTAAAAGAACATCTAAAATTACTTCTTTTTCAATTGAAAGTTTTTGAGCTATTGTAATCGTTTCAATTATAGAATGAGATATTCCCGCAAGTGCAAAATTATTTAATAATTTAATTTTTGTTGGCTTTCCTAATTCATCAAAATAAAAAATTTTTCTTGTAAAGGTTTTAATTATGTCCTCTATTTTTTTAAATTTATCAATATCTCCATAAATTAACATTACTAAATTTCCACTTTGTGCTGCAGGAACAGAGCCAAGTAAAGGAGCTTCAAAATAATAACCATTTAAATTTTTTATTTTGTTATAAGCATATATTACAAATTGATAACTATTTGTTGTCATATCAATAATAATTTTATCCTTTAAGTTTTCCTTATCAATTTCCCTAAATAGCAATTCTTCAACAGCATTAGAATCCCTTATAATAATGAAAATAACATCTGAATTCTTAAAAAGCTGATTTGGATTTTCATAATAGTTGTAATTTTTTGCCTTTTCAATAGTTCTATTATAAACATATAATTCTAAACCTTGACTTATCATCCTATCAACAATAGTTTTTCCAAGATTTCCAAGACCTATAAAACCAACTCTCATTTTTTTACCCCCCTTTTCACATAATCTATCCAATAAAAGATAATTCCAAAAGCAACAGAAACATTTAAACTTTGAACTTTCCCATATTGAGGAATTTTGATTAAATAATCTGATATTTCTAAAATTTCTTTATCTATACCATTACTTTCATTTCCAAAAATAATTATTGTTTTTTGATTGTAATCATATAGTCTGTAATCAATTGATTTTTCATTTAAACTTGTAGAAACAATTTTGAAATTTTTTTTCTTCATATTTTCTATAAATTCAAATGGATTTTTGATAATTTCAATTTCTACCCACTGATGAGAACCTTTTGAAATTTTTTCATTTATTACAAATGGTTTTTCCTCAGTTATATAAATTTTTTCAATTCCTACTGCATCCGCTGTCCTTACAATAGCAGAACAATTTTGTGGATTTTCAAGTTTATAAAGATAAGGAAAAATATCTTTTAATTTATTCATAAATTTAAAAGTTTAAAGTTTTGCTTGGAATTACCATTCCCAAACCAAGGCTATTTTTACTACCCAATCCACAATTTAAAATAACATTCTTCATTTCATTTGAGCAGATAATTTTCAAAATTCCACTATAAGCAACTATATAGTTTCCTTTATATTCTAAAACTTCCTTTTTATAATTCAAAAATTCAAAATGAAATTCACCTTCATAATCAAATCCATAAATAAGTTTATATTTCTTCTTTAAATTTTCAAAAATAAGATTGCTAAATAGCTTATCTTCGGGACTAAAATAAACAAATTTCTTATCTATTGTTCTGTAAATTGTTATGGGTGATAATGTTTTAAAAATTTCTTTATTTAAATCAAATTTCAAAATTTTATAACCCTTAAATTTAATTTTTCTTTTGAAAATTCTAATATAGCCCTTATTTAATATGTTTGATATTAGCGATATTACAACTTCATCAATAATTGAAGCAAAGTAGAAATGAATAGGGCTTTCAAAAACAATTTTTTTATCATATATAGAAAATTTTGAAAAAATTCTTGAAAATGTAAAAAGCTTAAATTTTCTTTTACCATGTTCAAAACCAATATTATGTAAAAAATCTGAAAAATTTTTATCTAAATTCTTATAAACAGCAGATTGTAAATAGTAGTTATAATTAATTGGAATTTCTAATTGATTTTTAAATGAAAATTCTAATCTAACGAACATAATTTAAAACAATTTTCAATCGTTATTGCAGTTGTAATAGGTCCAATTCCGCCAGGAACAGGTGTTATCGCACTAACAACATCTTTAACATCTTCAAAATGAACATCTCCAAAGAGCTTACCATTTACATAGTTTGTCCCAATATCAATAACAATTGAATTTTCTCTTATAAAACTTCTATTTATATAATTTGCTTTTCCAATAGCACATATTAAAATCTCTGCATTTTTAGTAATTTCTTTTAAATTTTTTGTTTTTGAGTGGCATATTGTAATTGTAGCATTTCTATTTAATAGCAATAAAGATAAAGGTTTTCCTACGATAATGCTTCTTCCAATTACTACAACATTTTTACCTTCTATTGGAATTTCATAATAATCCAACAATTCAATAACTGCTTTTGCTGTACTTGGAACAATAAATTCATCACCATATAAAATTTTCCCTAAATTTAATGGATTCAATCCTTCAATATCTTTATTTGGAGAGATTTTTGAAAGGACATTTAATGGATTTATTTGTTTTGGAAGTGGCATTTCAATAAAAATTCCTCTAATATCCTTTCTTTCATTAATTTCATCAATTTTATTTAGCAATTGATTTTCAGCTATATTTTCATCAAGTCTTATAATTTCTGCGGTTATTTGAAATTCAGAAAATTTCTTTATTTTGCTATTTAAATAGGAAATTGTTGATAAGTCATTTGTTAAAATAATTATAGCTATTTTAATAGGTTTTGGCTTAATTCTTTGATATATTTTTTGAGCAACAGGTTTTCCTAATAATAATTTCAAGCTTAAAATTTTAAAGGTGTTAAAAAAGCAAAGATTGGATTGTCCAATAATTCTAAAATTACGATTATTTCTTTGTTTTCCCACCTACCCTATATTTAGGGCTTCGCCTTAAAACTTTCGCCCCCTTAAATAACCCCCTGATAAATTCAGTAATTCTCCAAAATTTTCACAAGTTATTGATTATCAATCACTTAACACTATTTATTGGACAAAACAACCAATTTACCACTTGAAATAAAAATCAACTTATCATTACTACAAACTAAAATTTTTGATATGTATCCATCATAAATTTTGTGAAATTCTGAATTCTCATATTTAAAAAGTCCATTTGAAGTTCCAATATATATTGAATTATTTGAGCAAATGTCAATAATATAGTCATCTGAAAATTCATAAACTTTTAGAATTTTATTATTATAGAAAAATCCAATTTTGCTTTTTGAAAAAGGTTCTGAAAATCCAAGAATAATAGTATCTTTATAAATAGAAATGGATTTTGTGAAATTAGAAGGCAATGTGCCAACTAAAAAATGTTTCAGTTTTTTATTTTCAATTAAGTAAGTTCCATAACCATTTGTACCAATTATGAGCTTATTTTTATAAAATTTAAAAGTTTCAATATCAGGAATATCAAATGTATCATTTTGAAATACAACTTTATTGCGAAAAATATAAAATCCATTAACATAACCAATAGCATCTTCAATTTCTTTAAATACATCAAAAAAGCTATCATTATAAAAGTAAATTTTATTTGAAGCTAAAAATAAACTTTCATTACTTATTGAGAAAAATCCCTTCAAATCATAAGTTTTTATCTTTTTAAAATTCTCATCATATTCAAAAATTCCACAGCTTAATGTTAAAATAAAGAATTTTTTCTTGTAATAAACACCATCAATAAATGAGCTATCACAAAAATTTTTACTTTTAACAATAACTTTATCTTTTTTTTGATATTTCTGACACGATAAAATTAGCAATAGTGCGAGATAAATTATCAACATATAGCAAATCTTCAAGTGTCTCATCTTTTAATTTCTCCTTTTCTATTCTATTGAATGTTTCTTCAACAACCTTAAAAATATCTCTAAATTTAATTTTCCCTTCAAGGAAGCTATAAACAGCAATTTCATTCGATGCATTCATAATAGTTGGATAATATGATAAATTTTCAAGACAAAAATAACCAATTTTTAAAGATGGAAATTTCTCAAAATCAGGTTTTAGAAATGTTAATTTATCAAAATCATAAGGATGAGTTATTACTGATGGTGTTTCAAGTCTATTTGGATAACTTAAAGCATATGCTATTGGAATTCTCATATCAGGAAAACCAAGATGTGCCAATAATGAGCCATCTTTTAATTGAACAAATGAATGAACAATACTTTGTGGATGAATTACAACATCTATATTCTTTGTTCCAAATAAATAATAAGCTTCAATAATTTCAAGAGATTTATTAAAAAGTGTAGCAGAATCAATTGTAATTTTTTTACCCATTTTCCAAGTTGGATGATTTAATGCCATTTCAACTGATACATTTTCCATTTCTTCAACTGAAAAATTCAAAAATGGACCACCTGATGCAGTTAGAATTATTCTAATAAATTCATTTTTATATGGATTTATTAGTTGAAAAATTGCTGAATGCTCAGAATCAACAGGAATTATTATAGAATTTGATGTCTTTAATTTTTCATTTACAATTTTACCAAATGAAACAAGAACTTCCTTATTAGCAAGAGCGATATTTATATTCTTTTCAATTGCCTTTAATACAGGAAAAATGGAAAAAGTACCTGTTGTTGATACAAATAATAAATCAATGTCTTCAATTAAACTCAATATCTCATCTTTACCCTTGTAGATAATAAAGTCTTCATTTTTAATTTCAATATCCTCTCTTATTATTCCAACTTTTTTAACATTAAATTCTTTCGCAATTTCAAAAAGCTTTTTATAATTAGAATAACTTACTAAAAATTCAATTTTATATAAATTTTTGAATTTTCTAATAACTTCAATTGCTTGTGTGCCAATAGAACCTGTTGCTCCAATAATTCCTATTTTTTTCATAGTTCTTCTTTTTTTAATGTCCATTTAACAGGCTCTGAAATAAATACTAATAAACCAAATGGAGAAAATGCTAAAATTCCACTAAAATAATACAATAGCGAAAGAGCAACAGCCCCTTCCAAACCAATTTTATCAGATAGAAAGAATATAAATCCTCCTTCCCTTATTCCAATTCCACTAAAACTTATAGGAAGCATTGTTATGAAATTTATAGCAGATGTAATTAAAATTATCTCAACTAAATTTAAATTAAATCCAAGTGCCTTTGAAATGAAAAAAGCAGATGTTCCAAAGAAAAACTGCATAATTATTGAAATAAAAAATGATGAAATAACAACAATTTTATTCTCTTTATATAATGAAAAAGAATTTAAGAGCTTTTGAATTCTTTCACCAATTCTAAACCTTTTTACATTTCCAAATAATGATAAAATGATTTTTTCAAATAAAGGCGTTAGCATAAATATAAAAAATCCTATAAGCAATAACATTATCCAAATTAACTCCTTAGCAACTTCCCTAATTTTTTCAACACCAAAATAAACACCAAGCAATGCCAAACAAACTAATGCAATAACACCAACAAATCTATCCACAAAAATTGATGATAAAACTTCCGCCCTTCTATCTAAATTATTTCTTTGAGCATAAAAAAATCTAACCAAATCAACACCTGCTCCTGATGGAAGAATTAAACCTAAAAACAGACCCACAAAGACATATTTATTTGCTTCAAAGAAACTAACATTTAATTTGTATGCCTTTATAAAGATAAACCATCTAACAGCAGAAAAAAAATATCCAATAAATCCAAAAACAATTGCAATTAAATAAAGCAATAAATTTATTGACTTTAAATGGTTTAAAAATGCTCTTATATCCATATTTTTGAAAATTATGTAAATTAAAATGACACTTATTAGAATTTTCACAAGTTCAAAAATCACTTTTCTCATAACTTAATTTGTAAATCTAAATTTTAAAATGTACCAAAGCGCTTTAAAGCCATCTTTCCAAGTAATTTTTTTACCTTCTTTATATGTTCTTCCATAATAGTTTATTTGTGTTTCATATACTCTTATTCCTTCCTTATTTGCTAATTTTGATATTTTAGCAGTAATTTCAACTTCAAATCCAAAATCTTTACTTTTAAATGGTTTTATTTTTTCAAGAATTTCTCTTTTTAGCATCTTATAACAAACCTCAATATCTGAAAATGTCATATTAAAAAGGATGTTAATTAAATAAGTTATTACTTTGTTTCCAAGAAAATGATAAAAATATAAAACTCTATGACTTGCTCCATAAAATCTTGAGCCATAAACAACATCAGCATTTCTTTCTATTATTAATCTTATCATTTCTTTCCAATCTCTTGGGTCATATTCTAAATCAGCATCTTGAATAACAACAATATCACCACTTATGTGATTAAATCCTGTATTTAATGCTCCTCCTTTTCCTTGATTCTTCTCGTGGAAAATTACTTTAAGAATACCTTTAAATTCTTCACTATTTTCTAATTTTTTTAAAATCTCCCTTGTCCCATCAGTTGAGCCATCATCAACAACAACAATTTCCCTTTCTAAATCATAACCCAAATCCACTTCTTTTACATTTCTAATAACTAATTCAATATAATCCTTTTCATTATAAACGGGAATAACAATTGAAAGTTTTAATTTATTTGAGACTATTTTTCACCTCCTCAAAGGCTTTATAAAACTTTTCTATATCTTCGGGATAAATAACAATTCTTTGTTTTATAAAACCCCTATCCGTTTTTCTTGATTCGGAAATACATATGAAATTTTGTCCTTTTGAACCTTGCCTTATGTCAAAAAAATAAACTCTCTTTCCAGCTTTTATCCTCTTACTATAAACGATGTTACTCTGATGCTTCCTCAGGTCCATTTCCTCCCCCTTGTGGTTTATATTCTTTTAATTTTTCTCTAACCTCTGCTTCTATTTTACTTAATAACTCTGGGTTCTCTTTTAAATAATCAAGAGATTTTTCTTTACCTTGGGCTAATTGCTCATTATTATAAGAATACCATGAGCCTGCTCTCTTTATAATTCCAAGCTCAACTGCCAAATCAAAAATTTCACCAATTCTGTTTATTCCCTTTCCATAAATTAATTCAAATTGAGCAGTTTTATAAGGTGGAGCAAGTTTATTTTTAACTACTTTGACTTTTATTATATGTCCTATAATTTCTGCATTTGGACCTTTTATTGTTTCCCCTTTCCTTACTTCAAGTCTTATAGATGAAAAGAATTTTAATGCTCTTCCACCAGGTGTTGTTTCAGGTGGTCCTTGATAAGCATTTTGACTAATTTTTTCTCTGACTTGGTTTATAAAGATAGCAACAGTTCCCGTTTTACTTATAACACCTGTTAATTTCCTTAAAGCCTTACTCATTAACCTTGCTTGTCCCCCAATTCCTTGGTCTTCCATTTCACCTTCAAGTTCAGCTTTTGTTACAAGCGCAGCAACAGAATCTACAACAATTAAGTCAATTGCTCCTCCCCTCACTGCATCTTCCATAATGCTAAGTGCTTGCTCTCCATACTCTGGCTGGGAAATTAATAATTTTTTATCTTCAATATCAACACCTATGATTTTAGCGAAAGTTGGATCAAAAGCATGCTCAGCATCAATAAATAGGACTGAACCTCCAAGCTTTTGAGTTTCTGCCATTGCCATAAGAGCTAATGTTGTTTTACCAGATGCTTCTTGTCCATAGATTTCAATAATTCTTCCTCTTGGATAACCACCAATACCAAGAGCATAATCAAGACTTATTGAGCCTGTTGGAATTGTTGGAACTTGGACTTTCGCCTTATCACTTAATCTCATTACAATACCTTTTCCATAATCTTTTTCAAGTTGTCTTATTGTTGCTTCAAGAGCTTTTTCTTTATCTTTATCCATTTTCTTCACCCTCCACTTTTGGTGGTGTAACACCTTTTTGAAATTGATATTTTCCTTTTCTATCAGCATAGGACATCCTTGTCTCTTCATCAGCTTCAATAAAAATAATTTGAGCAATTCCTTCATTTGAATAGATCTTAGCAGGAAGTGGCGTAGTATTTGAAATTTCAATAGTTAAATAGCCTTCCCAACAATTACTTGACCAACATGCTTTACCATTTCTTCTTACATATAGTGTATGATTAGGAACGGTAACATCATAAACATAATCGTCATAATCAATTAATGAAAATGAATTTTTGTAAATTTTAGGAGTTAGTTGTTTTTTACTAATCCTTATTTTATAGACATCATAATTAGACTTAATTAAATGACCTTTTAATAATCTCTCTTTACAACTCGCTTTGGGGATTTTTCTTATAATAGCAGACCATCCACATTTTAGAATAATTTCTTGAAGATCATCTGCCAATTTTTTTGAAGTGGTGGTATAGGTAAGAGTTTGTAAATTACCATCTCCTAAAAGTAGAGAAGAAAGCAAAATTTTTAGATAAGAAGGAGCAAGATTTTTTATTTCTTTGGGAATGAATTTTTCTGGTGCATGTCCGAATTGTTTCAAATATAAACAAAGGGATTTATTTAAGCATACAAATCCTTCCTTAGTTTCAAAAAATTTAAAAGGCAACTTACTTAACCATTTTCTAATTTTTTTTCTTTTCTGAGGATCAAAACAAGCTATTTTAACCACATAATTCTTCTTTTTCTCATCTATATAAACACTACCTTCTGCTAAGTAAATACCAAAAAACCTTAGCCAATCCTTCATTTTGATTTTAATAGGTTTTAAGTAAGATTCATATAGTTTATCAACATTGCCTTTCAAGTTCCAAACAAAAATTTTGTTTGCTCCTATTCTTCTTTTTTCGAAAATAACACTTTTTTCTAAAAAGCCCTCAGAATACAATTCATCAAGATAATAAAGTAATGTTCTGTGAGAAATTTCACTACTAAGGTTATTTTTAATACCAACAGTTGTTAAATTATTTTGCTTTAACACTCCTAATATAGAAGACAATTTTATAAATTTATTCAATTTCTTTTCATCTAAAACTCTTGGAAGATAAAAATACTCTACCTTTTCCCCTTTCCATTTAGCATCTCTCTTTAGTTCATAGTTATACTTTCCATATACATATTTAGCTTTCACAAATTCAAAATACTTCCTTCCTCTTTTCCTTACTAAAAGCAAATGATCAGGAGTAATACAAAGATCTATATTTCTCCCCTTAATCCTTATCATTTTGCCTTTATATCTAAATTTTTGAAATTTAATTGGTTTTTGATATTCTAATTCCCCTTTGCTGTTTAAAGTTGCTAATAAATCATCTTGATTCAGCTCATAAAATTTCTTCCAACCATCAATAGTTAAAACTTCTGTTTCCTTATCATAACAAGGCTCTAATGGCGTTACATTAACAATAATTCCACACCTAGCATAAGTGCTCTTACCTATACATATACCAAGAACTTTTCTTGGAATTCTAAAATATTCAACACTCCTTGCTAAAACAAAAGAATTTGGTGGTATTATACAATAATTGCCCTTATGATATATAAATGACCTGTTATCAAAATTTTTAGGATCAACAATTGTTGAATAAACATTTGTAAAAATTAAATACTCATCAGCAACCCTAATATCATAACCATAGGAGGATAAACCATAAGAAATTACGCCTTTTCTAATTAAATTCTTTTCAAATGGCTCAATCATTTTATATTTTATACACATTTCCTCAATCCATTTGTCTGATTTTAAAGCCATTTTGTAAGTTTGAAAATTATAAAGTACAAACTTTTATATATCAAAGCAAAGTGCTTTAAAATTTCAAAACTATGCTCGTTGGTGTTGTAGGAGCAGGAACTATGGGAAATGGTATAGCTCATGTTTTTGCTCAATATGGATATGATGTTCTTTTATGCGATATATCCGATGAAATTTTACAAAAAGCAATAAAAACAATTTCTGAAAATCTTGATAGGCAAATTAAAAAAGGAATTGTTAAATTAGAAGACAAAGAAAAAATTTTAAGTAGAATAAAAACAACAAAAAATTTAGAAGATTTTAGAGAAGTTGAGCTTGTTGTTGAAGCAGTAGTAGAAAAAGAAGAAATAAAAAAGGAAATTTTTTCAAAACTTGACAAAATAACTAAGAAGGATGTTATTTTAGCAAGTAATACTTCAAGTATATCCATTACAAGATTATCAAAAGCTACAAATAGACCTGAAAATGTTATTGGAATGCACTTTTTTAATCCTGTTCCTGTTATGAAACTTGTTGAAGTTGTTAAAGGATTTATAACAAGTGATGAAACAGTTAATAAAATTGTTGAAATTTCAAAAACCCTAGACAAAGTTCCAATTCTTGTTAAAGATTTTCCAGGATTTATATCAAACAGAATTTTAATGCCTTTAATAAATGAAGCTATATTTGCTCTTGGAGAAGGTATTGCTGATAAAGAATCAATTGATAATATAATGAAACTTGGTATGAATCATCCAATGGGACCACTTCAATTAGCAGATTTAATAGGTCTTGATGTTGTTTTAGATATTTTAAATGTTTTGTATGAAAACTTTAAAGATCCAAAATATAGACCTGCTCCACTTTTAATAAAAATGGTTGAAGCAGGTTATCTTGGAAGGAAAACAAAAAAAGGATTTTATGAATATGATTGAAATGTTAATTTCATTTATGGAATCACCAATAATAAGATATTCACTTTATGAGCAAATCTATGATAAATTTTTTATTCCAAAGGAAAAATTTATTTTTTCTGTAAGCAATTACATAGCAGATATAAATTTTGGCTCAATTTCATATAATCTAAAAAACAATTTAATTTTTTATTTAAATTATTTAAATTCCGGAAAAATTCAAAAGTTTGATGAAAGCGGAAATTTCATCGGCGAATTTTATGCTAACTTTATAAACTTCTCATTATATAAAAATAATTTTAAATTTAATGTTCATTATGAAAGCATTATTAAAAATGATTTAAATTTAAGCCTTGGAGTGTTCTTTTCAGAAACATTTAAAAATATAAATCTAAACTTATTTTTTGATTATTTTGGACTTAACACACCCATAATTTTTGGCATAAATGGAAATTATGAAAATTTTAGCATTAGTGCTTCTTATGAATTAAACTATAAGACAATTTACAATATTGCCTATAAAAAAACAATTTCAAGAAGTTTAAATTTTTATATTTCATATTCAAATAGATATAGTGATTTCAACATTTCTAATGATTTAATAACAGGATTTTTAGCAAGTATTGAAATGAATCTTAAAAAATATAAAATTGGTTATGGAATAAGAGTGCTTTCAGAATATGGTTTCATAAATACAATACAAGTTGCTTATGAATAAGTTAATTTATAAGGGTAAGGTTTTTGAAGTTAGAAGTGAAGAACTAACGATAAACAATAAAAAAATTTTAAGAGATGTAATATATCATCCAGGAGCTGTTGCTATTCTTGTTAAAAAAGATAATCAATTTTTATTTGTAAGGCAATATAGACATCCTTCAAGAGAACAGTTAATTGAAATTCCTGCAGGAACACTTGAAGAAAATGAAACGCCAATTGAAACTGCCAAAAGAGAACTATTAGAAGAAGCAGGAATAAAAGCAAATGAGCTAAAATTTTTAATTAAATTTTTCGTTGCACCTGGATATTGCTCTGAAATCATTCATCTATTCTATACAGATAATTTTGAAATTACAAAAAATAATCCAGAAGAGGAAGAAGATATTGAAACTATTTGGATTGATATAGAAAAAGTTTATGAAATGATAAAAAATAACGAAATAAAGGATGCTAAAACCATTATTGCTCTTACTTATTACAGATGTTTCTTTTGATAGCCTTGAAATTCAAACAATTGATATAAATAATGCCAAATATGAAGAATTAAATTCTATTCCATTTTTTACAGAAGAAGATATAAAAAAAATTCTAAAACAAAGACCATATCAATCCTTTAATGAATTTGCCGAGAGTTTAAAATTAAGCTCAATTGAAAGAGAAATTTTAAAAAATTATATCTTTATATCAAAAAAAGAAAATAAAGCTTTTAATTTCTTAATTGCCTTTAATTACGATTCAAATTTAACTTACAAATTTAGGATAAATCTAAAATACAATAACTTTTCGGTAAAATTTTCAGAAAGATATTTCCTCTTAAATTATCAAAACTTTTATTTTGGAAATTTTTATATCTCAAAAGGCTTAGGTTTAATATCAAGAAGCTATTTTAAAAATAGCATAAATAATGGATTTCATTTTTACAATAATTTAGCATTATTCTTGAAATTTAAAAATTTTGAGTTATTTGCTGATAGTTTAAAAAATTACTTATTTTGCTATAATTTTAAAAATTCATTCATATCCATCTTTGGAAACGAAAATCCATCATTTATTATTTCAAGTAATTTAGATTTTTTCAGTTTTGAGCTTTTACTATCAAAACATTTAAATTATGCTTATGGGATAAATCTAAAAAATGAATTTTCCTATGTTAAACTAATTTTTAAGAAACTTTTAGATACTTCTTGGATTTATTCAAATGTTGGTGAAAAATTCTCAATTTACTTAAAATTTAAAAATTATCCTTTTACTATTTCATCAAGCTTTTCAAATTACTATCAATATCATTCAATAAACTATCAAATAACAGATGGCTCAAATATAGAATTTAGAATTTCAAGATATTACTATAAAATTAAATTTGAAAATGAAGAAGGCTTAGAAATTTCAGTTTTTAAAGATAACGCCATTAAAATTGGCTATAAATTTATTTCAATATATCAGTATAAAAATTTAAATTCTATTTGTGATGAATATAAGCCATTATTTGGCTGTAGAGTTAAATTAGATAAAAATTCAAACTACCAATTAGCAATTGATTTTAAATATAAATTTATTAGACTATTTTTAACAAATCAGCAACAATTCCTCTCTTTGAGATTAAAAATTTAATCCTAAACCTAAGAAGAAGTTTCTCTCAGCAGCAGGAATAAATAAAGGCTCATTATTATCACTTATATAACCAAATTGATTGTATAAGGTATTAAAGACATTATAAACACCTCCTTTTAACTGAAAGTTTTTAAATTCATAATTAAAAATAACATTTGTTATGAAATAAGGCTCAATTGTAAATTTGTTTGAAGGATCTATAAATTGTCTTCCAACACCTCTTTCTTCAAAAATCATTGTTAAATTCTTATAGTTAAAATCTAAGCTTAAATAAATTAAATAATTTGGATAACCTGCAACAACATTCCCTGAATAATTAAATTCTCCATTCTAATCTTTCCCTTTAAAATCAACGTATTTATTATCAGAATAACTTAAACTTGTATATAGATTTAAAAATTTATAAACAGGGATATTTAAAGAAAATTCTATTCCCCTATATTCAACAACGCCAGCATTCGTTAAAATTGGAATACCATCTATAACCTTTAATAAACATTAAAATCAAAGTTAAATTTATTTCTTAAATATCTTGTTCCAATTTCAATACTTCTGACATTTTCAGGTTTTTTTCTTGGATTTGAGCATTTGTTATTTGAGCAGTTTTCAAAATCATACTTTGGAACATTGAGCATCGTAAATTTCTCTTGTTCCTGGTTCCCTTGAATTTAAAGATGTATTTAAAAATAAACTTAAATTTTCATTTATATCGTAATTTATTCCAAATCTTGGTGATGGGAAAAAGTAAGAAACATTATATTCAATTCCTCTTGGATAATAGTTATAAAATTTACTTTGATTATAAGCATTTAGATAAGTTGTTAGAATTTTTAGTTTATTTGTAGGTTTTAAAATTAATTGAAGATAAGCATTAGCAACCACTTTGTCAAGGTTATAATAATAATACTTTCTGTTAGGTTCTCTACAACAAGATGGAAGAGAATCAGCCCATAAAATTAATCCATAATGCTCTGACTTATGATATATAAAGTTTGCTCCTATTGAAAATTCATAATTATTTGAAATATAAGAAATTCTTGGAATATAACCATAATCTCCTTCATTTACCCACCTTTCCCTAACTAAATTGAATTTTGTTTTTCCCATTGAGTCATTCCAAAGTTCGTAAAAGTATTGATACCATTTTCCACTTCGCTTTTGTCTAAATCTACCATTGCCTATTATAGCATAAATAATATTTTTTATATAAAAATTGCCTATGAAGTTTTCTTGATGAAGCTCATAATGTTGTTATTGAATTTTTTGAAGATTTCCTTAAAGCAATATAATAACTATATAAATCACTCCAAGACTTTTCTCTATATCCAAGAGTATTCAGATGTAAATCTAAATGTTCCATATGAGCCATAACCACCAAATATAGAAGTTTTTGGAATCTCTGAAAATTTAAATCCTACAACATTTATAACGCCACCAATAGCAGAAATACCATATGGAGCATAACCTGTTCCTCTTTGAACTTGAATGTATGATGCACTACTTAAAATATCAGGATAATCTATCCAATAAATATCACCACTTTCAATATCATTTTTTAATATAGTTATAATTTAGTCCATTTCCAGCATCTGAATAAAAGAATAAATTTGGTGTTCTTGAGAGCAAATAAGGAACATCTAAAAATGTATATAATTTTGAAATTTCATCCTTATTTATTTGAGTATAAGAAATTGGAGATGATTTGACAGCACTTGAAGTTATTATAGTTTCCTTTAATTCCAAGGAATAAAAATATCATGCTAAAACCTGCTTTAACATTTCTTTTACTTCTTCCCTTGCCTTTTTAGCATCATTAACGAACTTTTCTATTAAATTCATAGGACAAAAAGGACCACACATAGAGCAAGCAACAGTTTTAGTTGCTCTTTCTTCTCTAATAATTCTTGCTTTCTGGGGATCAATAGAAAGTTTTATTTGACTTTCCCAATCAAGAGAATACCTTGCTCTTGACATTGCTAAATCCCATTCATACGCCCCCTTAATACCTTTTGCTAAATCAGCAATATGAGCAGCAATTTTAAATGCAATAAGACCTTCCTTAACATGCTCTACACTTGGAAGACCTAAATGCTCTGCTGGTGTTAAGTAGCATAACATATCAGCACCAAACCATCCTGCTACTGCTCCTCCAATCGCTCCTGCTATATGATCCCATCCCGCCGCTATATCTGTTGGAAGCATACCAAGAATATAGAAAGGGGCATTTCTTGTAATTTTCTTTTGTGCTAATACTTGTGCTTGAATTTCATTTATGGGAACATGCCCAGGACCCTCTACCATCACTTGAACACCTGCTCTTCTACATCTATCTACAAGCTCTCCAAGAACCAATAATTCATGAATTTGTGGTCTATCAAAACTATCTGCAATACTACCAGGTCTTAAAGCATCGCCAAGACTTATTGTAATATCATAAGTTCTACAAATATCCAATATATCATCAAATTTTTCTAAAAGAGGATTTTCTCTATTATGAAAAAGCATCCAAGCAGCTAAAAGTCCTCCACCTCTTGAAACAATCCAAGTCGTTCTTTTTTGATTTTTCATAAATCTAATACCTTCCAATGTTATACCTGCATGGATTGTCATAAAATCTATACCATCCTTTGCATGAATTTCTATTGCTTTTATAAAATCATCTGGTTCCAAATCAAATATAGAACCTTTTTCTTTTGCTGCCATAAACTCTGCTTCATATACAGGAACACTTCCTATTGGAATTTCACATATTTCCATCAATTCTTTTCTAATTTTTCTTAAATCTCCACCTGTTGATAAATCCATAACCGTATCAGCACCATATTCCATAGCAATTCTTAATTTTTCTTTCTCTTCATTTATATTTACAAAATCATAAGAAGTACCAAGATTTACATTTACTTTTGTTCTTAGCTTACTCCCAATACCTACAAGCTTCTTTAAATTCTTTGAAAGATGAATTTTATTAGCAGGTATAACAACTTCTCCATTCTTTAAAAGTTCCATTAATTCTTTAACATCTATTCCTTCACTTTTAGCAACATATTCCATTTCTGGAGTAATTTTGCCCTTTTTGGCAAATTCCATTTGGGTCATTTTAAACCTCCTATTGAAGGGCTCCCAAATAAAGGGAGCCATCAATTAAACCCTTTATAAAAAGCTCATCTGAAAATTCTATCTTCTCAGCTCCTTTAATATAAATTCTGCAGCCTTTTTACCTGATAATAACATTGCTGAAAATGTAGGACCCATTCTATTTAAACCATAAGTTTCCGCAACAGCCATACCACAAACAACAAGTCCTTTATAAACTTCACCTGTCCATTTTATTATATTTTCCTCACTAACCTCAACATTTAATGGATATAAACCTTTCATTTCAACTAAATTCCTTTGGGCAAGCTTCTTTACAGCTACTGCATCATGACCAGAAGCATCAACAACAAACTTACTTTCAAGAGCTATTGGATCAACACAGGTTATTGCTCTAGGTAATGCCCTTGTAGGAGACCAATTCACAACAACGCCACAAACCCTATTATCCTTTACTATTAAGTCATCAAGAAATGTTAATTGTAAAAATTTAACACCACTTATAGCAGTTTCATATATTAATTTTGAGCAAGCAATAGGTCCATAACTGATATACAATCCATCTTGAACTTTTTCATAAGGAATTCCAAGCTCATCAAATAATTCATTGGCAGGTTCTCTTATAGTTATACTATTCATATAATATCCACCTATCCAAAACCCACCACCTAGATAGTTATTTTGCTCTATAACGAAGACCTTTAAACCACCCTTAGCAAGCTCCCTAGCACACACAAGACCCGAAGGACCAGCTCCAATAACAAAAACATCAGCAGATACAGCTTCTGAGAGATCTTTATAAAATTTATCCAACATCGCTTTTGTGATAAACTTTTCCATAGCTCAACCTCCTTTTTTATATTTTCACACTGGGGGAGACTAATTAAGAGAAGTTGTGAGAGCCTTGAACTCCCACACCTTCCCTACGCCGGCATTACCCGGTTCAGGTTCAAAGGGTCGCACCCGCTATATGGGTGCCTCTCAGCCGGGTTGCCCCAGCTCCCCCGGTGTGGTTTGAAAATTTTAAAGGATAAAAATTTAATTGTTTTGCGTTGTCAAATAATTCTAAAACTATTTATTTTTTATATTTTTCCCCACCCACCCTTAAATTAAGCTTTCGGCTTAAAAATGCCCATTTTTCGGTAGGGGGCTTTGCCCCTAAATGAACTCCCAATAAAATCTATAATTTCCTGAAATTTTTATAAGTTCTTGATAATCAATTACTTAATACTATTTATTGGACAAAGCATATTTATTTATTTTTCTTTATTTTCCCAACCGCCCTATATTCAAGCCTTTTTCTTTAAACTATACTTTAAAATTTGAATACTTTGGCTAATTTAATTTTTTATATATTGGTAGTTTTTTCTGTTTTAGTTATTGTTGGAGCTGTTATTGATTTACTTTTTAAATTGTTTAAATTTATTTTTTTGGTTGGTCTTGCTCTTTTAATATCCTTAATTGGCTACTATGGTTACAAAGTTTTAGTTGATCACAAGTCACTTGATGAAATAACCGAAGATTTAAAAGATATGTGGAAAAAACTAACTAAAAGATAAAGAATTTTATGATACTTTTAGCTATTTTAAGTCAAACGAAAGAGCTTACCTTTGAAGAGGTAAAAAATTTTGTAAGTGAGAAAATAGAAAAATATACTTACTTTAAAGTTGATAGCAATTTTATTAAAAGAATAAAAATTACCCAATCTTTTGAAGAATTAGTTTCAGTTTTAGATAGTTTTAGAAAGCATTTAGGTGAGTTTGATTATCTGGGAATTTTGAAAGATGAAGAACTTCATAAGGAATACAAAGAAAAAAGAAATGATTATGGCTTAACAAAAGGAGGAAGAGTAATTCCAACTTCTCCAAGTTTTAGAAAATGTGCCTTTTTAACAGGACAATATGTCTATGCTGAATATACAGCTGATTATATGGAAAGTGGCATTTGTACTCATGGGAAAAGTGCTTATATTAGCAGTGGAAAACTAACTTTTCTTACTGTTCTTTATGTAGCATCAGCATTAAAATATGACACCATTATTATTGATCTTAGAGATAACTTTGGAGGCGAATCTATTTATGCTTACTATATAGCAAGTCTATTATCTAACAAAAAACAAATAGATTTTAAATATCTATTTAGGGATACGACAATAATTGAAAAAAAAGACTTTTCATCTCTTAAAACATCAGATGTGCGTAAGAAAAAAATTATTATTTTAAGTAATAAAAATACATATTCTGCCTCTGAGTGGTTGATTTATAAATTGGCTTCTCTTAATCCAAAAATAACATTAGTTAATCCAGATGGAAGAACAGGTGGTAAAAGGACAAGGTTGTGTTCTTTTTATTTTTATTACAATTACAAGGATTACTATTTACTAGTCCCTTGTGGTTTATGGTTTGTTGAAGGTAATGTGTATTTTTCAAAAAATTATTAATAAAATTTTAGTATTAGCTTATAATATAATGTGGAAAACTTAATTAAATTATTGATAATCAATAAGTTTTATGTGGAAAATTATGTGGAAATTTTTGTGGATAAAAAAATAAGTTAGTTTTTCAACATAAAATTTAAAAATTTTTGTGGAAAACGAATTTAAGTTATTGATAATCAATAAGTTTTTTATGTTGAAAACGAGTTTTTTTATTTTAGGAATATGTGGAAAACAAATTTAAAATTTTGATTTTCAGATATTTAGAATGTTGAAATCTAATTTTCATTTTCCACATTTCCACAAATTTATTTTTAAACATGTGGAAAAGTTAATTAAGTTATTGATTTTCAATAACTTATGTATGTGGAAATTTTTTTTATTTATAAACATATTAAACTTTAAAATTTTGAGGATGTTAAAAACCAAAACGAAATATGGGATTATAAATTGGACAAAACCAAGTGATTATAATTTAGCAGACATAACTACAAATATAGCTTTTAAATTATCAAAAGAATTAAAGAAAAATCCAATTTTAATAGCAAATGAAATTTTGGAAGAGATTAAGAATTTTAGTGAGTTTGAAAGTATTGAAAATGTAAATGGATTTATAAATGTTCGTTTAAGTAAAAATTTTTTAATTGAATTCATTTTTAAAATTTTGGAAAATAATTTTATAGAAAACGATGAGCCTAAGAATTATATAATTGAGTTTGTTTCCGCTAATCCTACGGGACCTTTAAATGTTGTTAATGCAAGAGCTGGTGCTATTGGAGATAGTATTGTCAGAATAGGTAAATTTTTAAGACATAATGTTATTTCAGAGTATTATGTAAATGATGAAGGCAATCAAATTTTAAGCCTTGGATATTCAATTTTATGGAGATTAAATTATGTTTTTCATTTTAAAGTTAATAATGTTTATATAGAAAATCAATTGAAAAATGAGCCAAAAATTTTAATAATTGATAATGAAGAAATTGAACTTGATGTTTATAAAGGAGATTATGTTATTGAAGTTGCTAAAAACTTAAAAGATATGGTAGAAAAAGAAATTAAAAATTTTAAAAATTCTTATAAAAACAAAGAAGAATTTCTTAATGAGTTTAATAACTTTGCTTATAAAATTGGAAAGTTAGCAAGTGATTTAATTTTTAATAAACAAATGGAAGTTTTAGAAAAATATGGAGTTATTTATGATAGCATTGTTAGAGAAAGTTTTATAAGAAATTCTGAATATCCAAAAATTGTGCTTGAAAAACTAAAAAATTATTTATATTTTGAAGATTTAGAAAAAAATCAGTTTGAAGTTAGTGAAAAGGATATTTCAAAATTATTAGATAAGAGCTACTATTTAGAGCATTATAAAAATAAAGCACTTGTTTTAAGAACTACAATTTATAATGATGATAAGGATAGGGTTTTAATTCGCTCTAATGGTGAGCCTACTTACTTTTTTTGGGATATTGCTTATCACTATTATAAAATTTTAAGGTTGAATGAAAATGGTTATATTATTAACTTACTTGGACCTGACCATTATGGATATATTCCAAGATTGACATCTGCTTTGAAGATGCTTGGTTTTGAAAATTTAAACATTCTTATTATTCAACAAACAAATTTAATTAAAAATGGTGTTAAATTAGATATGAGTAAAAGGAAAGGACAGATTTATGAAATGGAAGAATTAATAAATGAAGTTGGTGTTTCTGCAAGTAGATTTTTCTTTTTATTGAGAAGCCCTTCATCACATCTTGATTTTGATATAGATTTAGCTAAGAAGTTA
>Ga0081478_121107_pt1 | contig 23709 bp, 20 predicted proteins | sample OctSprmetagenome_FD_70983 | JGI IMG/M metagenome (GOLD analysis project Ga0081478, IMG submission 70983) | Hot spring and microbial mat streamer communities from Octopus Spring Streamers, Yellowstone National Park, USA - T=80-84 v2 (version 2) | ecosystem: Environmental > Aquatic > Thermal... | reverse complement strand
CATACGGTATGAGCGAAGGTGGTTGGGAAATTTATCCACCAGGTATATATGAAGTTATAAAAGCTGTTTGGAAAAGATACAAAGATTTAGGATTACCTATAATGATTACTGAAAACGGTATAGCTGATGCAAAAGACTTAAAGAGACCTGAGTTTATAAAAGAGCATGTGAAATTCGTAAAGAAAGCGTCTGAGGAAAGAATACCAATTTTGGGATATTTTTATTGGTCGCTTATAGACAACCTTGAATGGAATTCAGGATATGGCAAAAAGTTTGGACTGATAGAGGTAGATTTTTCATCTCCAGAAAGAAAAAGAACTTTAAGGAAAAGCGCGTTTATTTTCAAGGAGATAATAGAAAAAGAAAAATAAGTAAGTAACCAAGATATTGGCTAATTTTGTACTTTGTGTGAAATTATGAATCTTGTATTGTTTATTTTTTCCTCTTTACTCCTGCAACTTTGATATCTAATGTTTTAGATAATTCACCATATTCAAGTTTTATTTTTATGATGCCATCTGATTCTGACCTATACCTTACCGCAAACTTTATTTCTTTATCACTTCTTTCTTTCAATTTTACTTCTCCTGCGGATGCTGAAACATTCAATATATGAGAGTCAAAAAATACCGTGTTTCCCACTTTATCTTTCAATTTCACTTTTATCTCAACCTCATCTTTTCCATCTCCTTTTAAAAAATCTTTACTTAATTCAGTGTATATGCTGGTCGGTTTCCCCGCTGTTAATGAAATTTGAGTCGCTGACCTTAAAAATACTGACTTCGGTACCCCATCTCTATCTATTATGATCTCAGCTTCAATTCCTATTTTTACATCATATTTCCTAACTTCTTCTGGCATCCTCTCCGCATAAAAAATAGGATATTCCCCTTCTTCTTCAATCTCTAATATTCCATAACTTGCAGAAAAAGTCGCAAAGTAGGGAAGTTTGCGAAGTTCAATCTCATTACCTAATATATCCTCTACCCTAACCAAGAGTTTTATTTTTTCTTCACCAGTAGCAGCTAATAAATTTTTCTCCGGATATATTGAAATCTTATATGGAATCATTTTTTTCTCTACTATCAATATTTCCTCTCCCGATGTTATATAGTATTTTCCAAATCCTAATCCTGGAATTAGAATTGATGATGTTCCACCTACTCTCGCAATTAATGAATCACCTAACCTCATTACCCTCGAACCAGCTACAAATTCTCCGCCTATAACAAGAATTTTCCCACCAACTTTTATAGCTTCTGATAGTCTCGGCTCATCAAACCTATATTCAGGAATCCTGACTTCTTGTTCGCTTTGATTCCCAAATTTATCTTTAAGTATTACCCTGAAGGTATACTCTCCCGGTATAACATAAAACGGGACAAAAAATCTTCCTTTTTCATCTGACACAAACTCAATTTCTCTTCCGCCTATTTTTATTTTCCCTTGAACTTCTGGTTCTGTCTTTCCTTCAAAAATAATTTTACCAGGAATTTTTAGCTTGTTGTAATAATACCTTATTAGCTCATTTCCATTCCCATCTTTTTTGGATGACATCAAAAAAATTATGTCCTTATAAGGTGTTTTCGAGAACCTCTTATAACTTACTTTTATTCTGCCTCCCTCTGGTTTTATTCCTACTATTTCCCCAAGCGATGCTTTTGCCTTTATTTTTTCTCCCGGTGGTATGTCAAAAATCAAATCAATAATTTCACCAGATATGCGATTAACTTTTGGTTCTCTCGTTATCTTTATTGGGCAGGTTTTTTTTACTTTTACCTTCTCCCTTTTTCCATCTTTATATACGACTTCAAACTCGTCCTGATCTTCATAAATCAGCCTCCATACTGAATCTTTTATTTTTTGATTTTTTATTCCTTCAATCTTTCGTATTGTGTCTTGTATTATGTTTTGCGATACTGATACAAGATAAAACTCCTGCTTGAAACCACATATGAATTCATCCTCTGTTAATATAAACTGCGATACAAGAAAAAATGAGATAGAAATTATAGCTCCCATCTTAAATTCATTTCTTCAATTTTCGGGGGAGTAAGGTCAACCAGTATTTTCGTTTGAGCAACTGTTTCAATTTCACCCAATTTTCCTTCTGCTAATACTTTCAGATCGTGCTCCCCCTCTTTAAAAGGTATTGAGATGTTATACTTTCCGCTGGATGAATAGAAAGGAATATCATTCACAAGAATTCTCTTTATGTTTTCCCCTTCTATTTGTATTTTTACCCATTTGCCATTCTGATCTATCTTCACATAATTTATCTTTAATTTCTGTTGTTCTTTTAGCTTCTCATCGCTTAATCTTTTTTCTTCTCCTTTCGTCTCAATTTTCAGTTCTCCTTCTTTTATTTTCGCTACCTCTGGTTTGATATCCATTTTTATTTTGCTTTCCTCTCCAAAGAAAATTTCTCCTCCTTCGGATTCTATTTTCAGGTCCTTAATTTTTTCTTCTGGTATTCCTGGTCTTAGTGGAATCCATACACCATCTACAAATACCTTGACATTTCCTTTTACTATAGTTATTAATGATGTTTTTCTCATCAGCTCGTTGAGGGAATTAAATGCTAAAAGTATGTACAAGATTATAATAACTATTGATATTATCAGTCCCCTTATTATCCTTCCTCTCATTTTCTCATCTATGTTTGTGGGAGTTGGCATAACCAAATTTCCTATCTTTTAAATTTAAATTTATATCTTTTAAATTTATACCAGATGAGTTTTGGGTTTTTTAATCTCTTCTTTCTCCAAAAACTCCTTTATCTCCTTGTTCTTCTCCTTATCTATCTCTATCCTGAATGTCTTGTTATCATCTTCCAAAATTATATCTCCTCTGAGGTTAGTAAGAATTGTTTTTGCTATAGTCAGTCCAAGTCCAATTCCCTCCCATTTCTTCAAAGTAAAAAAAGCATCAAATATTCTCGTCTTGAACTCCTCCGGTATTTTTTCACCATCATCACTTACCCTTATGAATATTGTTTTCTCTGTTTGACCAAGCACAACTTTTATTTTTGATTCTGCTGCTAAAAAAGCATTCTTTATTACCTCAGAAATTGCTACTTTAAACTGCTCCTCATCCGCGTATATCATATCCACATCTTCTAATTGAGCCTCTATCTCTTTACCCTTATCCTTAAATTCTTCAATAACCTCTGATATGACTTTCTTTGGAGACAAAGATATAAATTCCGCTTTCATTTGTATTTCAGCAAAGTAAGACATCCTCTCCACTATGTTTTTTATTCTTTCAAGATTTGGAATAGCCCTTGAAATGTATTTTTGAGCACTTTCATCTTGGACTTTAACTTTCGCTATTTGCAAAAAGCCAATTGCAGATGCGAGAGGATTATTTATCTCGTGAGCAACACCTGCCCCCAAAGTCCCGACAGAAGCCATCTTCTCCGCTACGAGCAAATTCTCATGCATCTTTTTTAGTTGAGCTGTCCTCTCTTCAACTCTTTTTTCAAGTTCAAGGTTCCATAATTTGAGCTCCTCCCATGCCTTCTCTATCTCAGATACCATAGTGTAGAATGCCCTAACAACATCTCCTACCTCATCCTTTCTGTAAGATATAACTTTTTCTGAAAAATCAAGCTTTGAGTATTTTCTTGCAAGCTCTGATACTTTTGATAGCGGTTTTGTTATACTACCCGAAAGAATAAATGAAACAATAATAGAAACTAAAACCCCAAATGATGTAAAAAGGATAATTCTATTTTGTATTTTCCTCCAGGCTTTACCTATTTCTGAGTAAGAAAGCGATACAACGGTATATATTGGGGTTTGACCTACTTTCTTTACAGCTCTCAAAAATTGCCCATCGCCTCCTATCATACTAAACGCTTCATTCCCGCTTCCTTCAACATATATGGTATATATTTTCCCTTCTGTTCCTATGGAGAAAGATGCAGCTATTTGATCTACGGGAGTTTTATCAATAACTACTGTGATGTCATCAGAGAAGACAATATATCCACTTTTGATGAAAATCCTTTCTTTTTTGTCGTTTTTTATCAGGTCAGAAAAGCTCATATCTCCAACGCTTACTTCACCATCGCTTATAAAAACTATGTTCTTGATATCTTGAAGTATTTCAGAAAACGCAGTAATTCTTTGTTCCTCTGGGAATTCCTTAGCTTTTTTTATAGATGCTATTGCTATTGAGGTTATAGTTTCAATATATCTTGCTATTGCATCTGAGACATTTTCAGCAGTGAAAGATAACATATTTTTTACTCTTTCCTCATATTCTTTTTTGACAAAGAGCACCCCCCACAGAGATGAAAACCCCCCTGAACATATAACTAAAAGCACCGAAATCAAAAGAACTTTATGAAAAATCTTCATAAAATGAATTTTAAGCATTTTAGAGAAATTGATAGTTTATCACTAAAATTTAACTGTTGATTTGTTTCCGATCCGAACAAACACTAAAATTTCAAGTACGGAGAGGTGCCGGAGCGGACGAACGGGACGGACTTGAAATCCGTTGGGGGACTTAAATCCCCCTCGTGGGTTCAAATCCCACCCTCTCCGCCAAAAATAATCTGAGTAAGATAAAAATTTCTTTTATCTTTGGCTGTACTATCTATTTTTTCCTATTTTCTTTTCTCCACCTTCCATACCTTTATGCCGATTACCCTGATACATTTCCCTTTCAGACAATTTCGGATCTTGGTTTGAAGTATAAAAAAGATGCAATTGTACCTGTGGTTGGTTTGAATTTCTCTTTTTGGGGAAAAACAGTTGATGTAAAGGAACCAAATATTACGGATGGCTCGGCCGCAACTTTGCCAAAGTTCCTCAACTACAATTTGAGCCAGTTCGCAAAATTATCCAATAACAAATTCTCAGTAAGAGATACTGATCTTCTCTTTTCAGGTAACTACGCTTTCTCCGAAAGTTTCTTCGTAAATTTTGGGTTCTTTGTAAGGTTTAGAGATTTCGGAGGTTTGATCAATTCTTTCGGGCTCGGGGACATCAATGTTAATTTGGGATTGAAGCTTCTCTCCAAACCTCTTGAAATTTTCTCATCTGGCGGAATTGTAATTCCTCTTGCTGGGGAACCAGATGAGAATCTTGCTGCTCTGCGCAGAATAAATGTCTCGTCGTTTGGTGTTGATTTTCCCTTTTATCTTTTTTTGAGACAGAACTTTGATTCAGGTTCTTTAAATTTTTCTCCCTTTGTTTCAGGCGGATATATATTGAGGGTCGGATATATTTTTTTCACACAGAATGTTGATCCCGGTGATGTTTTAGTTTTATCACCAGGATTTGGATTGAAGTTAAAAAACTTTCTTCCAACAAGTACAGATGTATCTCACGATATAAATATATTTCCTGCTTTGATTTTCCTGCATGGTTTCCCTGATCTTCAAGATTCAGGCGTTTATCAAATTACAGGGAAAAGCTGGGATGTTGTAAAATTTAAGTTTTCACCATCTTTGATCTTCAAAAAATCAGAGGAAAAATTTGGGGAAAGATCTATAAGAGATTTTGCTTTTGTTCAACTTTCCCTATATTTTACTATCTACGAAAAAAATTTTCTTTATTTAGGGGATCCCAACTATGCGATATGGAGAGCTCTTTTTTTAGATAGAGTTTCACCTGGCTTTACCTCAACTTTATCTGCTGGACTTTTATTTTGACTGTTCTTTTATATAAGATGATCTTTCCATTTCTATATTTCCATTTGAAAGCTTTTTGCTCCATCTGAAATTTTTACAATTCTTATTTCAGTTTTTTTGTTTGTTTTTGATTTGTATTTTTCTTTTACAAATTCTGCAAACTCTTTTTCCTTTCCCTTTTCTACAATATTTACGGTGTTTCCTCCGAAACCAGCGCCAGTCATTCTTGCTCCTATCGTATATTTGAAATCATAAGCTATCTCAACTAATTTATCTAATTCTTCGCAAGATACCTCATACTCTTTTTGGAGCCCAATATGAGACTGAATGAAAACTTTTGCGATTGTTTCCTTATCTTCTTTCTTTATAGCTTCTTTTGCAGTAAGAACTCTTTTGTTTTCTTCAACAACAAATTTTGCTCTCTTCCAAAGAATTTCGTTTTCCCTTTTCAAAATATCAAGCATATCTTCATCTACATCTCGCAGACTTTCTATTTGATTATTCTTTATTCTTTCTTTTATTATCTTCAAGGCTTGCTGACATTCATTTTGTCTTTTTTTGTATTCTGATTCTCCTAATTTATGCTTTACGCCACTATCACAAATTACGACAGACCAGCTTTGAGGAAACTTTACATATTCAATTTCTTCTGTTTTGCAATCTATAACCATAGCGTGGTTTTCTTTTCCAAATACGCTTGACATCTGATCCATTATTCCGCACGGAACTCCTACGAATTCATTTTCTGCTTTCTTTGATATTCTGACTATTTCTATTTTTTCCATTTTTAGATTGAACATCTCATTCAAAAGCGAAGACACTGCAACTTCGCAAGAAGCAGATGAGCTCAATCCTCCTCCAAGAGGAACATTACCCTTTATAATTATCTCTAAACCTCCTTTTAAATTCCATATTTTATTTTTGAGAAGAAAAATGGGACCTAAAATGTAGTCAGCCCATGTTTTTGTGGGTTTTATATTATCAAAATTTACTCTAATTTTCTCTCTTAAATTCAGGCTTTCTATTGAAATTTCTCCTTCGTGATTTGTAAATCTTCCTAATGCTACTGTTTTCAAGTCAATTGCACACGGCATAACAAATCCCATATTGTAATCTGTATGCTCCCCTATAAGATTTACTCTACCGGGTGCATATGAGACAAAAACTTTCCCCCTCAGACCTTTCGATTTGACTATCTCCTCTATTATTACTTCTTTTTCTTCTATTATTATATCTTCTATTTGCTCTTTCATATATAAGAGATTATTTAAAGCAATTTTTTTTGTTTTTTTACAATAGTATTGTTTCTTATTAAAAAAGAAGTTATGGCGAATTTAGATTTATCCCAGGCTTTGTCTTTGAAGGAATTTGGCTGGAAGATTGTTCAACTATCTCAAAAGGCTGGACTTGATATAGGTTATAATTCAATAATTTGTGCTATTATGTGTCCTGATAGTCAATCTACAACGGTTCTCTTGAAAATAAGGGAGGAAGTGGGAAAGAAAGAAAAGGTTAAAATTTTACCAAAAAAGATAAGGTATGATCTGATTTATGAAAGGAGAGTTTTCGGAGGTATTTTTTTACCCGATTTCTCTTATCATAGCTTAGAGCCAGCTGTTTTTCAGATACCAGATTCAGGTTATGATAAAAAGGGTTTAGTTGTAATCCAACTTGGGCACATCGGTTATGATGAAAAGCTGGGATTCGGAAGATTTGTGAGGTACGGCAGAGAAGAGCATTCTCTATGTTGTGCCGCTATAATATCTTTATTTCAAAACGAATTTATTCCGCAAGATGCAGATTTGAGAATGTTGAAAAATTATATTGAATCTCTTAAAAGGTCGGAAGACGATATATTATCTATCACATACAGGCTCGTTGAAGAGTCTTCTCATCATACTATTTCAGAGCTCAGAAAGGTCGCTGAAAAACATAATATAAAAATTGTTTTTATCTCAGGAATAGAGATAGATGTCAGTAAGACAAAAAGAACAAAACTACATAACGACAAAATATTTGTTGTGAGAGAAGAATTGATATGATAAATGCTACTGGGTAAAACAATTTGGTTGATTCAATTTTATAACTTTTCATCTTTTATTTTTATTTTTATCTGAATTTTTCTTAAACTTTATTTTTAGAGGCTGTGAATTTTTATGCTTGTTCTGAAAAGGAAAATAGGACAGCGAATAATCATAGGAGATAATATAATCGTACAAGTAATTGATATAGAGGGAAGAAGCGTAAAGATAGGCATAGAAGCTCCAAAGAGTGTATCTGTTGTGAGAGAGGAACTTCTGGAAAGAATAAAAGAAAAGGTAGCAGAATCTGCAATAAAGGAGGATATTATAAAATCTTTTAAGGCTGAAAACAAAAAATCTGCAAAGTAAATTTTATGAATTTTTTATTTGAAAAAACTTGAAAAAAAATGGCAAAATTATTAACTTTGAGATAAAATATTTTGCTATGGGAGGGAAAAAAAGAGTTCTTATAGTAGATGACAGTGTTTTCACCTTTGAGCAGCTAAAAAGTATAGTTGAGAAAACAGGAATCGCAGAAGTTGTTGGACACGCAAAAGATGGTATGGAAGGAATAAAAAAATACAAAGATTTAGCTCCCGATGTGGTTTTTTTAGATATACTCATGCCTAATATGGATGGACTTCAGACTTTAAGAGCTATAATGAATATGGATAAGAACGCAAAAGTTGTTATGATTTCCTCACTCGGAGGAGCAGCAGAGAAAGCAGAAGAATCTTTAAAATTCGGAGCAAAAGCTATAATTTCAAAACCATTCAACGAAAAAGAAATAAAAGATATTTTGGAAAAATTATAAGGAAATTTATTTATAAAAAACAAAAAAAATAATAAAAGGAGGAAAATAAATGGGAGTTAAGTTCTTTGGAGCTTTTTTGGTTGAAAGAGGAGTAATCACAAGAGAACAACTTTTTGAAGCCCTTGAAGAGCAAAGAAAAGCAAATCTCAAATTAGGAGAGCATGCAATAAGGCTTGGCTATCTTACCCCTGAGCAAGTTGAAGAAATAAGAAAACTTCAAAAAAGAGAGGAAATCAGATTTGGAGAAGCAGCTGTAAGGCTCGGATATCTCACACCAGACCAAGTTGAACAGCTCATAAGAATTCAGAAAAGTTCCCATAAGCTTTTAGGAGATATTCTTGTTTCAAAAGGATTTATAACACGAGAAACCCTTGAAAGGGAGTTAAAACTATTTGAAGCTGAGCAGAGAATATATATGACAGAAATGGTCTATCTCCCAGAAGGTGTAAAAGACAGAGATTTTATAAATATTGTTGTAGATCTTACGAAAAAATTCCTTTTGCGAACTGTTGATATTAATACAAAGTTTGGAGATTTCTCTTTTGAGGAATATAAACCATCTGGAAATTTTGATGTCCAAGTTGATATTTCCGGTGATGTCAAATTGAAGGTTGTTTTTTCTCCTCCCGAAAGATTGGGAGAACTTTTAGTAAAAGAATATGGAATGCCGGATTCACCTCTGATGAGAAAAGATGCAATTTATGAATTTATGAACATAGTCATGGGAAATTCAGCTGCGAAGATGGAAAGGCTCGGAAAAAGAATATCAATAAGTGTTCCAAAAGTACCTAACATTTCTGGTAAGTCATTCAAATATAACCTCATTTCTCCCGATGAAATTTTCTCCTTTTACTTTCAGGAATATTGATATAAGGTTTTGCTGATTATCTTGTACCTAAACCAAAGATGAATAAATTTATTTTTTATTATATATATTATGCCTACCCAAAAATTTTCATCAGATGAAATTCCTTTTGACCCGAAACTTGAAAAAGCAGTTCTTGGGGGAATTCTATTAAGAGGAGATCTTATAGAAGATGTAATACAAATACTCGGGAAAAATCCAGAGGACGCATTTTTTGATCCGGCTTGCAGACAGATTTTTCTTGCTATGTTATCTTTGAGAAAAAGAGACGACGATATTACTCCCGATAATGTTATAGAAGAACTGAGAATATCAGATAAACTTGAAAGAGTAGGTGGAGAAGAATTTATTTTGTCTTTACCATCTTATATACCATCAGCTTCTTTTTTAGAAAGTTTTACAAGAAAGCTCAAAGAAAAAATGATTTTGCGCAAACTCGTTCAAAAAATGAGAACTTTCATAGAAGAAATATCATGGGGCGTTCCGAACACATGGGAATTTGTATCCCGAGTTGAAAAAGAAATAGCAGAAATAGTTCAAGAATCTGTTAATCCCGATTTTTACTCTGTTGAAGACATAGTTTCTTTCGTTCAAAAAGAGGTTATAGGAAGTGAGGGAAGGCAAGCTATTCCTTCATGTTTTCCTTCTTTGGACGAAAAAATCGTTGGATTTCACCCCGGAGACTTTGTGATAATAGCTGGAAGACCTGGAATGGGGAAAACAAGTTTTGCTTTATCTATTGCATATTATATGGCAAAGGAGGGAATACCAATTTGTTTTTTCTCTTTAGAGATGCCAATAAGACTCCTTCTTTTGCGCTTGCTTTCCATCCACAGCGGAATACCTCTAAAAAGAATAATAGCAAAGGATTTATCAGAATCAGAGAGGGTAAGGCTATCAAATTCCGCAAGGGAAATCTCTTCTTTACCAATGTACTTCAACGACACTGCAAGTGGTATAACTCAAATAAGGTCTCTTGCAAAAAGAATAAGAGAAGAAAAAGGAATTGGAGCAATATTTATAGATTATATCCAGCAGATTTTTGTTGAGTGGAAAGTAGAGAGGAGAGAAGAGGAAATATCAAGCATATCTCGTCTTCTGAAAGCCCTTGCGAAAGAACTTGACATTCCGGTTATCGCTCTTTCGCAGCTATCTCGTGAGCCAGAAAGGAGAGGAGATAATAAGCGCCCTCAACTTTCTGACCTCAGAGAATCAGGAAGCCTTGAACAAGATTCTGATATAGTCATTATGATTTACCGTGACCACTATTATAATCCATGCCCAAAATCCATTCAAGATGATAGAAAAGAAAAAGAGGATTCTTTTGATTGTTGTGAGAGAGCAAGAATAGCAGAAATAATAATTGCAAAAAATAGAAACGGTCCAACTGGAACTGTGTTAGCTAAATTTATAGGAGAAAATTGCTTATTTGAAGACCTAAAATACACAAAAATCTAAAAGTAAAAAATTGAAAATTTATTCTTTGTACATTTCATCAAAAATATGTTTGAATTTCTTTTCTATTTCTCTTCGTTTCACTTTTAGCGTTGGGGTTATTTCTCCTTCATCTATATAAAAGTCCCGCTCAAAGATTTTGAACTTTCTTATGTTTTCAACTCGTGATAACTCTTTGTTTGCGTTTTCAACTGCTCTTTTTACCCTCTCGTATATAAGTGGATGAGATGATATTTTCTTCATAAGCTCATCTAAACCTTCCGGTCTTGCCAGCGGTTTTTCTGCTAACTCATCCAATATTTTTTTTGCTTTCTCTTTTTCTTCCTCATCAAGAATATTATTTTTTATAGCAAATTCTAAAGCTTCTTGTGAGTTCAAAGTAATTAAAGCAACAAGATAAGGTCTTCCATCCCCGTGGACATGGACCTGGGAAATTATTATGTCCTGCGCTTTAACTTTATTTTCTATTTCGGCAGGAGCTATATTTTTCCCACCAGCAGTTATTATTATGTGCTTTTTCCTATCTTTTATTTTCAGAAAACCTTCATTATCTATTTCCCCGATATCCCCCGTGTGTAGCCAGCCTTCTTCGTCTATTGCCTCTTTTGTAGCTTTTTCATTTTTGTAATAGCCTTTAAAAACTATTGGACCTCTTATGAGTATTTCGCCATCTTCTGCTATTTTGCATTCAACACACTTTATGGGTTTCCCAACCGTTCCGAGTTTGAATTCCAGAGGCGTATTTGCATGAGTTATAACTGTTGCTTCTGTAAGACCATATACCTCATATATTTTGAGATTGCAAGCCCACATGAACTCAAGAATCTCATACGGTATTGGAGCAGCTCCCGTTATAAAATATTTTACCCTTCCACCAAATGCATCCTTTATTCTTTTTAGAACAAGCGAATAAGCAATTTTATACTTTATTTTCAAAGAAAGAGGTATGGGTTTTCTCTCGTTAAGATATTTCACATATTCTCTTCCAACTTTTTCTGCCCATCTGAAAATTTTCTGCCTTCTTTCTGGAAGCTTTGCAACTTCTTCTTGTATTCTCGCATAAGCTTTTTCAAAAATTCTTGGAACTGCTCCAAAAACAGTTGGTTTCACTTCCTTTATTTCATCTACAACTGCCTTTATGCTTGTTGCATACGCTGCTGCAAGTCCGAGATTTATCCTACCAAAAAATCCCGCTACATGTTCTGCAACATGTGCCATAGGTAAAAAATGATAACTTATATCATCATCTCCTATACCTAACATATCAGCGAAATCATCAAAAGATGAAAGAAATGCAATTATGTTCCCGTGAGATATCATAGCTCCTTTCGGATCTCCTGTGGTTCCAGATGTATAAACCATTATTGCTATGTCATCTTTTTCAATTTGATTTATTCTTTCTTGAATAAGTTTCTCGTCCGGCTCAACCGAGAGACACTTTGAAAAACTCAAAAACTTGGGTGAGTCAAAGTACTTTTCACATCCTTCAGGGTCAAAAACTATTATCTTTCTTATCTTGGGAACTTTATCTTTTATCTCAATTACCTTATCTAATTTTTCTTTGTTTTCAACAAATAGCATAACAGAATCCGAATGATTAAGAAGAAATTCAATTTGGCTCGGAGATAAAGTAGGGTAAAGTCCTACCGTTGTAGCACCAGATGATAAGATTGCAAGGTCAGATATTGCCCATTCAGGTCTTGTATCAGATAATACAGCGATTTTATCACCTTTATTTATTCCCTCTTTTATTAAGAAGGTCGCAACAGAATCTACTTTCTTTTTCATCTCTCCCCATGTTACCTCTACCCATTTTCCGGTTTTGTCTTTGTATTTATAAGCAAGTTTTCCATAAGATCTTTCTACTCTTTCTCTGAAAAGCTCAGGTACATTTTTTATTTTTACTTCCTCACCCCACTTCAAAATCAATCTCCCCGATGATGTTGACGGCATAGTAAAGATATTTTAAGTTTTTTCAATTGAATTTTCGCTAAACTTTCAATTTTTTGAAGTGTCACTTTAAACTTGAAATTGTTATCTTATAAGACCAGCGAGTTCAACAAGCATAGCATCAGAAACCGCTATTACTCTAGAAGAAGCTTGGAATGCCCTTTGAAAAACTATCATATTTATAAATTCGGTTGCAAGATCAACATTTGAATGCTCAAGTGATTTTGCCACAATTTTCCCTCTACCTCCAACAGTTGCCTTATCAAAAGCTGGCTCACCAGAGCGAGGAGTTTCAGCAAACAAAGTTCTCCCAACCCTTAAAAGTCCGTCTTTATTTGTGAATTTTGCAATGGCAAGCTGAGCTATCGGGCGGGAAATTCCGTTTGAATAAAACCCTATAATTGTTCCATCTTCTTCAACCGTAAACTTGACAAGAGAACCAACAGCCTTACCATCTTGCTTTACAAAATTAACAGAAGATGGAGAAGCAAACTGAGTCGTTCCATCAAGTCCGACCTCAACCCCTGGCTCAGGTACAGTAAGACCAAAATTTACCTCATCCAAACTCGTTCCAAAATTTATCTCAATAGTTTGAGGAGATTCAGGTTGTCCATTTTGCCATGTGACTTCAATTCTTAAAGATTTATCAAGCGTTCCATTTATTTTCTCTGCTGCAAGCTTTCCATCTTTTGTGAATTCCAATGTTCCCAGAACAGGATTTCCGAAAGCGTCAGGTGGAGGGAAATTAATTGTTCCTCCTTCAACAGTGGCAAGAACTTCCCATACATTTCTTGAATTCGGATCAAACGGGTCTGCTTCCTGGATTTTCCTGAAAAATAAATTTATAACCCTCGGAGTTCCGAGAGAATCATAAACTGTCACAGAAGTATTAAACTGATAGGTGGTTGGATCGTTCGGATCAAAGAGTGGGAAAGGAGGAGATGGTATAACATCTTTTCTTGAATCAAGATTGATACCAAAGTTTACACGCGTTGTAGCCTTTGGAGGAGAATCAACTTGCGGGATTCTTATATCTGTCATAGGACCAACTCTTCTTATTTCTCCTGTTCTTTCATCTGTGACAACCTGCCATCCTTGAACTCGCAGTCCCTCTCTACCATCTACCAACCTATTTACAAGGAAACCGTTCCTATCTATTTCAAATTGTCCGTTTCTTGTGTAGTAAATTCCGAATCTTGGGACATCTTTTACAACAAAAAAACCATCTCCATCTATTGCCATATCGGTTTCAAGTCCTGTAAATTCAAGCGTTCCTTGAAGATGAAGAATTCTGACTTGCCCTATGGTAGCCCCTCTTCCAAACTGCTCCCCTATAAAGCCTGTTGGTAGAATATCTATGAACTCAGGTCTTGATGCTTTGAACCCGATCGTATTTACATTAGCGACATTATCTGATACAACCTGGAGAGCCCTCATATTTGCCTGGATTCCCGTTCTTCCTACAAATAAAGAAGGCATTGGCATATCATTTCACCTCCTTTCTTTTTATTTTTTTCGTAAAAATTTCAAAAGCTTTTATCATTCCAGCTACCTCCCCACTTTCTTACTCTGAACTTCTTACCTCAACAACCCTTCCAAACTCAAACGATGTATTTCCTAAACCTACAAAAACATTGGTGCCATATAATTCAACTGATTCTATTTTTCCAAAAACAAGCTTTTGAGGTTTGAACTCGTTCCCATCAGAATCATAAGCAACAACTTCAAAACTATATGAGCCATCCTGTACCATATTTCCGTTCATATCTTTTCCGTCCCAGGAGACATAATGTTTTCCTGCTGGAAGATTTCCGAGTTCAATCGTTTTGATAACAACTCCTCCCGGTGATAATATTTTCACTTTAACATTACGAGCCGGAATATCAAGCTGGAACGCAGGTAGAGAAGAAACTTTCTTATTTGAAACTGAGATTTTATCAGCAACAACATAAGCTGATTTTCCTATAAGAGATGAAGCTGAAAGGAAATTTGTTCTTGCTATGGATGAGGAGAGAGAATCTATTGCTTGCTTTAAATTCATTGCTTGTTCAATTTGTGCAAGAATTGAAAGCTGTGATAGCAAATCTTTGTAATCAACTGATGATTCAAAATCTTGGAATTTGAGTTGTGTAAAAAGAAGTTTCAAGAAATCATCTTTTCCTATTCCGTTTTTTCTTGAAACTATTCTTTGTACCTGATTTTGTATCATTAAATCATTCAATAAATCTGAAATTTCATTTGGCATATCAATTTACCTCCTTTCCTTTTAAACAACCAAATTTATCTTACCTTTCACATTTGCAAAAAGCATTCCATGAGAAATTTTTTCCTCGTATTTAGGTTCTACAAAATTACCTCCGTAAAAGTTCAAATTTCTGTTATATCCTACAAAATTTTCTCTCCCCATACTCTCATCAAATCTACCTCCTATATTCAAATCTTGGAGGTTAAGGTTATTATCCTGAAGGAATTTTTTGAGGTCATCTTGATGTTTTGATATTTCCGCTTTAAGAGCCTGATCTTGAGTGGAGATAGAAATCGACACATTACTTAATGGATCAACCGAAACATCTAATATGACTTTTGATCCAAAAATATTTGCTTCAACATAAGCTCTCTTTTGAAAGGTTCCTTCATTTAATCTGACAGCTTCAAGAATTACTCTCTTTATCTCATCTATCTTCTGACTGATCTGAGATTGTGAATTGGAAACCTCAACATCTGATGAAACTTCTCTTATGTGATTTTCAAACTTCAAATCTGGTCTTACAAAATGTTCGGATTTAGTATGCCGAAAATCTGAAAGATTATCCGGTGACTGTAAATCCGATTTTTTCACAGTTTCGCTTGTCTGATTTTTAAATATATCATCAATCAAATTTTCCAATCTCCTTTTTTCGTGCTTCTTTTCCGGATGTATTTCAATATTTTCTGAACCGGTTGATTCAATAACCTTATCATTGGTAGAATCAGCCGATTTGGTCTGTAATACATCCTCTATTTGAGATAAGTCCTCTTTCCTCTGGGATACATCTCCTATTTGAGATAAATTCTCTCTTCTCTGGGATAAATCAGATATTTGAGATAAGTTCTCCTCCCTCTGTGATACATTCCCTATTTGAGATAAATTCTCTTTCCTCTGGGATAAATCAGCCGTTTGAGATAAGTTCTCCTCCCTCTGTGATATATCCCCTATTTGAGATAAATCCTCTTTCCTCTGGGATAATACATCCACACCATTCTGCATCTTCTGGTCAAAAGACTTTTCTAATTTTTGAACCATATCAGAGGTGTTCCGATTTGAGTTTGAATCAGGTAAGAAATTTTCCTCAGCATTTTGCAAATCAGGGAATTCCAAGTTTGTTTGATTAGCCTGATTCACATTTGTTTGATTAGCCTGATTCACAACGGCATAGCTCAAATTTGCCAGAAGAATTTCGCTATTACCTTTACTTTCTCTTTTGTTTTCTTTCTTGTTCTCATCCCACTCTTGATCTTCTGCCCCGCCTATAAAAGATAAGTTTTTATCTTGCAGATAAGATATAAGCTTTTTTAAATCATCAGGGTCAATTAAAATTTTGCCATTGTTTTGGTTTTGATTTACTATCTTCTTTAAGACTTCTTCAAGCTGAGAGTTGCTTTGGTTCTGCTTGAGAATATCTTTCAGAACATCAACTAAAATTTTCTCGAAATCTTCTCCATTCTGAGTTTGGATGTTTTGGAACAGATTATTTGAATTTGAACCGAACAAGCTCTGTATCAGAATTTGTATAATATCGAACATGACTATTGAAAGATGCAAACATCGTACCAGCAGGAAAATTTTTCCCAGTATTGTGATCTGTAATTATTTATATTCCAAGTTTTTTGTTCTATATTCCAAGTTTTTTTCTTTCCCTGTTTTGAGGTTTCTGATATAAATTGTTCTCCTTTTCTCCTTCCTCCATTATATCTTCTTCTGGCTCGGACTGGGGAGAGAAGAATTTTGGAGTGGGACCTTCTTGTCTTTCGGGATTTTTGAATTTTTCCTCTCCTTTTGGTGTAATCCCAAACATAATATCAGTGATTTTTTTTGCCTTGTCCTGAGGTAACAAAGATAATATTTTCGCAGCTTTTCTTTCTTCAACTAAATTGAGAACCTGAGCAGCAATATCTTCGCTCATAGATAATATAATTTTGACAGCATCATCGGGTGTTGAATTTGCAATAATCCGAGCCATCCTCTTGACACCCTCTTCCATAGTTTTTGATCTCTGTTCCTGAATTATTTTCTTACCCTCCTCTCTCTGCCTTAAAACTTCAAGGAGAGAATTTATTTGTTTCTCGTATCCCTGTATTATTGATGATAGAGCCTGCGAAAAAGAATTTTTGAGTTCATCAATCTCCTTTTTTCTTTCGTCCTCTATAACTTTCACTTTCTTCTCATATTGAAGAGCTAAATCCGAAATCCTTTTCTCATATTGAAGAACTAAATCCGACATTCTCTTCTCATATTGATTCTTGAGATCTGAAAATTTTCTCTCATATTGGAGAGCTAAATCCGAAATCCTTCTTTCGTATTGATTCTTGATGGCAGATATTTCTTTTTCATAATTGCTTATAATTTTTGTTATTTCTTTTTGGAATTTTTCCCTTTCCTTATCATATCCTTTTGCAACTTCTTCCAGCTTTTTTTTGAAATCTTCCTCCTTTTTTGCTAAAATTTGATTTGCCTGTGTTAATCTCTTTTCGTAATCTTGAATCTGTTTTTGATATTTTGATTCAAGTTCTTTCATCATTTTTTCATAGTTCATTATCACATCTGATATTTTCTTCTCATACGATATAATAAGTTTTTTCTGATCAGCCTCAAATGCAAGTTTCTGGTCTTGTAAAGCTTTGACTTTTTCCTCTTCTTTCTGTTTTATTTTATTTGAACACAAATCTTCAAGAGCTTGGATATCTTTTTTGAGCTTGATAAGTTCTGCAAGTTTTGAAGATATTTCATCTTCAAGACGTTTGAGGTAAGCTTCACGCAAGAGCAAATCTTTCTCCCTTGACTTTATTTCATTAAGACGCTTTTCAAGGGTTCCTATAAACCTTTCCAAAGAAGGAGGGTCAAAAATTACATTACATCCATCAAGCTTAAACGAATCCTTCTTTTCTGACTTCTGCTGCTGAGCAGAAACAAAAGATGAGAAAAATAAAATAAGTGCGCCTAAAAATATTATTTTAAAAGAGAACTCATAACTTCTTTCATATTTTAAATTCTCTCTTTTATATTTTAAATTCTCCTTCATTTCAGTATTTTCAGCTATATGTTCTCATCGTTTTCCGAAAATGCTTTCTTTATAAGCACCATTTCATCGGCAAGCTTTTCCTGTTGCTTAGCTTTCTGGTTCATCTCATTCATTAAAATACGATAAAATAACCTTTGGGCAAGGTCAGATTCTTTTTTACTATCAATATATTCCCTCCTTTTCACCTCTTCTTGATGAACAAGTTCCCGTAGCTCTTCAACTTTTCTTTTCTTCTCATCTCTGAGTCCGCTAATATAATTTAGGAATTGAGATATATATAAAGGGGAGATTCCTTCCTCCATGAGATTTTTTTCAAGTTCAGAATAAATCTTTGACTTTTCGTTCTCTAAACTTGCGATTTCGCTTTCCTTCTCTTTCCTTTTCATCATAAAAAGAAAGAGTTCTCTTTTCTTTTGAGCTTCGGATATTTTTTTGAATTCAAGATATAGCTTGTATAACTTTTTCATAGTTTAATGTATCTTCAACTAAAAATTTTAACAATTTTGAGTTTTTATCGTAGTTTCGGTAAGAAAGTTGAGATATAATACGGAGAAATTTTTCAAGATACCTTTTAGCACAATCTGTTTCTCTTTTGAATAAAGATAGAGTTTTTTCTTTCCCAAGAACAGAAAGGATATTAGGAGACCCAGATCTCAAATCTTCCTCTAGATCGTAAATATCATCCAAAATTTGGAAAGATACTCCAAAATGCAGAGCAAATGATTTGAGAGAATTTTCTATTTTTTTGCGAATTCCCTTTTTCTCTAATAGTTTTTGATCTGAAAATAATAAAGGTAATAGACAACTTATTTTAAATAAAGAAGCAGTTTTTTTTGACTGAATTTGGATAACCAATTTTTCTACATCGAGCGATAAATCTAACTTTTTCTGCGACCACATAACATCAAGTATCTGTCCCTCTATTACTGAGCACATATGAGAGGCAAAAAACTTTACAGCTTGTGGAGATGAGAATATTGGTATGAAAGAATAAACCATAAGCATATCACCTACGAGTAAAGATATTTCTTGACCAAATCTTTGGAAAATCGGAGGTTCTCCCCTTCTCTCTTTTGGTTTGTCTATTATATCATCGTGCACCAGAGTAAATGCGTGAGATAGTTCAATAGAGTATGCAATCTCAAATGCTTTCTTTTTTTTCAATCCGAGAAGAGAAGAAATAAGTATAGTGATTATTGGTCTTATCCTTTTTCCACCTGAAAGAACGGATGCTTGTATTGCATCAAAAATATCAAGCGAACCAAAATCAGATTTAACCCTCGCCGACAAAAAATCCTCAAAACTTTTCTTGATTTTCTCTATATCATTCAGATAGTTCTTTTTTTCGGTTTCAACAATCACCTTTTCTATTTGATTTTTATTTTGCTTTGCAATCTTTACCTTGTTTTTTGAGTTCCAAACACTGGAGCTCTATTAATATAAAATGCCTGAGCGAAGGTAGGTCAGTATTTTCCTTTGAAGCCTCTTCAAATTTCTTTTTTTTCGGAGATATAGGTTCAGGAACATCATAAGAATCGGAATATATTATGTCTTTTGCAAATTTTTCCTTCTCCATCCTTTTTATGAGATCCTCAAACAACGAAAAGAGTTCGTCATCCGCGAAAGATTCCTCAACTTTGTCTTTTGATATAAGAAAAACTTTACGGGGGACCAAATCCCTCTCCACGACTCCTCTTTCTTTCTTTTTTCCGACCCCCATTTCGCTTTCATGCGTTCCACTTTCATATGATTTATTAGCACTATCTTCGGTAATCCTCCATATACTTCCCTCACATTTTATACAGTAGAGTAAATATCCTCTATCCAAAGACAAAATGACTACTTTTCCACGAATTAATTCAACATAGTAAGGGAAGCCATCGTAAAACCTAATAATTTGTTCGTCAACCTGCTTTTCTGACTGGAACTCAGACATATCAACTAAAATCTTACCGTAGTAGAAAGTCAGAGGTTTTGAAAAGAAAGCAGAACTTTGTTCATCTAAAATCACTTTCAGGTATAATGTAGGTTTGAATATGTTTTGCCTTTGAAGAAAAACCCTTGATTTCTTCCCTAATTTAACACCAAAATCTGAAACCTGAGTAAGAATGGAGTCATGTGAAGAAATTCTAAATGTTTTTTCTCCGGCTGTAATATATATGTACTCTCCGTTTACCTTTATTATTTCCCATCCAACACTTAATTGCAATGGCAAAAAAGAAGAAAAAAACAAAAACATAACTTATTAATTTATGAATTTTTTGCATAGTTCATAATTTTAAAAAATCTTAGCACAAAGATATGAAAAAAGAGGATGTGATTACATTAAAAATATGAAAGGAAACTTGAATTTTAATTTTAATTTTAGTTTCAGTTTAGGTTTTATTGCAACTATATTCATTTCAGCTTTTGTCTCGTTTCAGATTATAAATTGCTCAAAAAATAACTAGACCAAAAACGAAATAATAAACCCTGACCCTGAATATCAAATAGAACAAAAATACCCAGATTATGTTCAGGCAAAACAGTATATTGAGCAAGGTGAAAATCTGAAAGCGAGAATGATTTTCCGTGATTTGCTCCGAAAAGATCCAGACAATCCATACTTCCTTTATGGATATGCTCTCTCTGGTATGCTCTATAACCTCGCAAGAAGTGGAGAACTCTTACAAAAAATGTTTGAAATAATTCAACAGCTCAATCTTTCTCCAAATCTAAATTTAAAGTCTGATGGTACATCAGAGAGCAGGGTTTGGTTAGATGCTCTACTACATACTATCTTCAAAATCATCATACTTGATACAGCAGACGAATTTGCCGCCCAAATCTCTAACTTCTTCTCAAAAATAAAAGAAGAAGACAAAGAAAAATTTACCTTCGGAATAAAAAAGATGACAATAAACTTTTATGTTGGGGGAGAAAGCATTCAAAAATTCACTCTCTACGGAAAACACGGAGTTGAAGAAGCCTACCTTTTAGAAGGAATAGCTCAAATCGTAAGAACAGTAATATACTCCATCTTATCTTTATCTTATAATGTAGACCTTGAACATATTTTCAAAGTTTTAGATTTTACAAAAAAGTATGGAGGAATTTTTTCAGTGTTTGCTTATCCTTTAACAGTAGGTTTCCCAGCTGCGATGTATCTTATTGAAAGAGGTGAAAGAGTATTCACAGCTCCTTTCACAAAAGAGATGAATTTAGCAAAAGAAGCTATGATCGCCGGTGCAAAAGCAATTTTGAATAATCAAGAACTTCTGATAAAATCAAATGAGAACAAAAATAAAAGAGAAGATTTTATGCTTTTCTTCGGAGATGATTGGAAAATATACATCAAAGCCTCTCTCGGCGATGAAGCTCCAAAAAATATACTTTCTAATCAATACGGATTAGAGGGACTAAAAGAGACCAAAAGAGGAGCGGAATCAGTTCTTGCTTCTTTGGAAGGAAAGGCTCTTGTTCTATGCAACGATATAATTGGATCCTTCACAGTTTTCATAAGTGTTCTGACAAGATCAGGGTTTATTACAAGTCTTCTTCAAGTTGCGGAGAAATCTTCACCTGATGAGGCAAAGCAGGTTGCGGTAGATTTTTACAGAGGAATTATATATTACCTTGATTGGCTTTATGCGATTTTGTCTGCTTGCCAACAAGATGCAATACTCTTTGATTTCTCCAAGTTTTTTGATTTGCTGAAAAATTTGAGAGGGAAATTGCCGGTGTGGTTCAATCTTGGTGAAAGCGATTATAAAATATCAACAAAAAGAAATATACTTTTAGAGTGGGAATGTGGAACATCAACTTATGATTTAGATTTCTCAAAACTTGAAAGGAATTTCAATCATCTTTTCTGCGCAAGGAAAAGCGTGTTCCAAGATTCAGAACACTTTTCCGCTCCCATAACCTTAGGGAAAGGAATAAATGAGATTTTAGGTATGAAGGTGGGAGAAGATAGGATAAATCCGCTTTCAAAAAATCCACTGAAAAAAGACGGAGTTGCAACACCAATGGCGTATATGCTTTTACCTGACCCATCATTTGAGGGTTTCATACGCATAAATACAAAGGTTTTGTGGAAAGATTGTAATGTTCCTTGCGGAGCTCCTTGCGGTGTTGTAGAGCTGAAAGGTCAAGATGGTCTTTGTCTCATAAACGCAGGTCTTGCCAAATTAGGAGCCTATGTATATGGAGGAATTGAGTAAAAGGGAATAAGGTATCTTGAAAGTGGAAATTACTCAGAAGCATACAGCACTTTTGAAAGTCTTGTAAAGAAGGAGGGAGAAAAACCTGAGTATTTGCTCGGAATGGTTCTTGCGAGCGTAGTGAGTGAGTTCTCAAAACTTCCTGAAAAAGTTCAAAGAGGTTTGCAGATGTTTTCACCAAAATTTAACCCAGATTTAGAGAAAATTGATACAAAGCAGGAACAAAAACTCCCAGGTCTTAATGCAATTTTAGAAACTTTCGCAAAAGACTTGATTTTAGATATATGATTGAAACAAACCTTCCAACCTTAATAAAAGTTTCAGAAAAAATAGATGAAAACTTTGTATTCCCAATCACCTTTTTACCTGTCAATTTCCCCGGAACTCCCTTTGGATTTTTCGGAAACTGGGGATATGCTGAGGTTAATTTTCTTGCCGGCCTCGGAGCGTATCTTGCGTTCCTCATAAGGTTTATTCTTTCAGTGAATATAAATGCACCCATATCTTCGTATTTTGCGGTTAATGAATTTGTAAAGAGCAAAGGTGGATGGGGAATATTTTTTGCAGACCCTCTGAATGTTGGTTTCAGAGCTATTGCTTATTTACTCAACTCCTCTAACTCAATTTTTACCTTGTGGTCAAAAGAAAACCTTCTCAAAGCTAAAGAATATGGATTAATTTCCGTTGAGTATGATAAAAAAACTTATGAATCCCTTTTGCTGAACTACAAGAAAAGGAATAGAAGGGAAAATTTTGCTACGTTCTTTGATGAAGAATTCAGAAAAAATCACATAAAAGTCTATATCGGAGGTGAAGTTAAAATTTTAGATTTGACATCTACCCAAGATTATGAAACTATAATAAGAAGTGATCAGGAAGTCATAGACCATTTCAGGGGTAAGAATAAAGAACCAATTAGATGCTCAGCATTTTATGATCGGCTTGGAGATGTAGTTGGTTTTTTTGTTTCGTCTGGTTTTGTTCTTTCTGCTGCACAAAGTAGCATCAAATCTGGAAGAGGGGAAGATATTGCAAAATTTTTTGAAGGTACAAAAAATCTTTTGGGAATATTTTTAATTCTTACGAGTATATGTATGGCGGATGTTGTTGAGATTGATATAAATAAACTTATTGATAATTTTCAAGGTTTGAGAAATTTATTTCCTGTTTGGACATATACATCACCTCGATTTGATGATTCAATTTGGTTAGAGTGGGAATGTGGAACTAACTCTTTAAAACCTGATTTTTCTGTTTTGGACCCAGCTGAGGCTTACCTTCAATGTTCAAAGAGAGCACCCCTGAAAGATTCTAATCATTTTTCTGACCAGATTGTATTAGGAGCTGGTATAACACAGGTTGCAGGAGTGAAAGTCACGAGGTTATCTGAGCCAAGATGTGAGCAAACATTTGAGGAATGTATAAAACTTTACGGAGGAATAAATCCTTTGGAAGAGGGAATACCAAGAGATGGGCAGT
>Ga0081478_139327_pt1 | contig 24115 bp, 25 predicted proteins | sample OctSprmetagenome_FD_70983 | JGI IMG/M metagenome (GOLD analysis project Ga0081478, IMG submission 70983) | Hot spring and microbial mat streamer communities from Octopus Spring Streamers, Yellowstone National Park, USA - T=80-84 v2 (version 2) | ecosystem: Environmental > Aquatic > Thermal... | reverse complement strand
CAATGTTCCATCACTTGTAAGAAGTTTTATTTTATATCCTTCTTTTTCAATTTCAAGAACAGGCTTATATTCTTTTGAGCAAGATAAAATAAATGTTAAAAAGATGATAATTTTTTTCATAGTTTGAAAATTTTAAGGGATAGGGAAATTCACTTAACATAACTTTCAACTATTTTAATAATTCTTTCAACCTTTTCAAAGCCATCATCTATTGCTTTTTTGCTTTGTAATTCCCTATAATATCCTCCAAGATGTAATATATCATAAACATCATCTAATAAACCTTTCAATAAATCCTTATCTTTACCAATTTGATTAACCTTATTCAAATAATAATAGTACATTTCCACTTTATTTAACTTCTTTTTCACTTCCTTTTCATCTAAAATTCCATAGTTTATAAATAATGCTTTTAAGGCTTCAAGTGCTGATAAATATGCCATACCACTTGCCCTTGAAATATACTTTAAATCTACATATGCTTTCCTCTCTTTATCTATTTTAGCTTTCTTTAAATCTTCCTTAGCATTTTCTAAATATCTTTTAGATAATTCTAATTTTTCAATTGCTTTTCCATTTTTCATATTTTAAATTTTAAAGCTTATAGTTCCAAGGAAAATTATTTCTTTTGTATAATTTTAAATTTTGATGCTTATTATTAATAAAATTTAAAAAATTCTTAAAATTTTCTTCCCAATTTGCTCTTTGAATGACAATTTTTTTATTCATTTCTCTAATTTCATCAAATTTTTCAAACTTAAAACACTTCATAATTTTATCTGCTATATCTTCTTCAATTAAAGGATTAAATAAAAAACCATTATATCCATCCAAAATCCATTCAAAATTAGCCCAAATATCTGAAACAATTGGAAATGCACCAAGACACATTGCTTCAAGTAAAGAAACAGATGTAGAATCAACGAGTGAAGCACTTATGTAAATATGGCTTTCAGATAAAAAATTTAAAATTTCATTATGATTTGATGGTAAAAATTCTACAAATTCTGTAATGCCAAGCTCAAAACATAATTTTTTATAATAATTGGTATCTCTTCCTGATGATAAAAGAAATAATTTAAAATTCCTAAAACCTTTATCTTTCAGAATTTTAATTGCTCTTAAAATTTTTTCTTGATTGTAAATTTCATTTATGTGCTTTCTAAATTCAACAATTTTAAAAAAATCATAATTTAAGGGTTTTAAAGGTCTTTTTAAAATTTCATCTTCAAGTCCAAATGGAAAATTTATTATTTTAAATGGATTTATTTGAAAGTCATTAACTAAAAGCCATTTTAGTGAATAAGCATCAACATGGATAATTTTAGCATTTTTAACAATTTCTTTTGAAATAAAATTTCTAAATTTTTTATAAGCTATTCTAAATAAGTCTCTACCCCAAATTGAAAGAATATATGGTTTTTTTAATAAATATGCCATTAAACCATAATTTTGAATAAAATGGGCATGAATAATATCAGGTTTAATTTGTTTATAAATATCTTTTAAATCATTAAGAGCAAAAATATATTTTAATTTTTCAGATTTAAGTTTTGGCTCAATATAAAAAATGTTTTTTGAATCAATAATTGGCTTTTGAAGAGAAAATCCATAAGTTTCAAAAAATTTACTATAACTTTTAAACCATAAAATTGTATGTTTTGAACTAAAATCTCCAAGTAGTAAAACTTTCATATTCTTGTTAATTTTGAAAGTTGATATAATATACCAATTAAGAATGAATTTACTATTAAAGATGAGCCACCAAAACTTATAAATGGCATTGGAATACCTGTTGGAGGTAATAATCCAACAACAACTGAAATATGACCAAGTGTATAAATTGCTATATTTATTGATATAGCAAATGCAAGAATTGAAAATTCAAAATAGCTTTTATAAAGTTTTAAAGCAATTAAAAATCCTCTATAAACAAGAAATAGAATTAAAATACTTACAAAAACTGCGAATATGAATCCCATTTCTTCACCAATTATTGAAAATATAAAATCAGTATGAGCATCAGGAAGATATAAAAATTTAGCTTTTCCTTCACCAATACCAACGCCAAATAATCCTCCGTGAGCAAGCCCTACTTTTGATTGTAAAACTTGATATGCCTCAGTAGATGAAAACCTTTTTAGAGCATGTGGAAACGATAAAATTCCAATAATTCCAAGTAAAGAAATAAGAGTTGTGCTAATTATAATATTTAATATATTTGCCCCAGCATAAAAAGAAACAATTAAAAAAATTAGAGCTATTATAATTGCTGTTGAAAAATTGGGCTCAATCGCTATTAAGAAAGTGCCAAATAGAATGAGAAAAAACATTAAAAAATAACCTTTAAAGTCAAGAAGTAATTTATAAAAAAATGAAATTAGAAGAATGATAGAAAGTCTATATAAGTCCGAAACTTGAAAATTAATAACGAATAAATTTATCCATCTTTTAGCACCTCTAATTTCAGGAGCAATAGGAGATGGCAAAATTAAAACAAGAATAAGAAGAATTATTGAAATTAAAAATAAGTAGATTGACCATTTTTTTAAGTTATTCAAGTCTATAAAATATCCAAATATAAAGAATAAAAGTCCAATTAAAATTTTTCCAATATGTGAAAGCATATAATAAAAGTGAGGTTTATTACTTACATAAGCGAGATAAAAACTTGATGTAAAAACTACGATTGTGCCAATGATAATTAAAATTAAATAGATAAAAAGAATGTAAATATCATTTTTTAACACTTATTTTGAAAATTTTAAAGGAATAAAAGAGGCATTAAAATTTTTGGACTTACATGTTGCTGATAGTATGTTCCTTTAAAACTATATGAACTTAAAAAAAGTTTTTTCAATAAACAGGGTTATCATTAGATTGACAAGCGAAAGGTGGGAACACATTACACGCCATCATCCTGAAATGGAAAACTTACAAGATGAAATTCTTCATACCGTGGAAAATCCTGATATGATATATGAAGGTGAAAGAGGTGAATATTTGGCTGTTAGAAAAGTAGGAAAGGGAAAGTTTATTGTAGTAGTTTATAAAGAGGAAATAAGCCAAAATGATGGATTCATAATTACTGCTTTTATAACAAAAAGGACTTTCAAAGGGAAAACACTAATTTGGGAAAGAAAAATATAATGCTTTAAAATTTTTAATCTAATGATAATGACAGATAAGGTGCTAGAAATAGCCCAACTTGGACTATCTATAACCGATAAATGTAATAGTGAAAACATCGTAATTAGAAAGGGAAGAAAAGAAGGAAAAGCTATATTTGATATTATCTCCTCTTTGAATATCAATTCTTCTAAAATTGAGATATTCTATGATAAAGAAGTTGATGTTTTATATATTAGTTTCAATAAACCAAAGAAAGCTGATGATTCTGAAATAACGAATGATGACATTATAATTAGATACAAAAAAGGAAAAATTATAGGAATAACCATACTAAATGCGAGCAGATTTAAAAAGTTAGCTAAATGAAAATTTCCTTAAAATCTCTAACAAATCATTAAAATCTTTTATTAAATAGTCTGCCATTTTTTGAATGATTTTATGTGATTTAAGGGGAGCTATTTTAATATCAGAATACCTAAATAACTCTAAATCATTTATATAATCACCAACGCTAATAATAAAATCATAATTGAAAAGTTTTTTAAATTCTAAAATTGCTCTGCCTTTATTAACAAATCTATTTGAAATATCTATTACATAAAGACCTTTTTTCTTACCACTTGGATATAAGTAATAACCTGAATTTCTAAAATTTTTTAAGAAATTTGCAAATTTTTTTAATGTATCGTAGTTATAGCTTGCCAAAACAATTTTATAAATATCAAAATCACATATTTGGTTATAAAAAATTTTATAATTTAAACGCCAGTGCTTTAAAACAATACCAAGTGAAAGCATATTTGAATTTACAAGTGTATAATTTTTATAAAAAACATTAAGTGCGATATTCTTTTCAATTGAATTTAAAATTTCAAGAATTTCATATCTTTCCATAAAACATTTAAAATAATCATTTCCATCTTTATCACTAATTAAAGCACCATCAAAACAAATAAAAGGTAAATTCAAGTTCAATAATTTAGCAAAATATAATGCGCTTAAATATGACCTTCCTGTTGCTATTGTAATATCAAAATGATTTCTTATTTCATTAAGAGCTGATAATTTTTCAGAGCTTATTCTATCTTGCTTATCAATTAGTGTTCCATCTAAATCTAAAACTAAAAGCTTTTTCAAAATTTAAAATAAATAATCAAATTGGAATTTTATATTTCTTGAAGGAAGAGGCATTGATAATGGGTCAAGACTTCTGTAAGCGACAACATTATTTAAATTAGTAGTAATTACTGAAAATTTCATATTTTCTTTAATTAAGAAACTAATTAGAGAATTCAGCATTAAATAAGATGGTCTTTCTAATTTAGCAAAGCTATATATTCCGTTAAATGAAAAAATGATTCTGTTTAGTTTATAATCAATTTGAGAGAAAATTCTAGAAGGAGGAATATCGGATAATTCAATTTCTTTACCATTTAATTCTCCTTTTCCTTCCATAAATGCATAATTTATCGTAAATGTTAAATTATTTAAGCTAAAAATTGTAGAAAAACCCAATCCGAAAATGTTTGATATACCTTCAAGATTTTTATAAGTAAAAATTGTATCTCCATTAGTTGTTAGAGTATCTTCTTTAATCATTTCTATAAAATCCCAAATAGCACTATGAAATCCATAAGTTTCAATTTTAATTGAATTTTTGCTAATTCCAAAGGCAATTTCACTATTTAATGCTTTTTCAGGGTTTAATTTTTCATTTCCAATTATAAAACCTCTTGTTCTCAAAACATAACTTTTTGTTTCAACAAGTTCAGGAAATCTATATGCAAATTGAACATTAGGTCTTATATAAAAAATGTTAAAATTATATATTGCTCCTATATGACCTGATGGTGAAAAATTAAAATTATTTTCTTGATTATAAAATCCTAATCTTAAAGCATAAGATAAAGTTAAGTTATTAAATTGATTTGAATTAAATGCAGTTATTCCAAAATTATTATATCCTGCATTCTTTAATTCGTCATATTGGAATTGTGAATTCTTATAAATTTTTGAATTAACATTTATCCTGCCAAAATAATCAAAAATTAAAAACTTATATGAATAGTTAAATCCCAAATCATAGCCATTATATATAGCATCGCTTGTATCACTTTTAATTGTCCTACTGATAAAATTATAATAATGAAAGCCAATTGTTAAATTTTCAGATGAAGTTATAAAGTAAATTTGCTCATCTTTTGGATATAATCTAATTGAATTTCCAAAGATAGCTCTATATAAGTCAAAAATTCTAAAATATCCCAATTTAAATTCAAAATTTTTAAATTTATAAGCTGAAAGAAAATTTAATTTTTTATAACTTGACCTTTGAGAATTTATAAATGAATTCGTCCATAATTTTTCTTTTAAAGATGTATCAGGATAGTAGTAATTATCCGAGCTATTAAAAGCACCTGCTAAATATAAATTCTTAATTGGTTTATAACCTACGAAAATTTTATAATTATTGCCATTTGTCCCATAACTTAAATCAATTTCATTTTTTGAATCAGTTCCTCTTAAATAATATATAACACTTCCACCAATTGCTCCTGAGCCAAATGAGGAAGCGCCAGAGCCTTCAAGAACTTCAACCGCAGAAAACATATCTGAAACTGAAAAGTACATAGATGGACCAATTTCTCTATCAGTGGCAATTCTATAACCATCTAATAATGCTATTGTTCTGTATCTTGAAAATCCTCTAATTGCTGGAACTGAGCCATGAGCATCTTTTCCTCCAAATGCTATTGTAGGAAATTTCACAAGTCCTTCTTCCACTTTATCAAATGAGCTAATAAGTATTTGAGCATCATTTTCTGAAATAATTCTTGAAGTTTTTGTCCTTTCTACTTTCTTATAGTACTTTGCTTTCACTTCAACCTCTGTCAAAACATAAGTCGTATCAGTAGCTAAAAATAGAAAGTAATTCATACTTAAAATTTTAAGGGATATGAAAATAAATAATGTAATGACTATGGGGCAAAGTTTTAAGCGGAAGGCTTATTTTCGAATAAATAATTTCAGAGCTATTAGACAATGCATTTAATTATTAAATTTCATCCTTTAAAATTTTGAGACTTTTGAAAGGCGTTTTAATTTTATATCTTTTAACAGTTCTTTTATTTATATTTGGTCTTAAATTATTACAAAAGCCCTCAACAGCAAGATTAGGAAATTTAATTAGTGCAATTGGAATGTCAATAGCTATTCTTGCCACATTTTTAAGTCAGCATTTTGAAAATTATTTTTTAATTATATTAGCTATGGTAATAGGTAGTATTATTGGTATATTTTTGGCATATTGGGTAGATATGAGAGCAATTCCTCAATTTGTAGCTATGTTAAATAGTTTTGGTGGAGCAGTTTCTGCTCTTGTTGGAATTTGGGCATTTTTGGAAAATAAAATTCCAGAATTTGTAAATCCAATACAATTTTACATTTCTGTTGGATTTGATACATTCATAGGAACTATTACATTTGTAGGCTCTGTAATAGCATTTTCAAAATTACAAGGTATAATCACCGAAAAGCCAATTATAATTCCTTTTAAAAATTTTATAAATTTAACACTTTTAATTATTAGCATATTCTCAATTTTTCTATTTGCTTTATTTAAAAATCCTCTGTTCTTATTGCTTGTTTTAATTGGTTCTATAATTCTTGGATTAACATTAACACTTCCTATTGGTGGTGCTGATATGCCCGTTTTAATATCACTTCTAATATCTTATGCGGGACTTTCAGCAACTTCACTTGGCTTTACATTTGGGAATTATGGCTTAATTATGGTTGGCTCATTAGTTGGAGCATCTGGTTTAATTTTAACAAGAATTATGGCAAAAGCAATGAATAGAGATTTTTGGGGTATATTACTTGGAAATATAACACCACCTGAAATTACTAAAAGCTCTGATGATAGAAGTTTTTATGAAGGTAAAATTAAGACTGCTTCTGCGGAAGAAGTGGCAAGTATATTAGAATTTTCTAAAACAATAGCAATTGTTCCTGGTTATGGTTTGGCAGTTTCACAAGCTCAACAAGTATTAAAAGAATTGTACGAATTACTAACAAAGGATGGTAAGTTTGTTTATTTTGCTATTCATCCTGTTGCAGGGAGAATGCCAGGACATATGAATGTTTTATTAGCAGAAGTAGATATTCCTTATGATAGAATGAAAACACTTGAAGAAAGTAATGAGTTATTGCCACAAACTGATGCAGTAATTGTTGTTGGAGCTAACGATGTGGTTAATCCACTTGCAAGAGAAAAGGAAGATTCACCTATTTATGGTATGCCGATTTTAGATGTTGATAAAGCAAAAGTTGTAATTGTTATTAAAAGGAGTTTGGCGCCTGGATTTGCAGGTGTTGTAAATCCATTATTCATAAATGAAAAAACAATTATGGTTTTTGGAGATGCTAAACCTGTTTTAAGTGAAATTGTGAAAGCTTATAAGGAGTTAAAAGTTTAAATGTTATTAAATAAGGCAAAAAATGAAATAGACTTAAAAATTGTTTATTATGGACCTGCACTCGCAGGAAAAACGGAAAATTTAAAATATATTTATTCAAAAATTAGTCCTGAAAGAAGGGGAGAGCTTGTTAAAATTGATACAAAAGGTGAAAGAACATTATATTTTGATTTTATGCCTATTGAAATTAAATTAGAACCTTATAAGTTGAAAGTTCATTTATTTTCTGTTCCTGGGCAAGTATTTTATAAAGTTTCAAGGAAATTGGTTTTGAAGGGATTTGATGGTATTATTTTCGTAGCAGATTCTTCTCCTGATAGAAGGGAAGCAAATATTCAAAGTATGGAAGAAATGCTATCAAATATTCAAAGTGATGGACTTAAAATAGAAGATATACCAATTGTTTTACAATATAATAAAAGGGATTTACCAAATGCATTGCCTATTGAAGTTTTACAAAATGATTTAAATAGGAATAATTGGCAATATGTAGTAGCAGTAGCAAGTGAAGGTAAAGGCGTTATTGAAACCTTGGATTTGTGCTTAAAATTAACGATAAAAAGTGTAAAAGCAAAAATTATATGAGTATATATTTTCTTTTATCATTTAGATTTTTAAAGGCTATTAGAAAAGGAGTTTTATCATTTTTATCGTTATTTTCAATAATTGGTATTACGCTTGGTGTAAGTTCATTAATTGTAGTAATTGGTATTATGAATGGATTTAGAAAAGAAATTGAAAATAGATTATTGAAATTTACACCTCACATTTCAATTATTCCATTAAATCAAAATTTAAAATTTGAGGAAATAAAGGAAAAAATAAAACTCAAAGGTGGTGTTAAAGATGTTAAAGAATATATTATTCTAAAAACAATTGTCAAGGCAAATGATAAAATGGATGGTGTTTTATTGAAAGCGGTTGATAATTTGTATAGTGATATGAAAAAAACAATCATTAGTGGAAATGATGATATTAAAAATGGTGTTTTAATTGGTAAAGGTCTTGCCCAAAAGTTAAATGTTATTGATGGTGATACAATTGAAGTTTATTCTGTTTCTAACTTTGTTCCTTATAAATTAAAAATTTCTGGAATTGTAGATGCTGGAATATATGATATAAATGAGCATTTCATAATGACAAGTATAGAAAACATTAGGAAATTAGGAAATTTTCCGATTAGTGGAATAGAAGTTTATTTAAATGAGCCAAATGAAGCTCAAAAATTATCTAATGATTTAAGAAGACACTTTGAGAATGTTTCAATCTTTACTTGGATAGATCTAAATAAAAATTTGTTTTCCGCTCTTGAACTTGAAAAGCTTGGAATGTTTATTGTTCTTCTTCTTATTACAATAGTTGCAAGTTTTAATATCATATCAACGCTCTTTATTTTATCAGAGCAAAAAAGTTATGATATTGCAATTTTGAGAGTTTTTGGTTTTAAAAGTAAAGATATTGTAATTGTGTTTTTAATGATAGGCTCAATAATTGGTTTAATTGGAATTTTAGGAGGTGTCTTTTTGGGTTTTATAATTTCATTTCTTATAACTGATTTAAAAATTATTAGACTTCAACCTGAAATTTATTTTATTGATTATATACCTATAAAATCCACACTAACTGATTATCTAATTATTACTTTTTTTGCTTTTTTAATTGTCTTTATATTTTCAGTTATACCTTCTTTGAGAATTTCAAAACTGAAAATTAGAGATATTTTAAGGTAAGTGATTACTCTCTCAATTCTTCAACAATTTCAATACCAAGACTTTTAGCAATCTCAATAGCTTTACTATTGGCAAATGGTGTTAAAATAATTTTCTTGTCAATTTTTATATTGAATTTCTTTTCATATAATTTAACCTTTCTTTCAAATGCTGAAACATCACCTTCACTAACGGATGATTTTATTTCAACTGCTATTTTCCTTCCATCTTTAACAATTATATCTATTTCTATTCTGCTTGGCTTTAAAAACACATATCCTTCATCATCAAAAAATACAATATTTTCAACAGCATAACCTAAATCTTCAATTATCGTTTTTATTCCTGCTCTGAATGTTTCTTCTGCCATTAGTCCCCATCTTGCTCCTAATCCATCAATTTTCCTATTCATTCTTTCAAATCCTTCTTTCATATCTTTTCTTAATTCTTCAATAGATTGCCAAATTCTTTGGTTTTCCTTTTCTTGTCTTTCAAATCCTTCCTTAATTGCTTGCCACATTTTTTCATTTTCTTGTGCTTGTCTTTCAAAACCCTCCTTTATAGCTTGCCATATCTTTTCATTTTCTTTCTCTTGCCTTTCAAATCCCTCTCTCATAGTCTTTTCCAATTTTTCAATAGCTCGCCAAACTCTTTCAATTGTTTGCCATATTCTTTCATTTTCCTTTTCTTGTCTCTCAAATCTTTCTTTCATAGTTTGCCAAGTTTTTTCAATAACTTGCCATATTCTTTCATTATCCTTAACAACAGCATTTATAACTTCTTCAATAAGAATAGTAAATGCTTCTCTCATTATGTCTCTATGTTCAGGTGGTAATTTTTCAAAAACCCTATTTAATTTTTCTATCATAGTTTGATAATTTTAAAGGATGAGTGAGCAATTATTTTGCGTTGTCCAATAATTCTAACAGCTTAAAGCTTCACTTATTAGAGAAAATAACCTCAAGAAGTGCTTTCATTTGTCCAAAAATTGAATTATCACTTTTTATTATCTCAACAACAATAGCAGTTATGTTATCTTCACCCCCTCTATCATTTGCTAATTTTACTAAAATTTCAACAGCTTCTTTTGGCTTATATTTTTTTATTATTTCTTTCAATTCATCACTTGAAAAATAGATATATAATCCATCAGAGCATAATAAAAATTTATCACCATTCATTACATTTCCAATATATAATTTTGGTCTTATAATTGGTTTATGACCAAGAGCTTTTGTAAGAACATGCTTTGATGGATGAACTTCTGCTTCTTTGGGAGATAATGCTTTTTTCTTTACAAGAACTTGTGCCTGAGTGTCATCCTCGGTTAATTGAACAAAAAATTTATTTGCTCTTAACAAATAAACCCTTGTATCACCAACATGAACAATATAAAACTTTGATTTGAATAAAAATAAAGCTGTAAATGTTGTCATTGCTCCATAATATTCATCAGAATTACTTATTTCATAAGCTCTTTTACTTGCTTCTTTAAAAGCTGATTCAAGAATTAATTTTGGCTCGTCATAATATCCAATTAAATTTTTTAATTTTTCAATAAATGTTTGTGTTGCTTCATAACTTGCTTTATCACCAGACATTCTTCCACCAAGTCCATCTGCAACAATAAATAATCCAATTGATGGATCCATAGCAAAAAAATCTTCATTTTTAGGTCTTTTTTTGCCTAAGTCAGTTATTCCATAGGCTCTACCCCTCATAAAACCCAATCAGATATAGCCTTATTTAAAATTTGCTCATATCTTGAAAGTAAAGCAACTATTATTCCAAGTGAGCTTTTTTCTCTATTTGTTATTATGTGTAAATAAAAATTGCTATTGTTTATAGGTTGAGTAATTATTAAATAATTATTACTTATTGATAATATAAATTTTGGTTTATCAGAGCTATTTAAAGAGCTAACAATTCTTTCTTGGAATTTTAAAGATTCAACACTATAAGCAGCACTTATTTGAATATCAATATCGGGAACTTTTTTTTCTTCAACAACAGTAAGTCCCTCTTCACCTTCTACAATAGCACCTGCAACATAACCTGGAAGCTCTTGAGAAAGATTTTTTAGAACTTGTTGTATCTTTTCCATATCACTTTCCTCCTTTTATAATTTCTTTTAAGTTATTTATCATTTTTGGAAATCTAACCTTTATAAGAGATAAAGATGTATTTGAGATTTCAATAACAAAGAAGTTATCATCTTCTTTTTTTATATAGATGATTTTATTATTTTCAAGCTCAATTGAGCATTCAACAAATCCTTTAATTCTTGAAAGCTCTGAAATAAGAGAGCCAAAATCTTCTCCTTTTAAGTATAAAGTATTTCCTTCACTATCATATATGCCAAAGCCTTTTAAATTACTATCAAAGCTAAATAGTGAGGAAATTTCCTTATCAAGCTTTTGATAAACTTCATTAGGAATTTTTTTAACTTGACTAATTATACTAAATTCCTCAACTTCAACCTCTGCTACTTCTTCATCTGTTTTAGCAAATAATTCAAGCATTAAATTATTAAATGATTTTCTAATAGTTGTTTTTGGAGGTTTTATATTTCTTTCTACACTAAATGAGCCACCTTTTAAATTAATTATTTCTTTTAAAGCATCTGTTCCTTCAAGATTAACAAATTGAGCATGAACAATTTCGCCATCTTGAAAATATATTTTACCACTCCCTACTGCTGATGTAACATTTACAACAGCTAATGCTCTTTCCATATGTAATATATTTAAAAAGTCAATAAGTCCAAGTTCCTTAACAACACCTTTAAATCCACCAGCTTCTATTTTTTTTAGAACTTCTAAAAGATATTCAACATCAAATGGTTTTTCAAGATATTCAAGGGCACCTCTTTCATAACTAATTCTTTCAATTTCCTCAGAGCCTCTTGCAGTCATGATAATGATTTTTATATCTGGATTTTTCTTTCTTGCTTCATTTATAAGTTCTAATCCTGACATTTCATCCATCTTGATATCTGCTATAAGTATATCACTTGGCTCAGCGGATAGTAATTCTAAGGCTTTTTTAGGACTTGTTTCATAAACAACATCATATCCGTTTTTCTTTAAAAATCTTGAAAGTCCTAAAACAATATCTTCTTCATCATCTACTATCATTATTCTTCTCATTCTTCAACCTCCCTTTAAAATATAAAGTAAATACAGTCCCACGATTTAACTCACTCTCCACCTCTATCATACCCCCATTATCCTTAACAAGTTTATGAACTACAAATAAACCAAGACCAGTTCCACCTTTTTTAGTTGTCCAAAATGGGTAAAAAATTTCCTTTAATTTATCAGAGGGAATTCCAATTCCATTATCAATAACTTTAATGTAAGCAAGTGGCTCTAAATCATCTGATACAATTCCCGATAATCCAACTTCTATTTTTATATATCCACCTTCATCCACAGCATCTATTGAATTTAAAACTAAATTTAAAAGTATTTGCTGTAAATCTTTTGGATCCACGAAAATTTCAACATTTTGACTAACCTCTTTATAAAACTTAATTTTCTTGTTTAGAATTTGACCATATAGAATTCCTTCCACTTCTTCTATTACTTCAATTGGATTTATATAAATTGGCTTTGATTTTGAAGGCTTTGTATATATTAAAAGTTTTGATATTAATTCATTTACTCTATCAATTTGTCTTGATATTCTCAAAGCGATTTCCTTTTTGTCATTACTTAAATCATTAGCTAAGGTTTGAGCTAAAACTTTTATGCTTGTAAGAGGATTTTTAATCTCATGAGCAAGAGAGGCAGCAATTAAACCAACTGAGCTTAATCTATCAACTAAGGACATTAAGTCATGCATTCTTTTAATTTGTGTAATATCCCTAAATAATATAATTTTTCCACTAATTTTTGTTTCAAAATCCTTCTGAGCAACCTCAAATACTTTATCTTTTATACTTAATTCAAAAGACTTATCTTGTCTCTTTAAGACATTTTTCACAATCTCACCATAATAATCCTCAAAATTTTTCGCATAATTATTTGAGTAAATTAAATTGCCTTCTTTTGAAATTAAAATAATGCCATAATCAATTGTATTTAATATATCTTCGGTTATACTTGAAACTTTTTGGGGTCTTATAGAAATAAGAATTCCTCTTTCAATTGGGAAAATTTTTAGATAAGCAACTTCTTGTTTGTCTTTTGTAATGATAGGTATTCTTATGTTTAGCGGTGTTAAAGTTTTTTTAGTATTTTCAATAAGCCTCATTACAGCATCTTTATATGATTCAGGAAAAATCAAGAAGAAATTATCAATTTCACCAAAATAATCTTTAAATTTTTTATTTGAAACTTTAATATTGTAATTATTATCAAGCTCCAAAAGAATATCAGAGCTTAAATCAATTAAATTTCCAATTGATGTAATACTCATACAGGCGCTTTACTTGTTAGTTTCTTAATAACAAGTTTAACAATAGCATCAAGTGTTTCAAAAACGCCTTTCTCTTGACTTGCTACTGCCAAGAAATAAGGGGCATTTAGATGGTTTAAGTCCGCTTGTAGTGTTTCAACATCAAGAGCATTAGGTACATCTCTCTTATTATATTGTAAAACAAGAGGAATTGTTCCAAGGGGTGTTCCTTGCTCTTCAAGTGTTTCTGAAAGTTCCTGCATAATCTGTATATTTGCTTCTCTCCTTTCTGGTGAAGAATCTGCTACAAAAACAATACCATCAGCACCTTTTAAAACAAGCTTCCTTGAAGCTCTATAAAACACTTGACCAGGAACAGTATAAATATGAAACTTTACTTTAAAACCACCTGCAAGTGTAATCTCAACAGGAAGAAAATCAAAATATAATGTTCTTTCACCTTTCGTATCAACAGTAACAAGCTCCCCCCTAAATTTTGGATTTAGTTTAGCATAAATAACTTTTAAATTTGTTGTTTTGCCTGATAAAGCAGGACCATAATAAACAATTTTTACATTAATTTCTTTTTTCTTAGTGTCTATGAACACGATTTTTTCTCCTCATTCTTCCAATAAATCTTTAAATGATAAACCTTCTATAATAGATGTATCACCTCCAAGCAAATCACTTATATCAACAGTAGGTTGTGATTTTTCTATTTCAGCAAGAACTGAGCTTATAAGTTTAGCAGTTTTTCTAACTTCAACAAGCAAAAGTCCAAGTGGAGCATCAGAAGTAATGGAAAGTGAGAGTAGATGATCTTTTGATATTTTTGAAAGAAGTATCATTTTATCAATTCCCTTTACATATATTTCAGAAAGCTTTCCACCCTTTACCTCTGATAAAACACTATCACCAAGCCCCAAAAGAGCTGCTGACATGGCTCCAAAATTTTCCTCACTTACATCACCTTCAAGAACTGATGATATAACAATTCCCTCCGTATTAACAACAGCAGCAGCTCTTATTTGAGGCACTTTTCTTATAAGTTGATTTAAAAGCTCTTCTATCTTTTCCATCATTTACCTCCTTCATAAAAAATTCCTAAAATTGAGCCACTATGACTTCCTCCGTAAAGATTTTCACTATATACAATCTCCTCTATTGTTTCAATAACTAAAAATGGCGATTTTAAATTATCCCAAATAATTTTTTTCTCTTTTACATAATCATCTATTCCAAGAAGAATTTTTCTTATCGTATTTTCAAAAATAATACCTCCTGAAATTGATTTTAAACTATTTAAAATTCTTCCCGACATTTTATCAACACCTTCAAATATCTCTTCTTTACTAAATTCCATAAGCCATAGTGTTGAATTTTCATTTATAAATGAATTAATTCTTATACCCTTTTCTGTAATGGCAAGTGGAACAATTGACCTAAATAAACCAGGTCTTGATTTATCAGCAACAGCAAATTGAAAAGATGATAAAAGTTTTTGTGCCTTAACAGGATCTCTTATTTGACCATCATCAATTCCTCTCTTTGATAAAACATTAATTAATGAATAAAACGCAGGTCCATCATCCAAACTTATTATCATATCACCTTTTACAGATGTCACAACAAATGGTCTTAAAGGATGAAAACCATAACTTTGAGATAAAGAAAAGTTTTCATTCGTTTGAATTCTTATTATAATAGCATGGTCAGTCCATGCCTTATCATCTATAATAAATGTTTGATACTCAACACTATTTAACTTTCCAATAACACCTCCAACTATACCATCAAATTTTTCCTTTACTTCCTCTATTGTAATAATTGAATTTTGACCTGCTAATGGTATTGAGCCTGGGATAATAAATAACAATATATCATTCTTATAAATTTTTGGACTATTTAGAATTTCAGAAAAAGCATCTTTAAGGGCTTTCTTTGAACTTAAAGAAAACCCCTTTGCTAAATAATAATCAATTTTTAAATCATTACTAAATAAACCAACAGCAACGCCCTTATCTGAGTAGCACTCATAAGTTATAATATCATCAGAAAGTAAAGAAACAATAGTTATGTTAGGAAGAACTTGCTTTATTCCTTCAATGACTTTCTTATATTCATAATTTTTTGTAATAATTGATATAGCAAATGAAACATTTTTTGTGCTTAGTGCTTCAAGGGCGTCTTTGCCCGCTTCTACACCTGCAATAAATGGCTTATTATTAGATGAGAAACCAACTGAAAATGTCTTACAACTACCTGGTAAAACCTTACCTTCACTTATTCTAATCATAATTAGTGCCAAAATTATAAAGCATATGAATTAAAAAGTAAAGTTTTTGCATGCTCAAGGCTTTCCTCTGAAACAATACCTGATAACATTCTTGCGATTTCAACAATTCTCTCATTATCTTTTATTTCTCTTATGTCTGTGATACTATCTTTTTTTGTTATTAAAAAGTGTTTTTGAGCAAAACTTGCAATTTGAGGAAGATGTGTAATTACAATAATTTGATAGAATTTTGATAATTCTTTAAGTTTCTGAGCAACTTTTAAAGCAATTTGACCACCAATACCTGTATCAATTTCATCAAATATAAGTGTTGAAGGACTTTCTTTACCTGCAATAATAAGTTTTAAGGCAAGTGCCAATCTTGAAAGCTCTCCACCTGACGCTACCTTCTTTAAAGGTTTTGCTGGAAATTCCTTATTAGAAGAAAATAAAAACTCAATTTTATCTTTTCCATTATATCCAATTGGAATTTCTTCAAAATTTATTATAAATTCTGAATCAGGCATACCAAGTTCTTTAAGGTACTTTATCATTTCACTTCTAAATTTTTTACTTGCGGTTTTCCTTCTTTTGCTAATTTCATCCGCCAATTTATTTAAATAGTTTTCAGTATCATATAGCTCTCTTGTTAAATTTTCAATTTCAAATGGTAAATTTTCCATTTTTTTTATTTTATCTTTAAGCTCCTCCTTGTAATTTATCAATTCTTCAATACTTTTGCCATATTTCTTTTTTAATTTATTTAAAAAGAAAAGTCTTTCTTGAATAATATTTATATTTTCATAATCTTCAAATTCAAAATTCCTCAAAATTTCTTTTAATTCCTTAATTTCGTATATAACATTTTCAATTTTATTTGAAATTTCTTTAAATTCATCAATTTCATTTAAGTTTTGAGATTTTCTTAAAATTAAAGATAGCTTTGATAGGACACTATCTTCACTTGAAAAAATTAATTCATCAATTAACATCTTAACTTCTTTAATTTGCTCAATTTTTTTAAGGTAATCAAGTTTTTTAATTAGCTCTTCTTCCTCTCCAACTTTCAAATTAGCACTTTCAATTTCATTTAATTGGTATTTTAAAAAATCAAGCTCTTGCTCATACCTTTCTTTTTTTTCTTGAAATTCAAAATATAAATTTCTAATTTCAATCCAATGTTTATATACATTTCTATATTCTTCCAATAAATCTTCATTATTAGCATACTTATCAATAATTTTGGTTTGGTAATCACTTTCAAAAACTCTTGACTTGGCATATCTATCAAGGATTTCCATTTGATAGCTTTCATCAAATAACTTATAAGTTTCATATTGTCCGTGAATCTCAATTAAATTCCTTAAAATTTCATTTATTGTTTTTGAAAGCACAAGATTGTCATTAGCATAAATTCTACTTTTCTTTTTATCACCTTCTATGATTCTTCGCAAGTTAAGGATATTATTTTCAATCTCAATACCATAATTTTCAAAAATTTTTACATATTCATCAGGAATTAACATCTCAAGCTCAATTATTGATTTTTGATCAGAAAAAACCTCCCAATCAACTCTATCACCAAGAGCCAAACTTAAAGCTTTTAATAGCAATGATTTACCTGCACCTGTTTCACCAGTTAAAACATTAAATCCATTACTAAATTCTAAATAAGCTTCTTTCAAAAGCAAGAAATTTTTAACTCTTAAACTTAATAGCATTAATTGAAATTTTAAAGCATAGGGAGACTGCCTTTTTGGATTGTCCAATAATTCTAGAATTATTTATTTTATTATATTTTCCCCACCCGCCCTAAAAATAAGGCTTCGCCTTATAAATGCCCATTTTTCGGCAGGGGGCTTTCGCCCCCTTAAATGAACCCCCGATAAATTGAGTAATTTCTTAAAATTTTTATAAGTTATTGATTATCAATCATTCAACACTATTTATTGGACAAAGCACTACCTTTTTGGATTGTCTAATAATTTTGGAATTATTTATTTTTCTATGTTTTCCCATCCGCCCCATATTTAAGCCTTCGGCTTATAAATGCTCATTTTTCGTCAAGGAGTTTTCGCCCACCTAAATGAACCCCCGATAAAATCTATAATTCCCTGAAATTTTTATAACTTATTGATAATCAATTACTTAACATTTTTTATTGGACAAGCACTGCTTTATTGCCAATATATAAAGAGCAATTGAAACTGCATTTGAAACATTATATGAATTAACTTGATTATTATAAGCTCTTAAAGTTAAAATTTTTTCAGATAAGTCAATTAGTGATTTTCTAATACCATAATGTTCGGAGCCTACAATAAGAGCAATTTTTTCATTTCCTATATTAACATTTTCAATATATTCACCATTTCTTTCAAGAGCAAAAATTCTTACTTGCTTTTCTTCTAAAATCTGAATAACTCTTTTGACATTATCTGAATATGAAAAGTTTATATAAAATATAGCACCAGCGGAGGCTTTTATAACACTCGGTGTTATTTTTACAGATTGCGTATATGTTGAAATAATATTATTGACATTTAGAAGTTGAGCAGTCCTTATAATTGAGCCAAAATTATAAGGGTCTTGAATTCTATCAGTTATTAAAATTATCTTATTATTGCTATTTATAAAGTTATTTATATTATCTTGAACTTTAATTTGAAGCTCATCATCAAAATAAGCACATACTCCTTGATGATTATCATCTTTTACTAATTGCTCTAATCTAAATTTACTAACAAGTTCATAAGGAACATTTTTAAATTGACAAAGTTGAATAAATTTCTCTTTATCTTTTAAATTTTCATAAATTAAAACCTTTGAAATTTTAAATTTAGAATTTAAAGCACATAAAACGACATTCTTACCATAAATAATCATGATGAAATCAAACTTTTGGCTAAATTTATATCATTTTCAATTTTTCTTTTAAGTTCTTCAACACTTTCAGTTCTTAAAACATCACTAATCCTTCTTATAAATTCAACTTTAATAACCTTGTTATATAGATTTTCATTAAAATTAAAAATGTATGTTTCAATAGTATCCTTTACATAACTTGCGGAAAAAAATTCATTATTTTCAATATAAGTTTTTGTTAGATAAACACCTTCAAAAGGAATAATTTTCTCATCCTTAACTTTGATATTAGCAGTTGGAAATCCAATTTGCCTACCAAATCCTTTACCCTTTTCTACAACACCTTCTAAAAAGAAATTATAACCTAATAATTTATTAGCAATTTCAATTTTCCCTTCTTTTATGAATTTTCTTATATTAGTTGAGCTAACTTCTATATTTTCAATTTTAATCGGTGGAACAATAGTAAGTCCAAACTCATAATTTTTTATATTTTCATTAAGGAAAAATGTATCACCTTGCCTTTTATATCCAAATCTGTGATTATACCCAACAATAATCCAATTTACATTGAAGTTTTCTTTTAAAATTTTTAAAAACTCTTCTCTTGTTATTTCAAATGTTCTCTTATCAAGTAAAACGACAAAATCAACATCAAAATTTTTTAACATTTCCAATTTTTCTTCTTTTGTTAAAATTAAATCTGAATTTTTATAAAGATGCTCAATAAATATAAAAATTAAGCTTTTTGAATTTAATAATTTTGAGGTTTGAATGGTTAAGTTTATAATGAATTTGTGAGCTAAATGAAAACCATCAAATGAGCCAATTGTGACAGATGTTTTTTCTTTTATTTTGGAATTGAAAAAGTCAAGAATTAACATAATTTAAGTTTCTCTTAATCATTTTAGAGCAACTGCCATTAGAATAGTTAACGTTTGAGCTAAAATTAGACCAATAATCCATTTTAATAAAGAATTTTTCATAGCTTGTAGCTTAATTTCCATTTCAGCTCTTAATTTTTCAATTTCTAATTTTATTTGACTTTCCATTTGATTCATTCTTTCATTGCTTTCAGCTCTTATCTTCTCAATTTCAAGCCTAATTTGATTTTCCAATTGATTCATTCTTTCATTACTTTCTGCTCTTATTTTCTCAATTTCTAATTGAAATTCACTTCTTATTTTTTCTATTTCTATTATTATTGTTTTTTCAATTTCAAGTTTCTTTAATTCAAGTTTATTTTCTAAATTTAATTTTATTTTCCTATATAAAATTTTAATGTCTTGCTTTGTTGCTATTATTATTTCTTTTTCTGTCATAAAGAAAATTTTAAAGGAAATGGCTTTTCTTAAAGAAGATTCTATAATAAATTTCTGATGAGAGTAAGAGAATTACTGATAATACCAAAATTTCAAAATAACCTTTTATTGATGGATAAATTAAGAGAATTAAAGAGGGGACTGCCAATGCTAATTTGTAGTAATCAAAAGCTAAAAAAATAAAGGAAAGAATGCAAGCTAATTTGATATATCCATAAGGAGCAATTATAAAAGAAATAATTAAAATTAAAATTGAAATTAGTTGTGAATTGAAAATTCCAATATAAACAGGTGTTGTAATTTTATTAGATTTTTTATCACCTTCATAATCCATTATAGCAGTTATGAGATAAGCTGATGACATTATCAAAATAAAAATTAAGCTTTCTTTTGAAATTTCTTTATATCCAATACTAAAAACAAAAAACCCATAGCCGATGGAATTTGTTATCACATCTAAAATTGGTTTGTCTTTAAAACTAAATGGTTTTAATGAGTAAAGTATTGACAAAGCAATAAGCCCTAAAAATAACCATCTATTTTCCACAAACATAGAAAATAATAAACTTAAAATTAAAAGAAAAAAGGAAAATTTCTTAGCGGATGATATTGAAATTTTATTTTCCGTTAAAATGAAAATTTTTTTATTTATCTTATCACTTTCAATATCATAAATTTGATTTAAGACATAGGCAAATGATGAAATTAAAATCAGTAATGTAAGTTCAAGGTAATTTATAGGATTTTTTGAAAGGAATAAACCATTAACATAAAAAATAAGTGTAGGTATAAAAAGGTGTGGTCTTGTTAGGAAAATTAAATGAATTAAGGACAAGTTAAAAAATTTTAAAGTTTTATCAAAGAGGAAGGCTTATTTTTGGGTGAAAATAAAGCATTAAAATTTTGGAATGTTAGACTATCTTAAACAATTTTTATATATTAAGTTTAAAATGCCAATTGTTGAGGAATATCAGTACTATGAAGAAATTCTTTTAATAATGGTTTTTATTGATTATTTTGGTCTTGAAAATCCAATTGGCATTTTTTCATTGGATATTTATCCAGATGTTATTGAGGCTTTTCACAATTGGCATCAAAAAATGAATTTAAAAGGTTATAATTTTCCATGTTGTTAGAATTTCTTATAATAAATTGCTAATATATCATCCTCAAATTTTTTTATTTTATCCAATTTTAATTTATCTTCAAATGAGCCTATGAAATTACTAAATGGATTTAAGCCTTTTCCAAAAACTTTTGGACTTATAAAAACATAAATTTTATTAAACATTTGACTTTCAAAAAAACTTGAAAGTAATTGACTTCCGCCTTCCACAAGAAGACTAATAATTTTTCTTTTTCCAAGTTCAATTAAGGCATCTTCAATAGAATTTATTCTTATAATTTCAACATTCTCAAAATGATAAATTTTATCAGATTTTGTGAAAATTAAAACTTTCCCATCTTTAAAAACATTTAATTTTTCCATATATTTTATCGTTTCAAGCTCTTCATCAAATATAACTTTTAATGGTTGTTTTGGTCTGTAAAAATCTCTAACAGTTAAATATGGATTATCTTTTAAAATTGTTTTTGAGCCAACAGCAATAGCATCAACATAACTTCTTAATTTTTGAACGAATTTTCTTGAACTTTCAGAGCTTATCCATTTTGAATTATAATTTAAATCTGCTATAAATCCATCAAGTGTTTGAGCAAATTTTAAAATTACGAATGGTTTTCCTTTCCTTACATAGTGAAAATAAAATTCATTTAATTTTTCTCCTTCATTTTCTAAAACTCCAACTTCTACATCTATATTATTTTCTCTTAAAATTTTTATTCCATTTCCATTTACTCTTGGATTTGGGTCTATATTTGAAATAACAACTCTTTTTATTCCTGATTTTATAATCGCATCAGTACAAGGTGGATTATTTGAATAATAAGAATGAGGTTCAAGATTTACATATAATGTGCTATCTTTAACATCATCTCCTGCATCTTCAATTGCTCTTATTTCAGCATGTTTATCTCCATATCTTCTAAAATATCCAATACCTATTATTCTATTTTTTTTAACAATTACAGCACCAACAAGTGGATTTGGTGATACATAACCTCTTGAAATTCCCGCCAATTTAAAACAAAGTTTTATATATTTTTTATCCTCTTTCATTTATTTAAAAATTTATTTATTCTTTCAAGAGCTTCTTTTTCACTTCTTGCTTTTGCTATTGTGTCAATACAAAATTCTATTATGTCTTTTTCTGTTCTTTGCCTTAATTTCAATAGTAATTGTTTAGTCAGTTTCATGCCATTCTTTCCATTTTTTCTCAGAATTTCAATAATTTCTTTTAGTTTATTTTCAATTTCATCTGGATTTAATACTTCATGAACAAGTCCAATTTTTTGAGCAGTTTTAGCGTCAAATATCTCACCTGTTAAAAAATATCTTCTTGCGAAGCTATCATTAATTTTTCTTATTGAAAATGTTGAAACGACTGCTGGAACAAGACCAAGTCTAACCTCTGTCCAACCAAATTTAGCATTAATATCACTTATAACAATATCACTACAACTAATTAAACCCATACCACCTCCAAGAACATATCCATGAACCTTTGAAATTAAGACATAAGGACAATTTTCAATTGTCTCATACATTTTCCACATTAAATAAGCTGAATTTCTATTTTCTTCAAATGAACTTTCTCCCATTCTTTTCATCCAATCTAAATCTGCACCCGCACAAAAACTATCCCCTTCTCCATAAAGAACAACACAAATTATATCTTCAGGCAAATTACTAAAAGCATTTGTTAATTCTTCTATTAAGAATTCATTAAAGGCATTTTTACTTTCAGGTCTATTTAATCCAACATATAAAACATCATTTTCTTTAAAAATTTTCAAGAATTTGTAATTTGACATAGTTTTTAAATTTTAAAGTTGAGATGTATAATTATTCGCCTTGTCTAATAATTCTGTATTTTATTATATTTTCCCTACCAACCCTGAAAATAAGGCTTCGCCTTAAAACTTTCGCCCCCTTAAATGAATCCGCAATAAAAACTATAATTTTTTAAAATTTTCATAAGTTATTGATTATCAATCACTTAACATGATTTATTGGACAAAGCAAGCAAAATTTACTCTTTCAATTCTTCCAAAATTTCAATACCAAGACTTTTAGCAATCTCAATAGCTTTACTATTGGCAAATGGTGTTAAAATGATTTTCTTATCAATTTTGATATTAAATTTCTTTTCATATAATTTAACTTTCCTTTCAAATGTAGAAACATCACCCTCACTAACAGATGATTTTATTTCAACTGCTATTTTTCTTCCATCTTTAATAATTATATCAATTTCTATTCTGCTTGGCTTTAAAAACACATATCCTTCATCATCAAAAAATACAACATTTTCAACGGCATAACCTAAATCTTCAATTATCGTTTTTATTCCTGCTCTAAATGTTTCTTCTGCCATTAGCCCCCATCTTGCTCCTAATCCATCAATTTTCCTATTCATTCTTTCAAAACCTTCTTTTATTGCTTGCCATATTTTTTCATTCTCTTGTGCCTGTTTTTCAAATCCCTCCTTCATATCTTTTCTTAATTCTTCAATTGTCTGCCAAATTCTTTCTATATTTTGCCATATTCTCTCATTTTCTTTCTCTTGTCTTTCAAATCCTTCTTTCATAGTCTTTCTTATTTCTTCAATTGACTTGGTTAGTCTATCAATAGCTTGCCATATTCTCTCTATATTCTGCCACATCCTTTCATTTTCTTCTCCTTGCTTCTTAAACCCCTCTCTAATTTCTTTAACAATAGCATTTATAACTTCTTCAATAAGAATAGTAAATGCCTCTCTCATTATGTCTCTATGTTCAGGTGGTAATTTTTCAAAAACCCTATTTAATTTT